>JACCDN010557299.1_pt1 | contig 12609 bp, 15 predicted proteins | sample 7441691 | NCBI WGS metagenome assembly JACCDN01 (sample SAMN15323439, study PRJNA562643) | freshwater metagenome | isolation source: river surface water | place: USA:Blue River Watershed | collected 2017-08-16 | reverse complement strand
TCCCTTTTTAATTTCACACAACACGTCCCTGGCGGGATGGCAGAGTGGTTATGCAGCGGCCTGCAAAGCCGTGTACCCCAGTTCGATTCTGGGTTCCGCCTCCAACGACTTCAAAATAACTTCCAAGTACTAAAGGGTTTGCGAGAGATTTTATTTCTCAAGCAGTACTTATTCTATTATTTGGTTACCCAATTAATTTTGAGATCCTTAAGGGTCAAAAGGCAAGTAATGACTGAGTCACTTAATGTGCTGGGCACGAAGCTTCAAGATTGCAGTTTTGATCCTCTAACGGGGTACTTTAGAGACGGTTGCTGTAAAACATCCTCTGTGGATACTGGTAGTCATGTGATTTGTGCTCGAGTCACTAAAGAGTTTTTGGAATTTAGTTACTCGCTTGGAAATGATCTTGTCACTCCAAGACCCAGTTATGGATTTCCTGGCCTTCAGCCGGGTGATCAATGGTGCTTATGCGCCATGAGATGGAAAGAGGCCTTTGATGCAGGAGTGGCTCCACCAGTCGTTTTAGAAAGTACAAATCAACGAGCTCTTCAATTTGTTACTTTAGACCAATTGCAGTTCCATGCAATTGCATCAACTTAAACTTAAAAGATAAAAATAGATTATTTAATCATTTGCTGAAAAGCATTAATCAGAGCATTTGATGGTTGAGCCCCTTGAAGTAAGTATTTCTGATCCACAATCAGCGATGGTACAGAATGAATACCTAAGTTCTTATAAAACTCTTCTTCAGCTTTTACTTCTTTGCTGAACTCATCACTGGATAAAATTTCTTGAGCTCTTATGTTATCAAGACCGGCTCTAGTAACAGCATCCAAAATATTTTTTTCCTCATCAAGGCTCACACCTAGGCAAAAATAAGTATTAAGCAATTCTTTTTTCAGTGCTGCTTGCTTTAGAAGATCTAGTTCATGAGCAGACCAAAACAACAAACGATGAGCATTAAAAGTGTTGTAAACCCTTTTTCTACCTTCTGGATTAAAAGTAAAGCCTACTTCTGCAGCCCTGGCTCTAATTTGAGTTTGATTGGACTTTACTTCCCCTGTGCTTAAGCCGTATTTTTGGGTGAGATGCTCCATAGCATCTTGACCACCCAATGGCATGTGTGGATTAAGCTCAAAAGCCCTGAAATGAACCTCAAAATCAGCTACATCACTTAACTCTGTCATTGCTTGATTCAGGTTCCCTAGGCCAACAGCACACCAAGGGCAGGCAATGTCAGATACAAAATCGATTTTGATGAGTTGTTTCATGGATTCATTCTAACGTCCAAAGCCCTGCCTTTTAAATTACTTTTGTTTTTGGTCTTTTGAGAATGGTGGCTATCAAGATTTTCAGTAAACCATTAGTATCGTCTTACTAAGATCAATTAAAAAATTATTTTTTGGGGTGGTAAATGGAAAAATTTAGCCAAGTGTACAAGGGAATTTTTATCAGTTTTTTGGTTGTCATATTGGCTGTGTTTATTTCCATTTCAGTTTCGCCTGAATGGTTAGGGAGTTGGGGATCTCTTTTCTTAAATGCAATGGTCCCGATGCAAATTGTGATTAGTTTGTTGTGGCGTTCTGAATATCCTAAGTCTTTAGCCTTATTGCCTCAACCTCTAAAGGGTTTTAGTTTCCTTTGTCTGACTGTGGCGGTTGGCTTCTCCATTGCTTATTTAGCTTTAATGAGCATTGGGGGAGGTGTTGTGCCTCCAACGCCGTTTGTTGTTATGTATTTAATCGTCGTTGTTCCAGTTACGATCTGGTTGATTATTCCACTTGAGTGTTGGCCATTGAAGTTATTCATAAAAAATGAGGGCTTGCTTGGAATGGCAGTTATTTTGATCAGCCACTTCATCGCTTATGGCATATTTAAATATTTATTTAATTTCAGTTTTGCTATTCAAGCACCTTTTTATTTGGCTTCTCTAGATCCTTCTGGATTATTTAATGCTTGGATTCCTCTTGTCGTTATTCTCATCACATTAGTTCTTATTTTGATGTTGGTGTTATTAGATTTTTGGCCAGTCATTGCTCTAATAAAATTGTTATCAAAACCAATCAAGCAGCCTTTATTTGGTTTTTTAAGTGCTCTTTTAATAATTCCTATAACAATATTTATTTATCACTTGTTTATGAATGTGAATGACATGAATATTGTTGTTTTCATGTCTAGATTTTGTATACCTACAATATTTGGAATATTTATTATCTTGGTTATGCTTGAAGGCTTACCTGGCTTGAAGATTCCTCAGCCGTGGCGGGGCGTGATCTTAATTTCGATTGCATTAGCTCTATCTGTTGTGATGTATGAGATCTATGCTGGAGTAGCTATTGATATGTTTAAGTTTGTGCCAAGTAGTCCTGCATATGATCTTGAGCTATGGATTGCTGCCAGTATGCTGAGTATTACTTTCCCATTAATGGTCACGGTTGCTAGTTACTTTGAATTTTGGCCTTTACGCAAGCCACCCCAATAGGATATTTAAACTATTTAGTTAGCAGATCGTTGTACTAATCACGCTACTTTATGTAATAAGGCTGACTAATAGTCGGCCTTATTTATTTTTCAAATGAATACTTTTTGATGTTCTTTCATAAAAGTGATTTGGTTTAGATTTAATCCACTCAATAAACTTCTTGATCTCTATTCGACTTTTGATAGCTTCAGCAGTATTAAGTTCTTTAGCTAATTGGGTTTCTGTAAATAAAGCATGGATTTGTCTGTGGCAAATCCGATGTAAATACTCCGTTGTTTTGCCACCCTTGGATTTGGGAATGAAGTGATGTGCGTCTTTTTGTGAATCTGGAATCAATCGGTCACAAATAGGACACAGTCTTTCTTCAGAGGGGACGACCTCTTTGAATTGATTAGAGATTTGTTTTTGACGAATTTTTCCCAACATGATGGGATATATCTTAATAGCCTCAAAGCAAATTTGCTGAAGTTGACAGAATTTATGTATACTGTATAAATATACAGTATTATATGAATAATCCTATTTCAACTTTGAGTCATTCAGTCACTCTTTATCAAGAGCCACAAGGCTTTGCAAAGGATTTTGCTACTTGTGAGGTGAGGCTTTTATCGCATCGAATTTCTGCTGGATTTCCCAGTCCAGCCGGAGATTACGTTGAAGACGGATTAGATATTAATAATTATTTAGTACAGAATAAGCCAGCCACTTTCATGTTTACTGTGAGAGGTGAATCAATGATTGTGGCTGGCATCCACGATGGCGATAAGGTGGTTGTTGATAAATCCTTAAAGGCCAAACATAAAGATATTGTTGTGGCTGTTGTTAATGGTGAGTACACCATTAAAAGACTCTATAAATACAAAGGACGTATTGAGTTGCGCCCTGAAAATCCTGAGTATCAGATCATTACTTTCACTGAAGGTCATGAATTACAAATTTGGGGTGTAGTGGTGGGTGTTGTGCGTCGCTATGCTAGCCATTCAGGTCGGGGGTAGTCATGCCGCCTCCATTATTTGCATTGGTCGATGTTAATAATTTTTATGTTTCATGTGAACGGGTTTTTGCCCCACAACTAGAGAAAGTTCCGATGGTAGTTCTTTCCAATAATGACGGTTGTGCGGTGGCTCGTAGTGCAGAAGTCAAAGCCTTGGGTGTCAAGATGGGAACACCTTGGTTTCAAATGAAAGAATTGGCAAGAAAACATGGCATTGAAGCTTACTCATCTAATTACACACTCTATGGTGATATGAGTAATCGTGTCGTGGAAGTTTTGCAACAATTCACGCCAAATCTAGAGGTGTATAGCATCGATGAGAGTTTTTTAAGAATAGATTCTGTTATTAAACATTATCAAAGTCCTGCCCATCTAGGAGCTACTGTTAAAGAACGAGTTAAGGACTGGACGGGGCTACCTGTTTGCGTTGGCATTGGACCAAGTAAAACTTTGGCTAAATTAGCCAATCATTTAGCTAAGAAAAATCAACATTTTTCGGGTGTTTGCGATATCAGTACTATGTCGAAACAGGAACTGCATCAATGGATGAGTGAGATTGCGGTAGATGATATTTGGGGCATAGGACATCAAATTGCAAAACGTTTAGAAGTAATGGGTATTAAAACCATATTAGATCTTATGCAAATATCTCCTCAAACTATGCGATTGCAATTTGGTGTTGTGATGGAGCGCCTTTGTTATGAAATCAGAGGTGTTTCTTGTTTAAAGCTAGAAGAAGTGGCACCACCTAAGCAGCAAATTATTGCGTCTCGAAGTTTTGGCAAATTAGTCACTACTTTTAACGATTTGTCTGAATCTATCGCTACACACACAGGGCGAGCAGCCGAAAAGTTAAGAGAACAGCATTCTGTCGCCGGAGCTATAACCATATTCATCCAAACCAATCCTTTTATGAGATATGAGGCTCAATATGCCCAAAGTATTGTTATGCCACTACCTGATCCAATAGACAATTCATTAGAGCTGACTGAGGCTGCTATGAGGGGATTAAGAAAAATATTTAAAGCAGGTTTTAGATATAAAAAAGCTGGTGTAATTCTCAATTTACTGGCTGATAAACCAGTGGTTCAGCAGTCATTGTTTGAAGATGTAGCTGCTAAGGGTAAGTCGGCTGAACTGATGAAAACCATTGATTCTATTAATGGTCGTTATGGTAAAACGCTTGTCCAATCAGCTGCTACCGGCACTAAAAAGAGTTGGGAGATGCGTTCTGGTAATAAATCACCTAACTACACAACTAATTGGAGCCAGCTACCCTTTGCATATTGATATAGTGTTGGCACTATATTTATAAAAGGTGTTTTATGCATGTCGCTTTAATTACCGGAGCGGAAATGGCTAAACCTGATCCGGAATCTTATTTACTGATTCCGGAATTAAATGCTTTGGATATTAAGGCAGACTTAATTTCATGGCGAGCTAATTGTGATTGGTCTCTGTTTGATTTGGTTGTCATTCGAACACCTTGGGACTATTTCTTACATTTGAATGAGTTTTTAGCTTGGGTCAAGTCAGTAGAGAAATTGACTAAGGTGCTAAATACTAGTGATATTTTGATCTGGAATAGCCATAAAAAATATCTACAAGAATTGTCCCAAGCAGGTGTTCCTGTAGTGCCAACTCATTGGGTTGTGGAAAAGGAAAACTGTATAGGATTAATGAAACAGATTACTTGGCCAGTTGTGGTTATTAAGCCAGCTGTTTCTATAGGAGCTATTGGTGCATTGAAGGGAGACTCTCAAGATCCTCAAATGCAGACGCACTTGAACCAGTTGGTGATGAATGGAGATGTGATGATTCAACCATATTTAGAAAGTGTTTCTAAAGAAGGTGAGTTGTCATTAATTTATTTTGACGGTGTTTATTCTCATGCTGTATGTAAAAAGCCCCAACAAGGCGATTACAGGGTTCAAGATTCATACGGCGGGACAAATTCGGTATGTGAAGCTGATGAGAAAGCTAAATTGATTGGTAAGCAGGTCTTGGCTTATTTATCTAAAGTCCCTTTATACGCAAGAGTTGATTTAGTTAAAGATCAAAAGGGTTGGTTATTGATGGAGCTAGAGGCAATAGAACCAGAATTATTCTTGCCAATCGCTGTTGGTGCAGCATCGCGATTTGCAAAAGCAATATATATAAAACTTGATTCATCAAAATAAAAAAATAGAAAAGAGAATGGTTATTTTTAAAAAACCAAATATTGCTGAGATTTTGAACAATTATTGGGAATTGATTGTTCAAGCTCGTGAGTCTAAATTATCTGAAGTTCGATTTAGTCAGGAAGAAGTTGAAATACTTAAATATTTTGCTGAGTTGGGTGTGATTGATTTAATGTGGACCAAAACTACTCATAACTTTTCGATGGCTTTGGATGCTGCTTTAGACGGTCAAGAATTATTAAATCTTAATCAATTGAGTCGAGACAAGGTGATTGAGAAAATCATGGGAAGCACTTCAGTGTGGATGACAAAGTCTATTAAATGTAATTGGAATTGACCAGAATATTTATCAGGGGGAGACTTACTTTTTCAAAAGAGGTAATTCCATCGCAGTTTTAACGATTATCTCTTTTAACCACTCAGCATCCTCCCAGTGATCGGCAGGGATTAGAAAATAAGGTTTAGCTCCTGGGTAAGGAAAACCAATCAACTCTTTAATTAGCATTTTTTTATTGGATATGGTGGGCTTTAAAAAAAGTTGATCGCTGCATATGAAGGCAATCGGCACGGTTTTGTAATAGAGACAGTATTCGCCAAACATTCTTTTGGTTGAAATTCCTTTTAAACCACTCAGTTGGTCTGTTAAAAATGTAATTGTGTTCTTTGAGGTTGCCATGAGTGGCTAATGTATTTAAATAGGTGAATGATTGTGCAGATGTCACATTGTAGGCATTTAAATAATGTTTATTTGATCAAGCTCAAATAATGGCACTAGGGAAAGTACTAGCCACCCATTTAAAAAATATTAATTAATTAATAGACTCGTATGTACTCAATTAATTGAATTGAGGCAATTTACGGGGAGAGAGTAATGGCAATTACAGGAGTTTTGAGACCAGGACATGCTCAATTGCGTGTTTTGGACTTAGACGAGTCAGTTCATTTTTATACCAATGTGATGGGCTTGCAAGAAACTGGTCGAGATAAATCAGGACGTGTTTACTTTAAATGCTGGGATGAGCGAGATCACAATAGTTTTGTTATTAGAAAATCTGATAAAGCAGGTTTGGATTGTTTGGCCTTTAAGGTTCAAAATGTAGATGTCTTGAATCGTTATGAATCAGATTTGAAAAACTATGGTGTGATAACTGAAAGAATTCCTGCTGGTGAGATGCTTGAGACTGGTGAGCGAGTTAGATTTAAGTTGCCAACAGGGCATACGATTGAACTGTATGCGCAGAAAACATCTGTTGGAAATGGATTGGGCGACTTTAATCCAGAGGCGTGGGTGCCTGACTTAAAAGGTATTTCTCCACTTAGAATGGATCATGCGCTCCTTTATGGCGGCGATATTGATGGTGCTAGAAAGTTATTTGAAGAAGTTTTCGGTTTTGTCTTGGTTGAGAGAGTCAAAATGGAAGATGGAAAAACTGATTTGGCTACCTGGTTAACATGCTCGAATAAGGCTCATGACGTTGCTATGGTTCGTCATGGTGAAGATGACAAACTTCATCACGTATCATTTTTGCTGGAAAGTTGGGAGCAAGTATTAAGAGCTGCCGATATTATGACAATGAATCGAGTATCTATTGATATTGGACCAACCAGACACGGCGTAACCAGAGGAACAACAATTTATTTCTTTGACCCATCTGGAAATAGGCTTGAGACTTTCTGTGGTGGTTATCAATGGTATCCAGATATGAATCCTATTACATGGACTTGGGATGAGGTCGGTAGAGGGATTTTCTATCATGATCGAAAATTAAATGAAGCATTTTTGAGTGTTATTACCTAATTAACATATCTTTAGTTAAGTAAAGTTTAAAAGTAAGCCTAAAAACTTTCTTTTAAACTTTCTTGTGTCTGATCTGAGTTTATAAAAAGTGCTTTACGTGCTGGGTGTTTTTTGAATCTTTGCCCACTCAGCAAACTTCTATAAAGTTGGTTATGCTGTTCATATGAATGGCCTATTAAAAACTTTGTGCTCTACCGTACTGATCTTGAGCATTACTCAAGGTGTTGTGGCCAACCCAAGCATTCAGTATCCTGAGAATTTTATGAGCGGTGCAAAAGTCCAGGGGCAAGGCCGCATGACCTATTGGGGGTTTGATTTATACGATGCTAAGTTGTTTCAGTTAAATAATTCTTCCAGCTATGCATTGAGGATTGATTATCTTAAAAATTTTAAGTCTGATGACCTGCGCGAACAAACAATTAAAGAAATGACTCAGCTTGGTGTGTCAGAAGAGAGTAGAAGGAAGTGGTCAAAAGACTTGAAGGATATTTTTCCTAACATTGCTACAGGCAACTCTTTAACTGCAATTTATCAACCAAAAGTAGGTACGATATTCCTGCACAATGAAAAATATATTGGTCAAATATCGGGCGATGATTTTTCCAAGGCGTTTTTTTCTATCTGGTTGGATCCTCGAACTAGCGAGCCTCAATTACGCAGTCAATTACTCTCACAAGATTGCACCCCAAAATTTATTAGCTCCAAATGCTAATTAACTTAAAAATGAAGAACATAATGAAATCACCTTTACGTTATCTTTTATACCCTGTTGTAGCGATTATTTCTGCAGTTGCCACGCTGGGTTGCTCTAGCCCTCAAGTGCAAAGCTATGCTTCTGAAACTCCTCAATTAGATCTTTCTGAATACTTCAATGGAACTATTGATGCATTTGGTATTTTTACAGACCGTAAAGGGCAGGTTGTTAAGCGTTTTAAAGTTGTTATTGATGCCAAGTGGGAGATTAAGGATGGCAAAAAAGTTGGCGTTTTAGATGAAGACTTTACTTACTCTGATGGAACGAAGCAGAGACGCATTTGGACTATTACAGAAACTTCTCCAGGTAAATATTCGGGCATCGCTGATGATGTGATTGGGGCTGCTCAAGGAGTTGTTGCTGGAAATGCACTTAACTGGTCCTACACCTTGGCTCTTCCAGTGGATGGCAGTATCTATCACGTGCAGTTTGATGATTGGATGTATTTGATGGATCAAAAGGTTTTACTTAATAAGGCACAAATGACTAAGTTTGGTTTCTATCTTGGTGAAGTGACTCTGAGTTTTTATAAGCGCTAATCTTCATTAGATCGTATGTCCTATTTAATTAACTTTGTCTTATTTCAATTAGCTTGGTTTGCTGGAATCTTAGGCGCTGCTCATCGACAAGCTTTTATCGGTATTTTGGTGATGGTTCTTTGCGGAGTAATTCATTTACGGTCTTTGCCAAGAGCCAGTAGACGAGCTGAATATGTATTAATGTTTCAGTGTTTCTGTTTGGGAACCTTAATTGATACTGTTTTAATGCATGCAGGAATCATGGTGTATGCATCTCCTAATCCCATTGGCTTTATAAGTCCACTTTGGATGTCTTTGCTTTGGGTTGCTTTAGCTATGACCTTAAATCACTCGCTTGCATGGCTTAAGAATAAATATTGGTTATCAGCTATCTTGGGTTCTATTGCCGGCCCTTTATCTTATTTGGCTGGTATTCGTTTAGATGCAGGTAGCATGCCTCATGAAAATTATTCTCTTGCAACCTTATCAATTGTTTGGGCTTTAACAATGCCACTCATCATGTTTTTGTCACAGAAGTCATTAAAGAAATCATATGAAATCTAATTTCTTGATTAAAGGAATTGTCATTACTTTGTTTGCGCAAACCCTTTTAGGGTGCGCTAGTTTGACGCCAGAAAAAGTTAATCAACGTATTAGCTCTATGAATGAGTTTGAATTATGTTTGGCTTCTGAGGCTGGCATGGATAAGCAGACATTTGTACTTGATCCTGCCATTATTGTTGCCGCTAAAGGGCAAATTATCCTCAATAAGTTTGATTGTTCTGCGAAGCGTGAAGAAATTATTCAGTTCTTAGTCAAATCTCTGCGTGATGAGGAGAGACGCAATCTAGATACTCAAATCAGATTTGGAATTGGTATTAGGGGTGGTTGGTAGTTATATTATTTTTCAATTTGGGTGTGATCTGTAATAAGGTCTGGATTAAGCTCTCTAATGCGTTGATCCACGTCCGCTCCGCCAACGATGTAGGAAATAAGCGCCCCACAGGGCGCTTTTTCTTTTGTTCCCACCATTGTTCCCACCATCCAAGCGCGGGTCAGGTATTTCATTTTTCTCGTTAATAGATGTTATGGAGCATCGAGGGGGGGTGGTGGGGCGGCCAAGAAAAAAATAAGTGGCAGGCTATCAATAGGTAGTACTTTTGATGCAGAGGGTATTTTTACCTGGGTGTGTATGGTGCGTATAAATCTTAAGTTTAGGTTGTTTGGCATACCTATTTCGATACGGTGCCTAATTTAATACTCTAATTTGTCCGTGATATTCACAATCAATATCAATCAATACTTTTAATGCAGTACCTTTAATTAAATAATGTATATTTACCTTACTAATATTTAGCATAAATTACTGAAAATAAATTGATTACATTTGAAAGATTGCTTTCTAGAGCTGATTCTCCTTTGTTAGACCAGCTTTTGCCTCATGGTGCCTCTGAGATTATTAAGCAAATTAATACTGACTTAGCTTATACAGCTAACTTGTCTAGACTAATTATTGACCTAGTTAGTCCACAGGGCTTGCTTCTTCAGAAAAACTCTAGAGCTTTATTGATTGATATTTTGCCTATTGAGGATGCTCGAGAGTTGGCAACACTTATGGGGGCTAACAGCCAATTAAATCCGTATGAATTCCTAAAGGAACTTAAATTATCAAAGGAAAACGATAAGAAAAAGTTTTTAAGTTTCTTTGGTCAAGAGTTTTATAAGGAGGTAAGGGAAGATAAGCCATCAGTTGAGCTTGTTGCAAGTTCATACCCATTATTCCCCCATCAAATTGAGGCGCTAAAAGAAGTAAGAAAAATTTTAGCTTTTGACGGTGGGAGAGTTTTACTTCATATGCCAACCGGCTCTGGAAAAACAAGAACTGCAGTAAATTTTGCTTCTGAATATTTAAGGCAACAACAAGGTAAGGTTGTCATCTGGTTAGCAAACTCAGAAGAATTATGTGAGCAAGCATTTTCTGAGTTTTCTAAAGCTTGGCAGAGTCTTGGTAACAGAGAGTTAGCTGCTTATCGATGTTGGGGTAGTCATGATGTAGATTTGTCATCCATTCAAGACGGCTTTATTGTTATTGGGTTAGCTAAAGCATACTCAAAACTAAAGGCAAATGATTATGGACTTCGCTCTTTGAGCGCAGCTAACCCATTAGTTATTTTTGATGAAGCTCATCAAGCAATTGCCAAAACCTATAAGCAAATTACAGAGCTACTAATACGACCGATGTCATCCTCTAGACTTCTTGGATTGTCTGCTACACCAGGAAGAAGTTGGGATGATATCGAAAAAGATGAGGAGTTATCCGATATTTTTAATAGAAAAAAAGTGACATTACAAGTTGCTGGATATAGCAATCCTGTTAGTTATTTGATTGAAGAGGGGTATTTAGCTAAACCAAATTTTCGAAAAATATACTCAAATGACAATATTGAATTAACTGAGTCTGAGCTTTCAAAGCTTGAAGAGTTGCTAGATTTGCCGAAAAGTGTTCTTGAGAAAGTTGGTGATAACCAGCGGCGTAATTTGTTAATTGTCAGAGAAGCTGAATTATTGGCTAAAAATAACAAAAGAATAATATTGTTTGCCGCATCCGTTGCTCAAAGCGATATGCTTGCTACTGTCCTTAGAGCAAGGGGTGTTGATGCTAAAAGTATTACATCTAATACCTCTGACTATGATAGGTCACATGCTATTGAAAGTTATAAATCAGATGACCCCACACCTAAAATACTCTGTAATTTTGGAATATTAACAACCGGATTCGATGCGCCAAAAACTAGTGCCGCAATTATTGCTCGCCCAACTATGTCTTTGGTCCTTTACAGTCAAATGGTTGGTAGAGCATTAAGAGGTACGCGTGCAGGCGGTAATGACTCTGCAGAAATTGTGACAGTTATAGATGAGGGTATTGAGCAGTTTAATTCGATTGAATCAGCATTTTCTAATTGGGAAGACGTATGGCAACAGTAAAAAATGAAATCGTTCCGGCAAGATTAGCCATCAAATCAATGATGGATAGTGGTTATAAAAATGCAGCTTATGCACTGGCAGAGCTAATGGATAACTCTATTCAAGCTGATGCAACATTGGTTGAGTTAATTTGTATTGAAAGGATGTCTAAGGTTGATAAACGTAGTAGAGAGCGTGTTGATTCAATAGGAATATTAGATAACGGACATGGAATGAATTCTCAAACACTCCAAGTTGCTCTTCAATTTGGCAATGGTACGAGATTAGACGAAGATAAACATACAGGCATGGGTAAATTTGGTATGGGATTACCTTCAGCTTCAATTTCTCAAGCGCGTCGAGTAGAAGTGTGGAGTTGGTTATCTGGTGTTGAATCAGCACTTCATACATACCTTGACGTCAGAGAAATAGTAAGTGGAGACATGTCTGAAATTCCTACGCCTTCTGCAAAAAAAATCCCAGAAGAGTGGTTGAAAGCTGGCCAAAATTTTGGTGAAACTGGCACATTGGTTGTGTGGAGTGGTTTAGATAGATGTCTTTGGAAGACTGGAAGAGCAATTATCGAGAATTCCGAGTTCTTGATTGGTCGAATGTATAGGAAGTTTCTAGATAAAGACAAAGTAAAAATCAGAATGGCAACGGTAGATGGTGATTCAAAAGAACGCACTGTTAAATTTGAGAGCTATGCTAAACCAAATGACCCTCTCTATTTAATGAGTGGTACCTCAACACCTGCTCCTTATGATAACGAGGCAATGTTCGAACCATGGCCAGCACCAAATTCTTTTCAAATTACAGTCCCAATTAAATATCATGGACAAACACATAACGTTTATGTCAGATGCTCAATGGCAAAACCATCTGCTCGACAGGAAACTGAAGGTGGTGGACGTGCTGG
>JACCDN010181039.1_pt1 | contig 12614 bp, 10 predicted proteins | sample 7441691 | NCBI WGS metagenome assembly JACCDN01 (sample SAMN15323439, study PRJNA562643) | freshwater metagenome | isolation source: river surface water | place: USA:Blue River Watershed | collected 2017-08-16 | reverse complement strand
TGAAATCGAGATTTACACCTCTACCAATCAAGAAAAATTCATTTTCATTAATTTGAATCACCAAAGCTGTTGGCCTAGAGTCTGCCGGTGACTCGATTGTCACTGGAAGGTCCTCAAGTTCAGAAACCACTTCCATATCTTTGATCAAAAGGTCAACGCCGGCTACTTCGACGAATCGCTTCAGCCCTGCCAAAGTATCTTTGGGTTCCACGGCAAGTCTTTCGAATTTAATAGCACTCGAGATTGCAGGTTCACGCATCAACACCGCTCTGATTTTTCCAGAAGCCTGTGCCTCAGCAATAGTTTTCGTTGCTTGATTTAGCACCTTGAACGCTTTAGCCATTTGATTATCGATCCGTGCATCTTCAGCACCAAACATCGAGTAACCGATTGCTGAATGGTGTCCAATTGCCCAAAACAAATTGCCAAGAATGTGGCGACTCTCTGGGATGAACAGTGCGTTGTCCCGCCGGTGGTACTGGTCCATTACCTCTAGGGCTGCAAGGTCATAGATATCGGGAGAGAGGATATCGATGTCAGGGGCGTACTTCTTCCACTCGTCCAAGACCAGTGAACTTGGACCACCGCTTGGCCAGTGTCCGGCCTCGGTTTGACCAGGTTGGGGGCCAAGCCAAGCGTTTACATACATTGGGATGTTCTTTATCGCCTTGCCGGCTTTTGCAATTTCATTTGCATACTTGGCAAATGCCTCGGCCATAAATTTCTCATTATGGCTCCAGTCGTCAGGCAAGCCCGACTTCTGCCAAGCAGCCTCCGCAGCAGCACTAAAGTCGCGACTGGATGCGAGCAATCCCATTTCGTTTTCAATTTGCAACATGATGACCGTGTTCTTTTTGTCTTTTGACTTTAAGAACTGCATCAGTTTGCAGAAGGCTTGCTTGTCGGCATTCAGAAGATTTTGACTGAACACGGAGAGCGTTGGGGCGGTCGATGGTTGTCCGCCCGGTTGATTCAAGGCTCTAGGAAAACGCTCGGTATCGCCGCGCACCCAACTTGGGGCGTAGGTCGACTTTGCATTCTTAAAGGCACCGAACCAAATAATCACAAGCTTGAGTGAATATCTTTCGGCCACTCGGATTTGATGCGAAATTAGCGAGTAATCGAAGTCGCCCTCAACCGGTTCAAATTGATTCCACGAGATAGGCGAAATCACAGTGTTGTAGTTGAGCGCTGCCGCTTTGGCAAAAGATTTCTCGATTGACTCAATGCTCGAACTAGAGGAGTTGTGAATTTGACCACCCAGCAATATCGTGGGCCGTCCATCAATTTCAAACGTGAAACCTTTTTCAGTTTTATTCAGCGCCGGCAAAGTCATATGGCTAAGTGTTTCACAATCAACGGAAAGTATCTTCGAAAGTCTGGTGCGGCTTTGGTGGCTTTGGTGAAAGCTGCTGTGCCTCATGAGTTTTGTACGGCCAGTGTTCGGTAACTACCGGCTGGTTTGGCTGAGGCATAAAGAATACTTCTCCACCCTCGCCAAAATATTTGATGTCTCGCGCAAAGGCATCTTCATTCTTTGAAGCAAATGAGACCCAGTTCTCTTCAAAAGGCGCTCGAGCAACTTCGTAGCAGCGGAAAGTGAGAATTTTCCAAGCGCCATCCTGATAGATAAAGTCCAGCGCGTACTTGCACCAAACCCAGTGAGCCCAAACTCGTTTGCCATCGACGATTTGTGGCGAGTACATGTACTCCGGAAGTTTGTCGGCATGCTCCATGTCGGTGAGTCCAGACTCCAGCCCGTTCATGATCCAAACGCCTTTTGCCGTTTTTCCATCTGCGGCTACTTCGATTGCTGGTGTGGTGGATTGGTGCAGAATCAACTTGCCCTTTGGGGTTGGACGACCGTCGTGGTATTCCATGATGCTGTCGTAGTCGGTGTATTCACCGGTGTTGGTGTAAATCGCCCGCATGCCGGGGGTGCCGCGCTTAGCCCAGAGCGCCTTGATCTGTTCGTCTTGAAAGGCATTGTGTAGGTAGTGATAGGTGCTAAAAACGTTTTCCACGTCTCCACGGGCCTTGGTCACAAATACTTCGTGCTTTAGTTTCGCCAATTCGGCTTCTAGCGCTGCAAGTCTGGCTTCGGTCATTTTTCTCCTCATTGAGTGATACAGCAGATTGTGTCGCTTTTTTGAATTTTTCGTAAGTTCAAGAGAATCAGTATTTCGAATGCTGGCTATTCGCGAAAGCATCCAGTAGCACATTGCTAGAATCCAACTAATCAAGAGTTTGATTCCCGTTTTGGTAGGGCACCGGTAAATCTAGGAGCACCCGCCATGGCCATTTTTTCTGCCAACATCGAACTGCTATACACCGATCACGACAAATTTGAAGATCGCATTGCTGCCGCGGCCGCGGATGGCTTCAAATACGTTGAAATGTGGATGACCAGTCTGCAGGATGTAAATTCACTTGCTGCCGCTGCAAAGTCAAATGGCGTTGAATTCTCATCATGCTTGGCCGAGCCTCGCTTCAGCTTCAACATGCCTGGCATTGACATGAACGTATTTTTCGATGGGCTTAAAGACTCAATCAAGGCAGCGCAGACCATTGGTTCACCGAGAATTGTGCTTGGATCCGGAATGGGTTTTCCCGGTAAAAAGCGTCCGGCGCAGTTGGACACCTTAGCCGAGGCTTTCATTGAGGCTGACAAGGTTGCTAAATCAGAGGGTATCGAGTTGGTGCTTGAGCCAATCAACACTCGTTACGATCACCCAGGCGCACTCTTGGATCGCACATCAGAAGCGGTCTACATCGCAGACAAAGTAGCTTCTGACAACTTCAAAATTCTCTATGACATCTATCACTCAGCGATGGAGCACGAAGATGTGCTTTGGATTTTGAAGAATTACAAAAACCAGATTGGCTATGTTCAGTTGGCCGACACCAATGGACGCCACGAGCCAGGCACCGGCGACATCGACTGGAAGACAGTTATTCCGGCAGTCGACGCAATGGGTTACACCGGACCAATCGGACTTGAGTTTTACCCTTCAAAGAACACCACCGAGGCGATCCAGTACATCTTGTCGCTCGGATAGTTAGTAAAGGAATTGAAGTAAATGTCTAATGCTCCGCACATTGTTGTTGTTGGCAGCGGTCCGATTGGTGCCACCTATGCAAGGGAGATCCTCGAGGCGCACCCAACAGCAACCGTGACCATGCTGGAGCTTGGTCCTCAGCTCACCGACATACCAGGCCGATCCGTGAAAAACATTACAAACGATGAGGAGCGCGCCAAGGCCCGTGCCATGTCTCAGGGCCCACAGGCCGACGAGGAATCTCGTGCGAAGTTGGGTTTGCCATATCTTCAGGAGGGTACACTCACCGCTCGTCAGGGAACACACCTTGTCGACTTTGGCGGGCCAGGCAGCGGACATGCAAAATCGTTCCCAATGGCATCAATCGCGACCAACGTTGGTGGCCAAGGTGCGCACTGGACATGCGCTGTGCCACGCCCAGAGTTCAGCGAGAAGATCGACTTCATTTCTGAAGAAGACTGGGAGCAGTCAATCTCTCGCGCAGAAGTTTTGCTTCGTGCTAACAAAACCCCATTCAAGAAATCACCTATTGGCGCTGCAATTCGAGCGGCTCTAACTGAAGAGTTCAAAGATATTTCAACCGAAACTGTGCACCCATACTTCTTGCCCGTCTCAGCTGAAGAGCAGCCAAACGGAACCATGATTTGGGGTGGCACTGACTTTGTTTTTGGACCGCTAATTGAAAAAGGCAACCCGCTTGCTGAGCGTTTTAACTTGAAGTCACTCACCATGGCCCGCAAGATTTTGTTTGACGGCAAAAAAGCCATCGGTGTTCTCATGGAAGATGCGGTCACTGGCGAGCAAAAAGAACTGCATGCCGACAAAGTAGTTGTAGCCGCAGATGCAGTGCGCACGCCTCAGCTTTTGTGGGCATCTGGAGTGCGACCAAAAGCACTAGGTCACTACCTGACCGAGCACCCGGTTTGCTTTAGCGCTATTGCTCTCGATGGCGAGAAGCTTGCAAAGTATGCAAGTGAAGAAGACTACGTTGCCGAAAAAGAGTTAGCAAAATTGAGCCCGGGCGATCCGGTCTCTGGCGTTACCCGGGTGCCTTTCATCGAGCCACAGCACCCTTATTCGGCTCAGATTATGTACGTCACCAAGCCACCGTTCCCTATGCCAGACGACAGCCCACTAAAAGATCACAAGTATGGTTTTGCCATGGCCGGTTGGGGTGGGCGTAAGTTCCCCCGCTACGAAGACGCTGTTACCTTCGATGACAACGAACTCGACTACCGTGGCTTTCCAAACATGACCATCGAGTATGAACTCACCGAGCGTGAAATTAAGGAAATGGAAGACGTCAAAGTTTTCATGCATCGAGCAGCGGATGCCCTGGGTGCTTTCGTGCCAGGAATGGGAATGCCTCGCCTGATGCCGCCGGGCACTAGTCTCCACTACATGGGCACATTCCGCATTGGTCCGAAGAACGACGGCACCAGCGTTTGTGACGACACTTCAAAAGTTTGGGAATACGACAATCTGTTCCTGGGTGGAAACGGAACCATTCCAACTGCAAACTGTGTGAATCCAACTTTGACCAGCGTTGCAATCGCGGTGCGCGGAGCACACAAGTTGGTATCGGAGCTGAACGATTAGCAAGCTAGCTGAGCGAGGACTCCCCGCTAATTTCGTTCGGCTTTACACGGGGCTATTTCTTGTTGTTTTACTTTCGGCGCTCGACATTTCGATTGTTGCAACTTCGCTGCCAAAGATTGTTGCGGAGTTCAACGCGATCGAAAATATAGCCTGGGTAATTGCGGCATACTCTCTCGCTACTGGAATATCAATGCCTGTTTATGGTCGATTGGTCGACAAATTTGGTTCGGCTAAAATGTTTGTTTTTTCCGTATCCCTATTTTTGGCAGCGTCGGTTTTTTGTGGGCTCGCTACTGACATAGTGATGCTGTCAGTTGCTCGAGTATTACAGGGAATTGGTGGCGCAGGTTTGAGCCTCCTGCCGATCACGATTCTTTCGCAGATGATACCGGAGCGTTCCCGTCCAAAGTACTTGGCTCCCTTAGCAGCGGTATGGTCTGTGGCAGCGGTTGCCGGTCCGGTGGTCGGTGGCTTACTAACTGAGACTATAGGTTGGCGCTGGATCTTTTGGATTAACTTGCCGCTCGGATTAGTGGCTGCGCTCTTGGCAATTCCCGCAATACCAAAGCTAGAGAAGTTGCGCGAAGGCAAACTTTTTGATGTTTCCACTTTGATTCTGTTTATTTTTGCAAGCGTGAGCCTGGTGTTTGCACTGCACGCAATTTCAGAAGGATTAACTGGCGACATCACTATGACGTTGCTTTTGAGCGCATTTTCATTGGTGGCAATCATCGCTTTTATTTGGCGCACCTTGAAATCAGAACGCCCCATTATTCCTTTTAGAGCCTTCAATAATCGGGGAGCTATTACCGTGCTAGTAATTGGCACTCTGGGCGGAGCAAGCCTGTTCCCACTCACCGGATACATCCCAACTCTGCTTCAAATGGCCTATGAAGTGCCCTCTTGGCTCGCAGGCATTTCTTTAGTTCCCCTAGTAGCCGGCGTTCTCTTCGCAAATATTTTTAGTAGCCGACGACTGAGCAAGCATGGGCACTACCGTCACTTTTATGTTCTCGGAATTTCCATTGCGTTATTTGCAATGCTTGGAATTTACTTCCTGATAAAGCCTTTTGGGGTGTGGATCGAAGTTGCTGGTTTAGCTTTGGCAGGGCTCGGCGTTGGCTTCTATGGTCAGTTCACCGTCACACTTTCCCAGGCATTTAGCGAATCCAAGTTCTTAGGTTCGGTGACGTCTACCGTTATTGTCTCCAGAGACATGGCCAGCAGCGTGGTGGCCACCTTCGCTGGTGGATTATTTGGTTTCGGCGTAAGCAGCGCCTTGGCCAAACTGCCGTTGCCGGAGAACCTAAAGGGTGTATCTCTCCAACCCAGCGATGTGATTGCCCTCTCCGAGCCCCTCAAGCAGCAGGTTCAGCAGGCTTATGTCGAGGCCTTTCAGCCCATCTTCCTGAATTCGGCCGTCGCTTACCTCGTTATTTTGATCTTGGCAATCTCAATGCCAAAGGTCGATTTGAAAACCAAATAAGCCAAATAGTGACTATCACCTAACCACTGGTTACAAACATGTCACGACCGGCAGATACCTAAGTATTCGAATGTAAAGTCTGATTAGACCTACACCCGTAGCTCGACAAAGAAGTCATGAAAGGGAATCCGTGATGAAGAAACGTAGCGGAAAACTCGTAGCTGCTTTTGCGGCTACCGCGCTTGCTGCATCGTCAGTGATCGCACTTGGTGGAGTTGCCAATGCAGCAACCACAATCACAATTTGGGGTGTGAATGCTCAGCAGGGCAAGAGCGCATGGACCAATGTTGTTGATGAATTCAAGAAAAAGTACCCTCAGTACGACGTTGAATACAAAGAAGTCGGTGTGACTGGAACTTACCAGCAGACACTTTTGACTGCACTTCAGGCGAACAACGCACCTGACGTATTTAAGGTTGCTGGTGGAGCTGGTGAAATTGACAGCATTCAGAAATTGGCTCGCGCAAAGTATCTACTAGACCTAGGCGGTACTTCAGCTAAGAACTTCTCAGCTGCTCAAGAGCGCTCCAACTTTATGTTCGCAGGCAAGACATATGGACTACCAGTGGACAAGAGTGTTGGAGTTGTGGTTGCAAACCTCAGCCTAATGAAGGATGATGGGCTTACCTGGCCGACGACCTTTGCTGAGTTGCTAACTCAGTGCAAGACTGCAGTCGATAAAGGACGTACATTCTTCGGCTTTGCAGGTGGTATGACTCCGAACCAGAACCTAATCAACGCTGCTCTTGGACAGTACACATATGCAGACACCCTGCAAAAAGTTGCTGGAAAGATGAACTTCACCAACAGCACCGGATGGCGCAAAAACTACGAGCGTATGATCTCAATGAACAAGGCTGGCTGTTTCCAGAAGGGCTTTGAAGCTGGAGGATTCGGTGACGCAATTGATACTCGATTCTTCGGAAAGAAGTCATATGCGGTATTCGTGCCTGGTGGAACCTCATTTACATTCCGTAACTTCATTCCGCCACTAAAGGGACAAGACATCGTAACCGCATTCATTCCTGGTGACACAGCTGCTGACACTCGAATTCCGGTTTCTTCGGACTACGCTTGGGCAGCAAACGCCAAGACTAAGAATGCTGCTGCAGTGAAGGTTTTCATCAACTTCGCAGCCAGCGCTGCTGGGCAGAAGGCATACACCGACATTTCTGGAAGCTTGCCGCACAAGACTGCAGCGACTTACCCAGACAACTACAAGTTGATGGTGCCATTCTTGAAAGCTGGTAAGACTTACCCAATCCCTTACACCCTATTCAACGGCCCAGCTGTAACCAGCAAAATGGCCGCTGGAACCATTGGTGTAATGACCGGACAGACCACCATTGCCAAGGTTCTAAAGTCAATGGACTCGGCCTGGTAATAAAGTCAAGGATTAGCTAAGTAAAACCAATGGCAATTGCAGTAAAGGAGAGGCCCGGGCGCAAGTCCGGGCCTCGTCCTACCAAAGTCAAGAAGTTAGTTCACCACGGCTACTGGTGGTGGTCGCTGCCAGCATTAGCCGCGATTCTGTCAGTGCATTACATCGCCACCGGTGTGGGATTCATGTATTCCTTCACCGACTACGAAGGCATCGGTGAATTTAATTGGATTGGCCTGGAGAACTACACAAAAATCTTCGAAGACGAAGAAGTCTCTGGCGCCATCTACAACACCTTCTTTTTAGCAATCTTGTCATTTGTGCTGTCTAACGTGATCGGCTTAATGCTGGCGCTAGCACTCAATCGCGGGTTAAAAACTCGCTACCTGCTTCGCACGCTACTCTTTTTGCCGGTTATTCTGAGCACAATTGCCGTTTCGTACATTTTTAGGTTCATCTTCTATATCGAAGGACCAATCAACTCATTCTTAGCATCAGTGGGGCTGGCTGACTTACAAAAAACATGGTTAGCCGACACCACGTGGTCAATTTGGGTGATTCTTTTAGTAGTCGTTTGGCAAAATATTGGTTTTGCCATGGTTATTTATCTGGCTGGTCTGGCCACAGTCCCGCAAGAACTTGAAGAGGCCGCTGCTATCGATGGCGCAGGGGTCTGGCGTCGGTTTAGATCTGTAACAATTCCAATGATTCAGCCAGCTTTGGCTGTTTCAACCACTCTCGCCCTCATACAGGGAATGAAGATTTTTGACCAAGTTATTGCGATGACCGGCGGAGGTCCATTCGGAGCCACCGATACTCTATCCACAATCATTTACAACAAGACATTTGTCTATTTGGAATACGGATACGGATCGTCAATTTCACTGATATTTACAGTTGTTATTTTGCTCATGGCTCTTTTGCAAACATACCTAACGCGCGATCGCCAAGGAGTCAACAAATAATGTTCAGATACACAAAATGGACTTTTCTTCGTGAAATTGCGGTTTGGATCTACGCCCTAATCGTTCTTTCACCACTCTATTTACTTGTGAATGTTGCACTCAAGGGCGACGACGAAGTCTTTGGTGTACCCGGATATGTTCCAGTGCAAAAACCAACCATCGAGTCATTTGTCACTGTGGTCACTGGACCTCAGGGGCCCGGATTACTTGGCGGTTTAGTGACAAGTTCGATTATCACTTCCATCGCCGTTTCTGGACTCATCTTTTTTGGTTCCATAACCTCTTATGTGCTCGCCCGAAGAATGAACAGGCTAAGCAAAGGCGCATATTTCGCGGTACTCACCGCAATTGTTGTTCCAGCCCAGTTAGGTTTGGTCCCGCTTTACATTGGCGCCAAAAATCTCGGCTTGCTCGGATCTTCATGGGGGATGGGAATCATTTACATCGGTATGTTGCTTCCCCTTTCGATATTGCTCTACACCGGATTCATCCGATCTCTGCCAATTGAATACGAAGAGGCGGCATACATCGATGGCTCGTCGAGGTTCAGGACTTTCACTCGAATTGTCTTTCCTCTGCTTTCACCCGTCACAGGCACCGTGGCGATAATGACCGGAATCATTGTGTGGAATGACTTCTTTACCCCGCTCATTTTCTTGGCTGGATCTGACACTCAAACACTGGGACTAGTGCTTTATAACTTCGTAGGTGGAATTGTGACCTCCTGGAACCAGGTATTCGCAATCTTGATAATCGCTATGTTGCCAATGACCGTGCTTTACTTGATTTTCCAGAAGAAGTTCATCCAAGGCTTCGCTGGCGGAATTAAGAGTTAGTCAAAGAGAAGGCATTCAAAGATGAAAGCAGCAATTGTAGGCACCGGCTTTATGGGGCATGTGCACGCTAATGCGTCGGTGCTGACTGGGGCTGAATTGATTGGCTTTGCCGGTAGTTCGCAGGCAAAGGCCGACGAGATCGCCGCTGGCTATCGCGGAGCCAAAGGATTTGCAAACTTTGAGGCTTTGCTTGATGCAGAGCCAGATATCATTCACATCTGTACCCCGAACAACCTGCACCTGCCTCAGGCCAAGGCTGCAATTGAGCGCGGGATCAATGTGATTGTTGAGAAGCCTTTAGCCATGAACCTTGGCGAGGCAGATCAGCTCTTGGCATTGAAAAACGATGTCACCGTTACAGCGATGCCATTTGTTTACCGCTATCACGCAATGGTTTTGGAGTTGCGTGAGCGTTTGCGCAACCACCCAACCAACAAACTTTGGTTGCTTCACGGAACATACCTACAAGACTGGCTTGCCGAAAGCATGACAACTAACTGGCGCAGCAATGCTGCCGCTGGTGGAGCAACTCGTGCTTTTGGTGACATTGGAGTGCACTGGTTTGATCTCATGGAATTCGTTACCGGTCACCGTGTTACTCGTTTGAACGCGAACATGTCTTATGTGCACAAGATGGACACCGAAGATGGCGTGGTGGTTTCATTTGAGACCGATCAGGGCGCCATGGGTTCTGCGGTAATCAGTCAGTGTTCAGCGGGATACTCAAACCGTTTGTGGTTCTCATTCGATGGAACCGAAGAGTCTTACTCATTCGACCAGCAGGCTCCGGAGACCGGTTGGATTGGTGGCCTTGGCGACAACAAGATTGTTAAGCGCGACCCAAGTAAGAATTCAGCAATAGCAGTTCGTCCAACTGCGGTTCCAGCTGGTCACCCTCAGGGTTACCAAACTTGTTTCAACGATTTCGTCGTGGATGCATATCACGGCGCACAGGGCGGTGCGAAATCTGAAGTCATGGCGACTTTCGACGACGGGCACCGAGCTGCACAGATTATCGACGCAGTAATGCAGTCAGTGAAAACTGAAGCCTGGGTTGATGTTGCAAAAATTCGCAAGGAGTAGTCATGCGAAAAGTAATCGTGGTCGGTTCCGGCCCGATTGGATCATCATTTGCCAAGAAGCTTCACGAGCTAAATTCTGAAGTTGACATCACCATGTATGAGGTTGGCCCCGCGGCCACGCACCCTCTTGGCACTCACGTTCGAAGCTTAAATAGCGAAGCTGAAATGCTTGCTGCACAGCAGGCTAGCCAGGGGCCGAAGGCTCACACCGCTCACGATGCCAGACAGATGCACACCGGCGTGGTTACTGCTCGTCCGGGCACCTACCTGGTTGAGGACGGCGTCGAAAACTCGCAGATGCCTGCGGCAGCGATGTCGACCAACGTCGGCGGCATGGGTGCACACTGGACCTGCGCCTGCCCTCGTTTTGGGGAAGGTGAGATTCCTGAGTTCGTGGATCGAGCCGAGTACGAGCGCGATCTGAACGACGCCTGGCGGCTGCTTCGCGTCACGCAAACCGCTTTCGAGCACTATCCGCTTGGCAAGCAGCTGCGCGACATTCTTGGTGCAAAATACAACGTTGGGCGCAAGCCAGACCGATTTGTTCAACCAATGCCACTCGCTGTGGAAATTCGCGATAAGAAAGTTTGGTGGACCGGGACCGATGTCATTATCGAAGACATTCTCGACTCACCTCGCTTCCACTTAATTTCGGAAACTATGGTGGTCGAGCTGATTCACGATGGCCACAAAGTTTCTGGTGTTGTCATTAAAGACATCAAAACCGGTGAAACCTCTGAGGTTCACGCGGATGCGGTATTCGTTGCTGGCGATTCAATTCGCACGCCTCAGCTTTTGTTTAAGTCAGGCATTCGTCCGGCAGCACTCGGAAGATATCTGAACGATCACGGTCAGGTGCTTGGCTTAGCTGAATTGCCTGAAGACGTGCAGGCCGATTCTCAGCCGGTTGAAAAGTATGGCAGCCTTACCAGCTACAGTGGCGTCAGCTGGATTCCTTACGACAGAGAAACTTTCCCGGTGCATGCTCAGATCATGCAGATGGATTCATCGCCAGTTCCGTTATCGCACATCAAGGAACCTCGACCGGGAGCATATGTTGGGGTCGGCTTATTTGTGCCAAAGCAAATAACGGCCGAAGATCGAGTCGAATTCTCTGAAACCGAGACCGACTGGTGCGGAATGCCAAAGCCAAAGTTGTTTTACAAATGGAACGACGAAGACAATCGTCGTTTCGATGAGGCCAAAAAACTTCTGACTGAAGTTTTGGAAACAATCGGTACCCCGATAGGCAATGGCGCAATCACCATGCCTCCCGGTAGTTCTTTGCATTACCTTGGCACCGTGCGCATGGGCACCAGCAACGATGGCACCTCGGTGTGCGATCAAGATTCACGAGTTTGGGGTTTCGAAAACCTCTATGTCGGTGGCAATGGAGTAATTCCATCTGAAACCGCCGGCAATCCAACACCAACCTCGGTGGCCTTTGCAGTAAAGGCCGCCAGGGCAGTAAACGAAGGAGTATCAAAATGATGCGAGACCTCATAATCGAGAAGGATTCACTCCGTCTAGATGGAAACACCCTGTCAGTGGGTGTGCGAATGCCTTGGTATCGCGCACTGCCACTGTCTTCGATTTGCGACCTCGTGCTCGACATCGACGGTATGGCTATCGATAAAGAGAGCACCCACTGGCTGATCAACGGCCACAACTATCGCGAAGATGAACTACCCCCGCTATACCAGGACTGGTGGTTTGTTACCGATACCGCGACACTTTCTGGCACTCTCACCGATGAGCAAGTTGCCAGCTTGGATTTGAATGCGGAACACAAGATTCACGTGGGTCTCGGTATTTACATTCCTTACATCGATGCCGGTGCTGGAACACTTTTGGTTCACGAAGGTTTCCGCACCACTATGAAGATTGGACAGGCCGCGTAATGTCAGAACTCAAAAAGGGCCACCTACAGGGAGCCACGCTGTATTCATATACTCGCGTGTTCCACCAGCGTCAGTACACGCTTGAAGAACTCATGCGCGAGGTTGCTCGCAGAGGTCAAGGCCCAGGCCTTGAAGTTATCGGCTTCCAGAGTATTCGTAACTTCCCAAACCCTGGCGATGAGTTTATCGGCAAGTTCAAGGATCTAGTCGCAGAGCTCGGATTCATTCCAACTTCACTCGCAGTGAACGCAGACCTCGGCCTGCGTCGCGATCGACTTCTTACCGAAGACGAAATGATCGACTAC
>JACCDN010819756.1_pt1 | contig 12616 bp, 12 predicted proteins | sample 7441691 | NCBI WGS metagenome assembly JACCDN01 (sample SAMN15323439, study PRJNA562643) | freshwater metagenome | isolation source: river surface water | place: USA:Blue River Watershed | collected 2017-08-16 | reverse complement strand
TTAAGATTCATGATAGTTTGCATCCCCTATCATGAACGGAAGTTAGCTTTCTGTCAGTGCGTTATTCAGACTCATTCCCATTGGAAACAAGGCATCGCTTCAGACTCATACCCCATTGGAAGAGGCTCCTAATGGACGAATCCTATCATAGTCTGATACGCTGGCGGGCCTGAAATAGGGCGATTAGCTCAGCGGTAGAGCACTGCCTTCACACGGCAGGGGTCAGTGGTTCGAACCCACTATCGCCCACCCTATCCACACCTCAAATAAAATCCACCCAGCATGAAACAGGAAAAAGACGTGAAACATCCTCCCCCCCCTCACATCCTGCTCTTTACCTTGAAATGTATGGCAAAGAGCGCTGAAGCGGATGCTCTGTATGCGCAAGCCATAGAGTATTCCCTCAACATCGTCCTCGATCCTTCTCTGCCTGCCTCTTTTGAAGAGAAAGCAGAGGCTTGGCAGCGCATCGCTCATGCCTATCACATGCAAAGGCAGTTCTCCAAAGCCTTGTACTACTATGGTAAAGCACAAACCATTCGCAAAAAGCTGTATCCACAAAATCTGAGCTCTACCCAAGAGGCTATTCAGCTTCTATACAAGGCTTTAACGACCGAGATGACGGTGATTGAGCATCTGGCATGCATCGAACAAGCCCTAGAGACAGGCCTCCCTATCAATGCTACCTATAATAAATATGCTGATAATCCAAGTGATCCAGATGACCCCAAGTGCTTTAGTCCTTTAGCATTGGCCGCTGCCGAAGGTCATGAGGCGGCATGTAAACTCCTCTTATTAAGAGGGGCACGGACCCAAGAAAAACTCCAAATACATATCCCCTTGGTCGAAGCTGTTGCCAATCGCGATATTCAGATCGCTAAGCTGCTGCTACAGCATAATGCAGATATCGATGTCTGTGACGAAACGCAAAATACTGCTTTAAGTATAGCCATCTCAGAAGGGTTCTATAATCTCGCTGAACTACTCCTGCTACACCATCCTCGGCTAGATTTACGCAATGAGGACCGTGAAACGGTCTTAGAAATAGCCATACTTGATCAAAACGTAGCACTCTCTACACTACTTCTAAGCTATGGTGCCCCTTTACCCGAAAATTTATCCACCGATCATCGATCGGTTTTAAAGTTGCTTCAGAAATATCAATCTATTGATCAGCAGATCCATGCACGCACGACCGTTCCCGCTTTGATTGATTTTATTCGCAAAGAACACAGCAAAGGTCATCTTCTTGTGATTCAACGGACCCTCGCTTTAAAATTTGGCACCTGGGGCTATCCTCGACATCTTTTTGAACGCTTCGAGGATGTTCAACCTTTTTATGATCATTTACAGTACTTTGGTGCTTGGCTTCAAGCCAACCCCGGGATCGTTGCCAAAGATCGAGTCGAGGATACCCAAATCTTAGCTTTTTTTGGTCAATATTTATCTGAACTGGCACAGAAGGCGCCGCTCTCCAAACTCAAAATGGATATCCGTGATGACTTAGCACAACACTGGCAACAACCCTTAGAGATCACGAACTATATCTGGGGACTGACCAATTTTGGCATGGCTATTCCTTTTCATAGCGATTTGGTCAAAAAACAAGCTGCTTTATCCAAGCAGCTAGAGGAAGCTTTCCCAGGTTTTAACAAAGAACTTTTGCAAAAGCCCCGTGGTCGTGCACTTCTGTGGAGCCAATCTCCCTTTGCTCAGCGCGCCATCCAAGCCAACTCTGTTGAACCTCGAACTACACGAATCCATCCATCTAGCAAACGCTAAAAGGCTTAAAACAATGTTCAAAAGATTTCCCTGTTGTGAGACCAGGACAAATGGTATAGGTTTTCATCTAAGATGCAGATGATCTCGGTTTCTTAGGATCAGGAGGCGCATGTTGGGCAAGGGTAGAGACCTTATGCTGATGACAGTGATTCGCAAAGCCCGGTCTCCAAGCGGATGTTGCATGCGAGCACTCAACAAAGTCAGCCAATTGTCTTTTTAAACATTGTATCTGCTCTCGCTTAGGGAAATCATCTGAGAGATCCTGCAAAGGGTAATATTCGCTTTCTGCGTCCTTTAACAAAGATTGTAGTAATTTTTTTATTTCTTCTTGAAGTTTATGCTCCATCGTTTCTGACATCGGTAGAATTCTTGATCTATTTTCCTCTGAAAATAAAACATCCTCTATCGCTTGGCGTATTTTTGACCGCGCCGTTTTGCTTATAGCATCAAAAGAATCTTCTAGAAAAAGTTGCGTTACAAGCTTATGAACCGAAAGATTTTCTTTACTCTCCACTTTTTTCTCGGCGCGCCATGAGTCTATAAACATTTCCTTAATATTACAAACTTCTATCTTTTCCTCTATCAAAACCAATTGATTGTCGAGGCATGATAAAATGTCTGCAATCTTTTGCTGTTGTTCTTCGAGTGTTAATGGTTTCTCATCACTAGGATCTTGGCCCGTATCCGACGCCAAATGACGCCATTCATCGATTTCAGAAAAGTCTACCCCCGTTGTTCGTAATACGGTTGATATAATAAGATTTTTTACTGCGTATTTTGCAGAGTCGATAATCATCTTTTGATGATTTAATACAGAAAAATCTTTGTTGCCAGACTGATCTTGTAACACACCTAACTGTTTTTCTATGTTTTTTTTAAGTGTTTGTTTTTCTAACTGAATGCTTTTTAGGATCTGCTTCGCTTCAGTATTATCTCTTTTTTGTTCATCAAAAAATACTTTTTGATTAGCACTCATTTCTTTTTCAAGGACAAATCTTTGAACAGCAAGCATCATTGCAATACGATTTTTTGATTGCTCTACATCCTTATGAAAGGAACGCTCTTTTTCTGCTTCAACAATCTCTTTTTCAAGAGAAGTATTTTCGATGGCATGCCCCTTCGTTACTTTGTCCGTTTGACGATCACAAGCAGCCCTTGTGACTTGTCGAACCCCAACGGCGACTACTTTTACAGCACCCGCAAAAACAGGCGTTATTACACCAATTGCAGGAAGGGCCACGACGCTTGCTGTAATAGCTAAAGCCGTAGTTCCTAGAATAACAAGCCTTTTAATGCGTTTTTGTTGCATTTTTAAACGTTCAATAGCCTGCTCTTGATTTTGCTTTTTCTGCAAAAGCTCTTCTGAGCTTTGCTTATGATCTTTGGCATTTTTTTCCTGTTCAACCTCTAAGCGAGCAATAGCCTCGCTTAAATTTTTATCCATAGACTCGAGTTTTTGCAGCTCGTTTTTAAGAAAGGAATCAGAAGCAACCGCCTGAAAAGGTTCTGCTTCGATCAAAACATTTTCTTCTACCGCGTCCTCTAAGGAATGGGTTATTTTTTTAAGCGCTTCTGACTGCATAGACCGAATGGCTTTGTTTTCATCAGCTGTCGATTCTAAAAGCATTATTTCCAAATCTAAAACACCCTGATCTTCAATCATATGAAGAATTTCCTCTTGAATTTCATGAGAAAAATCAGATGACTCTCTAGCCTCCCGATGCCTTGATCTTTCAGAAGTGTATTTTTGTTGAAGCTTCAATAGAGATTCCAGTTTCTGTAAGTGAATCTCTCTGGATTCTTTTAAAGACGCTAATCTTTCTGCATCACCGGGTCTTTGGCCAAAAACTTGTTTAACAAGCATTTTATAAAGAAAAACGGTTTTTATTTTGTTTTTTCTAATAATCTCTAAATTCTGTTCGAGGACTGCTTCCACCCTCCTTAAGCTATCGATACTTGTATAATCAACGTTTGATGTAGAAGCTATATGATTGGCTATAGAACCTATAGCAGGCGTTATTATAAGATGCGATCCATGAACCAATAAATCTCTTATCGCACCATCCAATGCCGGTGATAACTCTTTCAAATCTTGGAATGAGAGATCGGTAGTCGCTGCAAGCGTGAGATCTATGATGGGCATGACAAAATCAGCACCTAAGCTAACAACCTTCGCGACCATCTTGGCTTTGGCTTTTTTTTGCATTTCACTTGCATCTAAGCACAGCGCTTGGTGTTCTAAAACAGCTGTTTTATTTCGAATATCATCCAACTGCTCGTGCATTTCTAGTTCTGAGTTGATAAGCCCTTGCATCAAGGTATGTAACTGGTTCACCCTAACAACAGAAGTATGTGTATCTGCAGGCATCTGAATCTCCCAGTATTTTTTTTAATTAACTAACTTAAACATAGGCGAAGATTCTGATCTTTTCAATGAAAGAATGGTTTTTTCTGAAGACATTAGGCCTATGGATACCAAAAAAGCCCTTCATCACTTTAAGGCGGGTCATGTCTTCGGGACGGGGGTTGCACCCAATTTTTTCGATTTTTTTAAAACGGCAGGAATAAAAGCTAACGCATAATAATACTTTAGTTTTAGTCATGCGAAGTGTGCTAACTCTTGACAAAACACGATTAAATCAGCAACAATGGCACCCTTCGGCTATGTAGCTCAGCTGGTTAGAGCGCGGCACTCATAATGCCGAGGTCGGTGGTTCGAGCCCACCCATAGCCACCCTTACTGTCTGTAGGACTTTTGTGAAGCGATTGTATCGATCGACTGTGAACCTTCGATGAAAAAAGTGTACATCCAAACAGATGGCTGTCAGATGAATGTTTACGATTCCACCCGAACCGTCGATCTCCTAAAACAGACGCATGGTCTACAGATTGTCGATACCCCCGAGACCGCCGATCTGCTTTTACTGAATACCTGTTCCATCCGTGAACGGGCCCAAGAAAAGGTTTTTTCGACCTTGGGCCGATTTCGTGAGCTCAAAGAAGAACGACCTGAGATTCTGATTGCGGTAGGTGGTTGTGTGGCCAGTCAAGAAGGCTCTGCCATTCTTACACGTGCACCCTTTGTGGATTTGGTCTTTGGGCCTCAGACTTTACAACGCTTACCGGCCATGATTGATGAAACACTTAAAACAGGCAAGGCCGTGGTAGATGTTTCTTTTCCTACCATCGAAAAATTTGATGTCTTACCGACACCCGAAGCCACAGGTCCTAGCGCTTATGTCTCTATTATGGAAGGCTGTAGCAAATTCTGTAGTTTTTGTGTGGTGCCTTATACCCGTGGCCCAGAGTTGAGCAGACCCTTGGATTCTGTGCTCCATGAAATCCACGCGCTCGGCGAACAAGGCGTACGTGAAATTACTTTATTGGGCCAAAATGTGAATGCCTATCAAGGACACATGCATTCGGGTGAAACGGCCGATCTGGCGCTACTCATGAGCTATGTCGCAGAAATGGATAGCATTCTTCGGATCCGCTTTAGTACTTCTCATCCACTGGAATTTTCCGAGCGCTTAATTCAAGCCTATGCTGATATTCCCAAACTGGCTAATCATTTACATTTGCCGGTACAAAGTGGATCGGATCGCATTTTAGGCATGATGAAACGTGGGTATACGACTAAAACCTACTTCGAGAAAATCCAAAAACTCCGTGCCGTTCGCCCTGATATTAGTGTAACTTCCGACTTTATTGTCGGTTTTCCCGGTGAAAGTGACGAGGATTTTGAAGCAACACTGAATTTGGTACATGAGGTCGATCTCGATCGTTCTTTTTGTTTTATTTATAGCCAAAGACCGGGCACACCGGCGGCTAATCTACGTGATAATGTCTCTATACAAACTAAAAAAGAGCGCTTAAAGCTGCTGCAAGATCGGCTGAATCAACAAACCCATCAATGGAGTCAACGCATGCTGGGACAGACCTATCCGGTACTTGTGACAGGGCCTTCCTCCAAAGATCCCACACTGTGCAGCGGCAAAACGGAGAACAATCGCGTGGTGCATTTTAAGGCCAATCAACTCCCAGGTACCCTTGCACAGGTTGAAATAACCCATGCACTCACCCATATCTTAAGTGGCCAATGTGTAGCCTAAGAACCCAGAAACAACCCAAAACGCTTCAAACCAGTCTTAGCATTGCGGTTCAAAACCCCAGTAGCGATCCCGACGTTCCCACGGACATACAATTGATACAGTGGGCAAAAGCGGCTTTCGACACACGGTGTGAACAGGCCGAAATCACGATTCGGATCGTAGACCCGACTGAAGGGGCTGCGCTCAATGCACAATACCGACATAAAAACGGCCCTACCAATGTGCTATCGTTCAGCTATACGCCCCCTCAAGGCATGGAGACGCTACTGTTGGGTGATATTGTGATTTGTGCGGCCGTTGTGGCTGCAGAAGCAAAGGATCAACAAAAACCCCTAGAGGCACACTGGGCCCATATGGTTGTACATGGGGTCTTACATTTGCTAGGGTATGATCACGAACAGGCAGCAGATGCCGTTATTATGGAAGCCCTGGAAAATAGGATTTTAAAAGCCCTCGATTTTGAACCCCCTTATGGAGAACGTCTAATCAATGAGTGATGAATTACAGAACACACACCCACCCACCCGATCCTGGTTAGAAAAACTCGGCCAGATATTGGCTCGAGAACCCCGCGATCGCCGTGAACTCATTGAAATGTTGCGCGACGCGGCGCACAGACACCTTTTAGATATGAATTCTCTGGGTATGATTGAGGGTGTATTAGAAGTACCCAGTTTACGGGTGCGCGATATTATGATCCCGCGCTCGCAAATGACGGTGATTGAACAGGATACTCCGCTGGATCAAATACTGCCTGTGATGGTTCAAACGGTCCATTCTCGCTTTCCCATTATTGGGGAAAATAAAGATGAGGTGCTGGGTATTTTATTGGCCAAAGATTTACTGGCCTATGCTTTTGGGCATGCCGCAAAAAATTTCCATTTGGGTGAAATACTCAGACCCGCGATGTTTATTCCCGAAAGCAAGCGCTTGGACGTTTTATTGCAAGAATTCCGAAGAAATCGTAATCATATGGCGATTGTGGTGGATGAATATGGTGGGATTACAGGCTTAGTGACCATTGAGGATGTGTTAGAACAAATTGTCGGCGATATCGAAGATGAATACGATACCGATGATCTGGAACAGATTAAAAAATACCATAATCATTCCTACACTGTAAAAGCCTTAACACCGATTGAAACCTTTAACGACTTCTTTTCAGCGCACTTGCCAGACACGGAAGTTGATACCGTAGGTGGTTTGATTACCCGTGAACTCGGCCGCCTGCCCAAGCGCGGTGAATCTTTAGAGATAGGAAACTATCGCTTTAAGGTTTTACGGGCGGATAGTAGGCGTTTGCATTTGTTTCAGGTTTTTGATAAGGGTAAGGGGTAACCCTCACAAATCAAAGAGGCCTTCCTAAATACATTTTGCGTTCGTCCGCAGAAAAATGCTCGATCGCATAACGCAACATGGTTCTGGGCATTTTAGAGGCATGCTGGTCTAAAAAGGTTATGAGCACCTGCGTGTCTTTTTTGCCTACTTCTCTGAGCATCCACCCTACGGCTTTGTGGATTAAATCGTGGCTGTCTTTTAAGAGTTGCTTGGCAATTTTAAGTGTCCATTGAAAATCGTTGTTTTGAATAAAAGCCCAGGTTGAAACAATAGAAACTCGTCTTTCCCAAAGATTCTCTGAAAGAGATAATGTTTTGAGCAGGACTTTATCCTTGTTATTTTTAGTAAACAATTCTGCACCCATAATAAGATGGGCTGAGGCATCGACCAAATTCCAATTGTTTACATAGGCTAGATGCTTTAAGTAAAAGTTGTAAATGCGTGTTTTTTCTGTGCGATTGCCCTGCTTATAACGATTCACAAGCATAAACAAGGCTAATTGTCTTTCTTCGTTAAAGCATGATTGCAATAATTGTTTGATATCTGGTAGAGATAACGCTTCAAAGGTTTTGGCCAATTTTCGCAAGACGGGTACCGTCACACCCATAAAACGATCATGTTCTGCATAATCGCCTGGACCTGTTTTAAAAAAACGCGGATTGGCTGCTGCTAAGGGAGCCGCTGATTTGCGAAGCGTTTTTTGAAGTTTTTTTAGGTCCAGGGTTAGAGTCGACATGTATTGCTCAAACTAAAGTTAATCACAAAACGACTCATCGGCCACCATTTTAGATAGTTTATCAAAGGCCTGTCTAAAAACTGGAACATACCCCTTCATTCTATTGAAAATTTCATCGGCCAAGGCCTCATCATACGTATGAGAGGTTAAATTTCTATCTTTTATCATACCCAGCCAAATAGCCTCATCCTCCAAGAAATGACTGGCATAGGCCTCTTTTAAAACATCTTTTGGATAATTAACTTCCACACCTTTTTGATTTAAAAAAGTTTTCATGGTTTTCCAAAATAATTCAAAAGTAAATTCAAAACGCTGAATGGTTGCGTCAATATTACTGCGATCTTCTCGATTGGGCTGGAGATAAATCGCCTCCAAAGAAACCAGCGCTTTTCTTAATTTGTTTATTTCAAGTTTCATTTTTGACATAGAGAAAAACTCCTTCTTTTTCGATATTTTTACGCAAAATAGAATCTGTAGGTAATTTATCCCATCGCAGACAATCGATTTTCAATAATGTATTTGCTTCATCAACAATATCTAAGATCTTCAGCCATTCTGAATCCGTGGCGGAAGGACAAAAAACAGCCAAATCAATATCTGATCTTTCTTTATTATCCTTTCTTGCCCTAGATCCAAATAAAACTATTTTCTCCACAAAAGAAAAGGTTTTTAGTTTTTTATAGAAATCATAATGTGAAATATCAATATTATTTTTCAAGGTTTTTTCCTAAAATGTATCATCTATTATTTGCTGCCAATTGATTTAATTGGCTAATCAACAATTTTTGATCCTTTTCAGGCACTCTGCCAAAAAAGGTAGCATCCATTTTTTCGACAATAGGTACAAGCTTATGAACCAAAGTTTTACCCTTTTCTGTTAAAAAGACACTCTTGGCGCGCGTGTCTTTTTTGTGCTCTATGCGATGCACCAAGCCCTCTAACACCAATGCTTTAAGGGCCTTGGAAACCGTCATTTTATCAAGTTTGGACCACTGTGCAATAAGAATCTGTGTTGTATCATAGCTATGCGCCTCAAACCACAACAGGGTCGCCAGAATCACAAACTGTGCATGAGAAATATCATAGGGTTCTAAGGCTTGTTTGATAAGGCGCTGCCATACCATGGTGGTTTGCCATAGCAAAAAACCAGGACTGTCTTCGGGCTTTTCAAAACCAAAGGGTAGCTTAGCCATGTTTAGCGCGTGCCAGTTTCACTAAAGCCTCCAGCTCTTGGGGTACCGTATCGGCCACATTTTGAGCGACTAGTTTAATCCACAACCATTGGAGTGGACCACTGACCACAAGGGTATTAGAAATCAGAAGCCCCTCGGGGGTTTCGATCATCGCATGGGTATCGACCATCCTAGCCCCAAAAAAGTTTGTACAGTCTGTAAAGCTTCGCCCTTCGTCAATCGCTGTGAGCACGATCTTAACAGCAGGCGCACCTTTGGGCTTTAGCATAAAATGATTTCCTACCTCGAAAGCACCCTCTAGCTTGCAGTAGTCTAAATCGCCATGCCAACTGGGCCATTGATTGATATCGGTCCATAGGGGCCAAATGTCTTCTTTTTTGAGCCCGGGATAGACTTGGCTAAAGGTTCGTGTCCACATCATAGATGCCCTTTTTTTCGTATATATGCATATTGTATATATATTTACTAATAAGTCAAGGCTCACTTCTTAATTTTCGAATTGACAACAAATCGAAAATAACGGCATTTCTTATTTTCGTTTGCGCAACTAAAGATGTAGCTTATTTTCGATTTATTGATCTTTCGAAAATAAAGCTATATGCTAAGAAAATTTAGGCAGGAGATACTATCCTATGGATATCCGAGAATCGCCATCTGGAACCGTTACAAAGAGCTTAACAGGTTACCAGGCCTTTATTCCAAATGCCCTACCCCCACCCTTTGAATGGGATAACATACTCGTGAAGAGCCTCTCTAGAGCCGATCATATTTTGGGTATGCTCTCTCGTGAAGGAGAGCAATTGCCTAATCCCCATCTTCTCATGCGACCTTTTATAACACGTGAAGCTGTACTCTCAAGCAAAATTGAAGGCACCCAAGCAACCCTGGGAGAGATGCTAGCACAAGAAGCTGGTATTCATGTTGATCGCAACCCTGATGATGTACAGGAAGTTTATAATTATATTGTGGCTTTGGATTATGGCTTAAAGCGTCTACAAGATCTGCCTTTATCATTACGACTCATAAAAGAAATTCACGAAAAACTCATGCAAGGTGTACGAGGGGCTCATGCAACACCCGGTGAATTTAGGAAATCACAAAACTGGATAGGCACCCCAGGGTGTACACTCAATACAGCAAAATACGTACCCCCAACACCCGATGTCTTAATGGACTGTTTGGGTGCATTCGAACAATTTCTGCATGATAGAACCCTACCACCGCTCATTCATATTGCCTTATGTCATTATCAATTTGAAGCGATCCACCCTTTTTTAGATGGTAATGGACGCGTAGGACGTTTGCTTATTATATTACTTCTGATTGAAAGAAAACTTTTACCTTCCCCTCTTTTATATTTGAGTGCTTTTTTTGAAGCAACAAGAGACGAATATTATAGACAACTCTATAGTTTGAGCAGCAAAGGCACATGGCGTGATTGGTTTCTGTATTTTTTAGATGGTGTTTCAGCACAAGGTCTAGATGTATTAGACAGAGCCGCACGTATCAATGCATTAATCGCTCGCTGGCAAATTATTGTTGGGCCGCGCGCAGAAGGTATTGCACCCTCTATTGTAAAACATCTGGCAGTCAATCCCTATTTTACCACCAAAAAAATAGCCGAAAAATTCAACATTGCCTTCACCACAGCACAAAGAACCATTGGAAAGCTTCAGGAACTTGGGATTGTTGCACAAACTTCGGAAGCAAAAAGGGATAAAATCTATTGTGCTAATGATATTTTAAAAATTCTGGAAGAGCCAACAAAAATAACAGAAACCCCTGATGAAACATTGTATCCATGATTTCATTTGAGAAAAACATCATCAACACCTATGGCGCCCATGGTAAAACCTGGTTAAACGATTTACCCGAAATCGTGGATGCCGTGTCCGCGCATTATGGCTTATCAGCCCTTCAACCACTCGATAATCTGTCCTATCACTATGTGTTATCGGGACTTAAAGATAATCGACCCATTATCTTAAAACTAGGTTTGGACCCGAAGGGACTCGAACAAGAAGCATCTGCATTACAAGCCTTTGATGGTTTCGGAGCTGTATCTGTTTTAGGACAAAGGCCTGGTACCCTATTATTAGAGCACGCTGTACCTGGACTATCACTCAAATCGTACTTTCCCTCCAAAGATAGCAAAGCCATTCAGATCGCCTGTGCGGTCATGAAAAGACTGCATCAAGCACCACGACCCAAAGCTGGATTATTTCCTGCTGTTCAGGATTGGTTAGCGATTTTGGATAAGCCCTGGGATATTCCAAACCAGCACCTCGAAAAAGCTAGAAGACTTCGCACGCAATTGCTTGAAACGGCCCGCCAAACCGTCTTACTGCATGGTGATCTGCATCATGATAATATCCTGCAACACGGTGATCAATGGATGGCTATCGATCCCAAAGGCGTGATGGGGGAGCCCGCTTATGAAGTAGCGGCCTTTATTCGTAATCCTATACACGAATTATTGGCTACCCATAATGCCACGGCCATCCTACGAAATCGCATCCAGGCTTTTTCAGAGATTCTGGGGTTGGATAGGCAACGCATAAGCGATGGGTGCTTTGTGCAAGCTGTGCTTGCTTGGGTTTGGGCCTTGGAAGATAGTGGTAATGGTGAGCCTTTCAAGCAGCTTACAGAAATTTTTAATGGTTTATAAATAGAGGTTTCAATGATTAGATTATCGGTGTCCCGATCAAAAATAGAAGAAAAATTACTGCATTATACGGGCAAAGCCATTGCCGACTATAACCTCATCCAAGCCGGCGATCGGGTTATGGTGTGTCTGTCGGGTGGTAAGGATTCTTTTACGATGCTTTCGATTTTAAAATTACTTCAAGCCCGATCTAAACACGCTTTTGAGCTTTTTTCTTTTACGCTGGATCAAGCCCAACCCGGCTGGGATGATGGGGCCTTAAGACAGTTTTTAGAAAAATTAAAAGTCCCTTATGAAATACTAACAAGGGATACCTATTCGATTGTCAAAGAAAAAATACCCGAAGGAAAAACCTATTGTTCTCTGTGTTCACGCTTAAGACGCGGCATTATTTATCGCTATGCCGAAGAAAAAGGCTTTAATAAGATTGCTCTGGGACATCATCGTGATGATTTAATCACCACGCTTTTAATGTCTGTTTTTTACAACGGTGAAATTCGATCGATGCCTCCCAAACTTTTAAGCGACAACAAAAAACATCTGGTGATCCGCCCACTTGCATACTGCCAAGAAGCCGATATACGAACCTATGCAGAACAAAGAAAGTTTCCTATTATTCCTTGCAATTTATGTGGTGCGCAGGAAAATTTAGCGCGCGTTCGAGTGAAAAAATTAATACAAGAACTGGCACTGCAGAACCCTAAAATACCTAGCAATATGCTACATGCCCTGCAGGCGGTTAAGCCGAGTCAATTAATGGATAAAGAACTATGGGATTTTAAAAATCTTG
>JACCDN010645035.1_pt1 | contig 12616 bp, 10 predicted proteins | sample 7441691 | NCBI WGS metagenome assembly JACCDN01 (sample SAMN15323439, study PRJNA562643) | freshwater metagenome | isolation source: river surface water | place: USA:Blue River Watershed | collected 2017-08-16 | reverse complement strand
CGATGTGGATTGAAGGTCTAGACAACCAAGTTGAGATTCTCTCGGACTGCTACCGAAATGCTTTACGCGTGGCCAAAAGCAGTGGTCTCAAGAGCATCGCGTTCCCATCACTTGGCACCGGAGCGTTTGGCATACCAAAAGAGATTGCTATGCCAACCGCGTTAAATGCCATTTCACACGAGTTGCAAAATTCACGCAGTGATATAGAGGTAACAATCTGCTGCTATACCCAAGAGGACCTCGAGTGGTATGAGTCTGTCGCCAACGAGCTTGGCGCTTTCAAAGAAGATGGCGGTTTGGTAGAGGTAAGCCAACTCTTACCAAAGTGTCCAATCTGCTTTCATCCACTAAAGCGAATCATCTATGGCATGCCATCCAGAGAAACCCTAGAGGACCAAGACAACATCTATATAGGTGGCTGCATCGTCATGGGAGACGATCCGGATCTTGGCTGTAAGAACTGCGATTGGCGGGGCTTCATTGGCGATGTTGATCTGGTGGAAGGAGAGTTGCTGGCTCTGGTCGTTGATCTCGGGCGCAAGCGCTTTGTTGCTGGCGCCATCTACGATGCTGGTCAGCCGCGTTCAGCTCTAATGCTGAGTCCTGGGAAACCGGAGTTTCAAAGAGGGTTTACAAGCGAGTGGCTCGAGGAGCACATTGCGAACTGCCAGGAGCCAAGCGTCTGGCTTGGTAATCGCAGCCAGATAATGCCGGAAGCGTTTGAAAAGATCTTGATGCGCTATCCGAGATTGACTGAAGAGGTTATGGAATTCGTGGGCCTGCACCAAGTCGAGCACGCACCGGATTTTCATTAGGGGGGTGTCGGTAAATGCAAATTTGAAGTGTTTTGGCTTCGTCGACATCAGCACTGAAAGACCAGAATGCCAAGCATCACGTTAGCTAAATTTGTGGTCTGGGTATGTTAACACTTTCGGGTTGCAAAACATGCTCCAGTAACACCATAAGCTTTGGAGGGCAAAAAATAAGGGGAACAGATGGCAAAAGAGCTTTGGACAAGAAAAGAAATGTTGATTTGTCTTGCTTACTATTCAACCCTTAGCTACCCCAAGGTCATTGATACCTTAGCTGCGCAAGAATGCAGTCTTTTTCTTCCTGGTCGCAGCGTCGCTTCCGTCTCCTTGAGGCTGGCAAACTATGTTGCTAGGGATCCTCAGATGACCAGACTCGGATTCAAGGGCATGTACGGTGGCGGCGAAAAGGTAGACCAAATTTGGGACGAGTGCTCTGACCGAGATAGGAGTCTCGATTGGAAAAAGACCATGATGGCTCTAATTGAGGTGACGGCCGAGCATGCATAAAAACTTGAGGTTTATAGATCTTTTTGCCGGAATTGGTGGCATGCGCATCCCTTTCGACAGAAGGGGTCTCCACTGCGTATTCACGTCGGAAATAGATTCAGCCGCAAGATCTACCTACTCCCAAAACTTTGGAGTAGATGAGTCGGAGATATTTGGCGATCTTTTCCAGATTGAAGCTTTGGGAGCTGACTCAGTTCCTGACCACGATTTGCTCGTGGCTGGATTTCCTTGCCAGCCCTTTTCTCAGGCGGGAAAAAGAGAGGGTTTTGCGGACCAAACTCGGGGAACTCTGTTTTTCTCCATCCTTCAGATAATCCTCGCAAAGAAGCCAGGGGCTGTTCTCTTGGAGAACGTTAGGGGGCTTTTGTCGCAAGACAAAGGACGCTCCTTCACGATAATTGTCCGCAGCCTCGAAGAGGCGGGGTATGAGGTTTCAAGCAAAATCTTGAACGCAAGAGACTTTGGCTTACCTCAGAATCGACAAAGACTATTCATCGTGGCGCTCAGAAAAGATCTGGCTGAAAATGGAACTTCCTTTGTCTTTCCCGAACCTGTGTCTCCGCGAGAATCCTTGCGCCTAGGGGACGTCCTCGACCCTTATCCGCCACTGGAGAATCTTTACATTTCAGACCGAATTTGGGCATCACACCAAGCCCGAAGGGCCAAGAACAGAGAGCTGGGTCGGGGTTTCAGCTACCAGCTATTTACAAGAGCTTCCAATTACGCAGCAACCATTTCGGCTAGGTACTACAAGGATGGATCGGAAATATTGATTGATGAACAGGACGGAAGGAATCCCAGAAAGCTGTCTCGTCAAGAGGCTTTGAGGCTTCAAGGATTCCCAGATTGGTTTGCACCTCACGCAAGCTACATGCAAGCTACAAAGCAGGCTGGAAACGCCGTCCCAGTGCCAGTTATTGACGCAATTGCTGAAAAACTACTACCTTTGATTTCATAGTTATATTGGGGAGCGGAATTATGGCTGGGGAATCACGTGGGTTTATTCAGGCCCTGTTGATGCAAGAGAATCACCCTTTAGTGGTGTTGGAAAAAGCGAAGCAGTTTTTCCCCTTAGAGTCGCCCACAGACCTTGAGAATTTGGTCCAGAGCGAAGTGGAACTTCTAAGTGGCACAAAAGCAGTCATACAGCCGGATCTAACTTACGCAGAAACCCAAGTGCTTGGAAAAGTCAAAACTTACATCCACAACCAATTGGCAGCCAACAAACCACTTGCGACCATCAAGACAGAGGTGTCTGGACTCTGGGCGCCTCATATCGTGGCGATTGCGATTGCCCAAGTGGAAAAGAACCTGTCAGAAGTATGTGTCTGGCCGGACGGGGGAGTCGCCAAGCATCCAGGGAAGCCGCCTTGGTACCCGGGGCCAGACGTCAACTCCAAATTCTGGCTTACACTTCGGAAGAATCTTGAAAACTCAAACCTTAGCGAAGACGCGGTAGCTGACCTTGACACAATGTCTTCGAAGATTGTTTCTTGCCTACCCCCACCAAACTCAGAGAGCTATGCGGGACGTGGACTAGTTCTCGGTTACGTGCAATCTGGAAAGACCACCAGTTTTATGGCGGTGATTTCCAAGGCGGTGGATGCAGGCTACAGGTTCGTCATCGTCTTGTCTGGCACAACGAATAACCTTCGCGCACAAACTCAAGCGAGACTTGAGCAGCAGCTGACGGCTAATCAGCACAGCTGGCATTGGCTTACGGGTGTCGATAAGGATTTCTCGGCAGTGAACAATGCCAATAATTTATTGAAGCCTAGCGACACGAGAATCATCGCTGTTGTCAAAAAGAACAAGGCGGTGCTCAAGCGCTTATTCGCTTGGCTCGACAGCGCAAATTCACTAACCAGAGGAATGTTGCCGGTCCTAGTAATCGACGATGAATCGGATCAGGCCTCTGTCAACACAGCGCGTCAGCAAAATGCCAAAACTGCAATCAACAAGGCGTTGCACGACATCATGGCTACAACATTTCTGAAGAAAGTGGCCTACGTCGGGTACTCCGCGACCCCATTTGCAAATTTGTTGGTTGACACGACTGACCAGGAGTCAATCTATCCAAAAGATTTTGTTGTCAGCTTGCCGCTGAATCCTGACTACTTCGGGCCTGAGAGGTTGTTCGGAAGCGCATTACTGGATGACGATGATGAGGTGCAGACGTGGGATGTGATTAGAGATATCCCAAACACCGACGTCGATCTTGTCAAGCCACCCAAGAGGCGACCATTCGATTGGAAGCCTTCCATAACTAAGTCTTTAGAGGATTCGGCTAGATGGTTCCTAATTGCAACTGCAATTAGGAGAATGCGCGGTCACGAGTCATCGTGGTCATCCATGATGATCCACACATCGCCGAACGTTCGCCCGCATGAAGAAATGAAGGACCTTGTCACGGACCTTCTGGATTCTTGGAAAAGTGACGTGGGCTTATTGAAGCAGCAATCCTTGTTGCAGCTGGAGGATGAGGTTGCTAGATCGAAGGATTTCATAAATCCCGATCTGCAGGATCTTTTGAAGGATCGCTCTTCGGATCTATTTGACATGGTGGAATCGGTCCTCCACGAAACTAAGGTTCTGGTCGACAACCACGCCTCATCGGATCGTTTGGATTATTCGACAGAGCCATATCCAGTAATCGTCGTCGGAGGGAACACTTTGTCGCGAGGCTTGACCCTAGAGGGGTTGGTCTCAACCTTCTTCCTTCGCACCTCAAGCGCTTACGATTCTTTGCTGCAAATGGGAAGGTGGTTCGGTTACAGGAAAGGTTACGAAGACCTTCAGAGGATTTGGCTTGCTAATGACGCTCCATACTCGCTCAAGTCATGGTTTAGAAAACTAGCCTTTGTTGAGCAGGAAATTCGTGACCAAATCGAAGTCCTGACTGTGTCCGGAATCAGCCCTTCAGAGCTAGGGGTAAGAATTAGGCAGCTTCCGGGTATGGCCATTACCGCAGCCGCAAAAATGAGAAATGCGGTTAGGGCTGAACTCAGTTACTCGGGCACTCAGCCACAAACTATTTTGTTCAGCGAAAACCAAGAAGTTCAGAAGCAAAACTTTCAATTGCTCAAGGAATTTGTCGCGAGCCTTGGCGACAAATTCAAGCAGAACGACTCTGGTTTCGCTGCCCTTTCAGTGGACTCTGCAACCATCTTGGATTTCATCGGATCCTATCAATTTCCTGATGCAAGTCTTGTGCTGCAGTCGGACAAGATCAGCTCTTATGTGAAAAAGCTAAACGCTGACGATGAGCTACTCACTTGGAACATTGCAATCTATTCAAATGCAAAGAAATCAGCGCCGGTAGAGAAGTTGAGCGCTGACATCACTGTTGGCATGGCGAATAGATCGAAACTGATAACCGAGCACGAAATCATAGATATCAAGACTCTTATCAGCGTAGGAGACCTAGTTGCAGATGTACCTTCTCTGCGCGCCGCGGTAAGGAGCGACAAGGGAACCCTTCGGAAATCTGACCTTTTGGCCCAAAGACTCAAGCACGATGACACGAAGGGCAGAGGGCTGCTCGGAATTTATGTAATCGACCCAAAGTCCAAGGTCTCACTTCGTGAATCACATGAAAGAGAGAAATTGGATCTCGAGACACCTTTGGTTGGACTCTTTTTCATCTTCCCTGATTCGAACAATCCAAATGCAGCAGTGTTCGTGACACCAAATCTCCAAGATCAGGCGGAGCTCGAGGAGCTTGACGAGGAGTCAGAAATCTCTGTGCTCGAAGGTGATGAAACGATGGAAGACCCCAAATGACAGAAGCGCTTGGCTGGGCCGTCGCAGCGTTTGCGGCGTTACAAAAAGCTGACACTAACGGGCAGATTAGAGTCCAGAACACCCCAGTGTTTGTTGGAGGGCAACAAGTTAGGATCGCCCGAGATTATCTAGGGCGCCCAAGGTTGCTCATTCCAGCCAGTCACGAAATCACAGCCGAGGAGTCGACCCGTGTCACAGCTGGATTGTCAATTGAACTTCAGAGTTATCCAAATGCAGAGGGCACACTAATACCTCATCTGGTTTTTTCCGCCAGTTCCTCCGAAGTCGATGACTTGTTTGCGTTGATGAGCCAAGACATCTGCGAGGCAGTAAGGGGTACGAGTGAACCAGTTACCCTAGCCATGGTCGAGTCCCGTATCTTGGCGTGGCAGCAAATGTTGGCGAAGCTCAGCAATCACGAACCTTCTGTGTCGGAGCAGGTCGGGCTTTTTGGCGAGCTCCTCACGCTCGAGGCATTGGTTGAAGGGCTCGGGCCAGCCGCACTCTCCTCCTGGAGTGGCCCTGATATGGCAAGGCACGATTTTGAAACTGCAAGTTGGTCACTCGAAGTCAAGTCTTCTTTGAGCTTGGCATCTAAGCGCGCTCACATTCATGGCTTCACTCAGCTTGAATCCGCCGCAGGGACAAGTTTGAGTTTGCTTCATCTCCAATTCGAGCAAAGCCTCGGATCGAACTCAATCGCAAACTTGGTCCAAGCGCTTGCCGAAACATTAGATCGAAAAGCCCTAGAGGGCCAATTGCAAAGATTCTTCCCCGAAGGATTGTCGAATTTACCGTCTTGGGCAAGTAAGTATCAACTGAAGCTATCAGCTGCCTCACTATTCGCAGTTGACTCGGCTTTTCCAAGAATCATAAGATCAAACCTTGGACCAGAGCATCCTCGATTTTCTCAGTTGCAGTACCAACTTGACTTAGAGGGCTTGCCACACACTGCTCTTGGCATTAATCCTCTTGAGCTTGGGGCGGCATCTTGGTGACCACCCGTTTGTCGGTTTATTCACACGAAATGCCGGCTGACGGAGGAGTTACTCACGATGCTGTCTCAAAGCTTTTGGCTAAGGAGGCCTCTAACCCCTGGCCCACTTTCTTTAGGGAGGTTTTTCAGAACTCCAACGACGCTCGTTTGGAGTCCGGCAAATCTTTTCGTTTTTCCGTAGAAGTCTCGAGGCTCGGTGACCTTGCCAAGCGCACAGTTCACTCCGCCCTATTCAATGGCGGCGTTCCTATGAGCAAACTGTCTGAAGGGCTGACACGGCTCAACGCAGACACTCCTAATCTTTTTGTTAGTGACTTTGGAACGCATGGACTTGGAGGATCCTTAGATCCTCGTTTGGCGAACGTGGTGTCAAGATTCGCAAACTTCTTCTTCAAGTTCGGTCGTGAAAGTGCTCAAAGTCATGACGGCGGGGCCTTTGGATTCGGTAGAAATGTTTTCTTCTCCGCCAGTGAGGCCTCGACAATTTTTGTCCACACTAGGTTTCGAGAGTCCGGTCAAATCAATTCTCGGCTCATGGGGATGACCGCAAATCGGCACTTCGTGCATGATGGGAAGAACTTCACCGGGCGGCACTGGTGGTGCCATGGGCGCTCCCCTAACGAAACCTATCTCCCATTTGAGAATGAAGAAGCGGACCTCGTCGCTGCCGATTTAGGGTTTCCAGCATTCCCGCATAACGAGACAGGGACCATCGTGATGGTTCTCGCTCCCAAAACTTCAGAACCAGAGAAACTTGCTGCCACTATCCAACTCAGCTCACTCGTTCATGCATGGCCGCACTATCTTGACGAACCTGGGCGTGTGCATGCTGAATTCTCCTTCACTAGCTTCGGCAAACCCTTGCCAACTTTGTCCCCTTTAGACCATGCATCACCCCTGCAGCTTTTTGCGGCAACCTTCCAAGACGCTGTAAGCCAGTCTCACAGCGCAAGAGACTTGACTTGTAGTAGCGTGCCTTCAACTCTCAAGGATAGGTTTACGGGCAAGAGAGAGCTGACTAGATCACTTGGGACGGTTGTCTCGGAGACTTTTCCAAGGCCGCAAGCCAGCGATTTAGATGCTGAATACTTAGAAGCTGGCTTGCCCTTTGGCTCTTGTATTGCTCTAATGAGATCACCGCGAATCATTGTGAAGTACTTGCCGCTGGCAGAGTCTTCCGCCTTATCAAAGACTGTCGGCTGTTTTGTTGCAAACTCGGAATGGGACCCGATTTACAGAGAGTCGGAGAACATTACTCACGATGAGTGGGAGCCGGGCAGGTTGAATCTGCCCAAAGGCTCCCCGAATCCAGTATTGCAAACGCTCAACAAGATTCCAGAAATGTTCATTTCTGAAAGTCGGAAAATTTCCAGCAGCGGATCAGGTAACGCCACTTTGGCAGACGAAATCGGATCGCTTCTGACCAGCCCAGCCATTGGTGGCCAGGGCGGGGACGGTGAAACCGGCGGCGGCGGTGGCGGTGGCGGCGGTGGCGGCGGTGGCAAGAAACTAAGGATCACTCTTTTGTCTAAACGGCTCCTTTCCGTAGAGGGGGATTTGGCTTTAGGGCTCTTTGAGTTCAAGGTGGAAAGCAAGAACGAAGTGTCCTTGGCTGATATCCATCTGGCACCCTATACGCTCACCGCTGTCGGAAAAGAAGGGATCGAAGACGCACCAAAGGGAGCGATTCCCCCGAATATTGTTAAGTCAGAACTAGGTGGAGATCTTTCTCACGGCCAGGTTCTCACTGTGGAGGTTGAATTTGAAACTGGAACGCAGATCGGCCTTTCCCCCTCGTTCAAGGTGAGTGCCTGATGGCTGCATCGCAAAGTGCCCTGCCAAGCTTTCTTACTCTGAGTGAAGGTGCTACATCACTCTCTCTGCACTTTCAAGGGAGACACCTGTCGGATGGTGACCTGATTCCTCACTGGCATCAAGGTCAGGACTTGGAGTTCGAGTTCGTTCATCGCTTTAAGCCTGAAGATGTTGTATCCCAAGCGAAGTTAGAGGCTGCAAATCTAATGCTTCTTGTAACTGCAACGAGTTCCACGACAAAGCGATCACAATTCTATTTCTTTGAGGCTGACCCTTCTGGGGAAACCTGGGGCGATGTCGCATTGGACGGGTCCCTCATGGGCGGAACCGTCGTTTTCAGAGTCGATCTCTGCCCAAACTTTGAGCCAAAAAAACTTAGCCCTCTTGCCGGCGACATGCTGAACCCGATTTCTTCGGTTGAGATGCCCATTCGTCTTGAGGGCACCGGTGGTCGAGTCCAAGTGGAGTCATTTGATTTCGATGGAACTCGAGATTATCCAAAGGCGGCTTATTGGAGAATAGAAACGAGCTTTCCAGAGGACGCACATCAACTCAACGAACAAGAGTTGAATTCATCAATCTGGGTTTCTATCAATGCATTAAGAGAGACCGAGATAGCTGAGCCTGTTGCTAGAGCGCTTCTAAAGTCTGAATTCCAGATACGAATTTTGACCGAAGCACTCGCTATTCCTGGGGCAATTTCTTACTCTTTCGCTGAATTCGGCGAAGGTGAATCAAGCTCACTTATTCAAGCAATTCGAACCATTGTGTCAACCTATTTCGATCAGTGGGACGAGCCCTCAGTCGAGCTGGCGTGGCGCACCCAAGAGTCCGCCATTAGATCAAGAATTCAAGGAGCTAGTTCGTGATTGAGAAGTATCCCCAAGCGCTCTTTTACCGCGGGATGTCACCTGGCAAATCAATTCCCGAGCTGAGAAAATTCGCCTCAGAGTCAACGACATTTGCTGAGACAACTCGTTTCGTAGAGCAAGTTTTGAAGAGGAAAGATTTTGTATTTGACCCCGTCACTCCAGCTGCTCGCCGAGTAGATGACGGAGGTTTTCTCCATCTAAGACTTCAAGTCCTAAAAAATCTTTCTGACGAGGGCATTTTAGATTTGAAGAGTCAAATCTCGAGCGTCAAGCTCAATCAAGAACAAGAGAGACGCTTTGACAAAGTTGTCATGAAGTCGATCTTTGATCAGCTGAGAATGACCCTCTATGAATCGAGCAAGGTTGAAATATGGTCTTACCTCACGACACGGGTATTACCCGACGTAGCGATTGTGAGGTTTCCATTTGCTGAGAATGCTGATAGCCAGGTTAAGAGTCGGCTCGCCGGTACAGATCGAAACGTATTCAGGCGCTTGCACCATCGCGCGGTGCTTGTCGGGGGAGATTTTAGTTTGCTCGAACCGCTCAAAGAAGACAACCTAGTCGCGGTATTTGAACGACCACGTTTGACGCAAGACCCCGAGTTTGTAGTAAACCTCCTAGGCGTGATTTCCAGACGAATTCTCTCTGAGTTGCCCAATTCTGCGAGAGAAGACGCAGTCCGGGACTTTGCAAAGAGAATTCTGCGAGCTTGTGCCTCTTCGAGGGTCGAGTACTTTGACAGCGAGGACTCTATTGAAATCATGGAGGAACTCGCCAAGAGAACCGTTGCCTTGTTCCTGTAAGTGTCAATCGGTGCTTTGTAAATTGCACCTATTGTAGGACATGTCCTCATGGCGTCGTCTCGTGTGAACACGCAGCGCAATGAGAATTCAGATGCGTCTCTAAAAAGGCTCTTCGCCAGACGGCATGCGATAAACAACGCGAGTCACTTAGGCCAGCAATCAGCTGAACGTAAAAAGTCAGACCCTTGATTTACCTTTTCCTTACAAGCGAGCAAGGGAGAGCAAATGAACAAGAAGACACTAACTTCAATCCGTAAGTCACGCACCATGCACTTGATTGACATTGAAAATCTCTGCATGGCAGCCAATCCAACGTTCGAGCAAGTGGCCGAGGCTCGTCGTTCGTACACTGAGCTTGTCCAGCCAGGAGAGAACGACCAATTTCTTGTAACGGTTAGTTCGCGTCACAACCTAGCGGCAGCAGCTTTTGGCTGGTCGGGAGCCGACCTGAAGTGCCGTGAGGGTCACGATGGGGCTGACATTCTTCTAGCTGAGGCAATCCTCGAAGGGCACCTCGAAGATCGTTTTGACCAGGTCGTCATTGCAAGCGGCGACGGCGGTTTAGCGCCTTTCGTTAAGAAACTCACTGCGTTGCTAAAAGAGGTTGTTGTCGTTTCTCAACCAACCGCCATTGCCTTCGCTATGCGCATTTCTGGCGCTAGAGTGAAATACCTAAGGCCAGAATTCGCTCTTGCGGCCTAATTTAGTAAGCACCAGATGGGGGAGAAGATGAAGTATCAAGCTGGCGAGATCTATTTCGTGCGTGAGCATGAAAGGGACGGAAAGCTCACTCAATTTGTGAAGATTGGTTTAGTCAAGTCTCCTAGGACAAGCGAAGATCGATTGATTGAGCACCAAACGGGAAACCCCAGAAGATTGGTAATCCCCGAGGGTCACATTGTCTTCACCGAAGCCGTGAGTTTGGTGGAAGCCCAACTTCATCGCCGTTTCGCAACTGATCGCATCGGAGGCGAATGGTTTCGCTTCACAGACACAAACAAGCTCGACGCTGCCATCGCCGCCTCTCAGGCCTTGGCAGTTGAGGTTGGGCTCGCAACCCCGTTGCTGTTGCAGGCCGACGCTCTAGAATCGCACGCATCCAACCAGACCATGATTCCTGCATCGGAATTTGCTTTGGAGCAGGCGCGGAAGTATGAGTATGCAAAAGAACAGGAAAAAGCCACGAAAGCGCTGAACTCCGAATTAAAAGTATTGCTCACTAGAGCGGCAGAGGCTGGCGAGGACCTTGGAACTGTGGCGACTAAGCGGAGTAAAACATTCAAGGCCAAATTTGATGAAGCCGCATTCTTGAAGGACTACTGGGACGTCGCCCAAAAGTATTTCGTTGAGAAAGCGGAATGGTCACAGAGATTTATCAGCAAATACAAGCTGCCCAAGGATTTTGCTTTTGAAGAAGACTTTTCAGCCCAACTAGATGAGATTCGCGATCTCATTCCTCAGGGTGCAGCTAAGGTTTCAGCCATCGACCTTGAAGAGCCCATATTGCGACTAACTCAGTTGGAGGCAATTGTTGATTGGGACCAAAAACTTTCAAAGGCGAAGCTGAAAATTGAGTGTGGCCTGAACGAAGGAATCGATGGAGTATGCACCTGGAAGAGAGAAGTGACAACTAAGTCCTCTTTCGACTCCAACAAACTCTTTGAGTCAGACTTCGATCTTTACAGTCAGTATGTGCTTGATGAAACTACCAAGCAATACTTGATTCCGTCCAAGGGATCAAAGCGAAAGTAATGTCGTGCCCCCTCGAGAGAGGCGTCCAGGAAGAACAGGTCCTTCTCGGTTAGGCGGCACTGTTTGCGATGGCTGAAGCCAAAAAGTTTCTGAGTTTGGGATCCACGACATAAACAAAAGTTCCCTTGATTCCTCTGGTTAGTAGCACTCTGTAAATGTTGACGACATACTCAAGTAGCTCACTATCGGAAAACTTGAGCCCCAACTTGGGGTTATCCTCTTTGCCTTTTGTGTCGAAATACGAGTCTCTTTGAAAGGTGATTTTCCCCGAAATTGGGTCGTAAGAAAGATCTCTTCCAACAACGACTCCAGCAAAGTTCAAGTCGTAACCCTGGATTGTGTGGATGCTGCCCATTTCTCTCGGCGAGGTCGGGCTGTTTACCCAGTCAGTAATGGTCTGATTCCACTGAATTTTGTGACCTTCGAGCTCGATATCAATGGCTGATTTGTCATTCTTTGACTTCCACTCCCAGGCATACCCCGCGAGCATTCTCGAAAGACCAAATACTTTTTCCCGATCCTCCACGAGTTGCTTGAGCTCGTCAAATGACTCGCAAAACTTGAATTCGTAAGGCCCAAAACTATTGAGCTTGTCCGGAGCATCACTCAAAAGCCTTCCAACGAAGTCAATGTAGTCATTGCCACCCTCGACCCGCATTTGTGACCGGAGCGGAAAGTGGCAGTGAGACTTTTTCGCGTCTGCAATTAGTTTTTCGGTCAGCAGGATTGGCAAGTCAGCTGGCTTGATTGATTGGGCAACATCCAAGAGCAGAACTTGATGTTTGCTCTTGGCTTTTATCCACTCAAGTTGAGTTGTCTCAAGTGAATCTTGCCCGAATAACTTTTCGTTGATTTCTCTAAACTTGAGGTTTTGCGCTGCAGATGATTGGTTTGCTCGCCTGCCAAGCCTGTGTGCTTCATCAACAATTATCAGATCAAAATATTCATCACTAACTCCAACGTCAAACTGGCTCATGACCATTGACTTTGACAGCCCAGGCGTCATGGCAAAAACATCAGAAATAGTCTTTCTCAATGCCTGCTGAGGAATGACAATCGCCATCTTGAAGTTTTGAAATAGCTGTTGGGTTGGGTAGTTGAAGAAATCGGAGAACATCGATTCCTGCTCCGCGGCTTCCGCGGGGGTGATTCTCGGCAAATCAGAGAGCAGTTTCATCAAATATATTGCGACAATAGTTTTTCCGGTTCCGGGGTCACCCTCGATCACAATGGACTCGTTTGTGCGTCCACCAATATCTTCTATAAGTTTCT
>JACCDN011181186.1_pt1 | contig 12618 bp, 11 predicted proteins | sample 7441691 | NCBI WGS metagenome assembly JACCDN01 (sample SAMN15323439, study PRJNA562643) | freshwater metagenome | isolation source: river surface water | place: USA:Blue River Watershed | collected 2017-08-16 | reverse complement strand
GTTGGAACTTCGGTGTCGCAGCCGGTGGTTTCGGTGGACTCCTCATCGCGTTCGCGATCCTCGTCGTCATGTACTACGGCCTGATGTTCGCGATCGGTGAAATGTCGGCGGCAATGCCCCACTCGGGCGGCGCCTACTCCTTCGGTCGAAAGGCCATGGGTCCGTGGGGTGGTTACATCACGGGACTCGCCGAAACGATCGAATATGTTGCGACCACCGCGGTCGTCGTCTTCTTCTCGGCGGCGTACCTCAACGGTGTCACGGCCGAACTATTCAAACTCGATCTGACCGGAAGCATGTGGGTCTGGTACGTCGTGTTGTACGTCGTCTTCATCGGCGTCAACTCGCTCGGATCACACGTCTCGTTCCGGTTCTCGATCATCGTGTCGATCATCTCGCTCGCGGTCATCTTGTTGTTCTCGGTCATGGTCCTCTTATCGGGCAAGATCGACTGGAACAGCCTGTGGAACATCGCGCCGAACCCCGAGGTCGCCGGTTCAAACTGGTTCCTTCCCCAAGGCATCATGGGCATCCTCTTCGCTATTCCGTTTGGTGTGTGGTTGTTCCTCGGGATCGAAGAACTCCCGCTCGCCGCCGAGGAATCGCACAACCCGTCGCGTGACATTCCGCGCGCAGGGTTCTGGGCACGTGGAACCCTCATCGTCACCGGTCTTCTCGTCATGTTCATCAACACGGGAATCCTCGGCGCCGAGGCGACCGGCGCTGCCGGTGAACCGCTGCTCGACGGCTTCCGTGCCGTCGTCGGCGATGGCTGGGCAGCGGTTCTCGGCATCTTCGCCCTGATCGGGTTGCTCGCCTCGCTGCAGGGAATCATGTTCGCCTACGGTCGCAACATGTACTCGCTGTCCCGTGCGGGTTACTACCCCAAGGTGCTGTCGATCACGGGGAAGAACAAAACCCCGTGGTTGGCGCTCACCGCCGGAGGTGCCATCGGCTTCGCGGCGCTCGTCTACCTCGACTGGGCGACGGCCAACGACCCCGAGGGAATGGGAATGTACGCCGGGCCGATCATCCTCAACATCGCGGTGTGGGGTGCCATGCTCGCCTACCTCATGCAGATGATCGCGTTCATCATCCTCCGCCGCAACCACCCCGACATGGAGCGACCCTACAAGTCGCCGTGGGGTGTCGGTGGAGCGACCGTGACGGCACTCATCGCCGCGGCAGCATTCGTTGGCTTCTTGCTCAACGAAGCGTTCCGTCCCGCCATCTACGCGATCATCGTCGTGTACGCGGTGATGTTGCTCATCTTCGCGGTGTGGGGACGACACAACCTCGTCCTCTCACCCGAGGAAAACTACGCGGTCCACGGAAAGCACGAATAGGACCACCGACGCCGGTGGGCTGGCGACTCCGTCAGCCCACCGGCGTTATCCTTTCCTCAACGGAGAAACCCTGTGACCACTCTCACCCCGCTTGACCTCTTCACGATCGGCATCGGCCCGTCGAGTTCCCACACAGTCGGCCCGATGCGCGCCGCGTCGCGGTTTCTCGCCGATGTCCGGGCCGCTTCTCACTTCGACGCGACCGCACGCGTCCAGATTTCGTTGTTCGGCTCGCTCGGCGCGACCGGTGTCGGGCACGGAACAACAAACGCGCTCGTCGCGGGGCTGGGCGGCGAATCCCCAGAATCGTGCGACCCGCAATCCGTCAGCACAGCACACGACCGGGCGCTATCGATCGGTCATTGGAAGTTTGGTGAACGGGAACTGCCGTTCACGCCCGACGACATCGCGCTGCGGCCATTGACCCGGCTCCCCCAACACTCGAACGCGATGCAGTTCGACGCGTTCGACGCGTCGGGCGAGAAACTACTGTCGCGGGTTTATTTCTCGGTGGGTGGCGGATTTGTCGAGGCCGAGGACGAGTTCGGTGCGATCGGTCCGGTTTCCGATGTGACACTGCCCTACGACTATTCGACCGGGGCGGAACTCATCGCCTTGTGCGAATCGACGGGGCTGTCAATCGCCGACATAGCCTACGCAAACTGTGTCGCGGTAAGTTCCGAGCGCGCCGTCGACGCCGCGCTTCACGCGATTTGGTCGACGATGACGGGGTGCGTCGAAGACGGGCTCGTGCACGAAGGAATGCTTCCCGGAACCCTCAATGTTTCCCGCCGCGCGGCGGGCATCGCGCGCAAATTGAGTGCAGACGAGGCGAACGGTACACCTGCGTCGGAACTGTCCAACGAATGGCTACAGGCCTATGCAATCGCCGTCAACGAGGAGAACGCGGCGGGAATGCGGGTTGTAACCGCTCCAACGAACGGGGCTGCTGGAATCATTCCCGCCGTCGGCTACTACGCACAGATCTTCAAGCGGGTTCCAGTCGAAGACATCGAACGTGACTATCTGCTCACCGCCGGGGCGATTGGAACCCTCTACAAACGCAACGCCTCCATTTCGGGTGCCGAGGCCGGTTGCCAGGGCGAAGTCGGGTCAGCTTGTTCGATGGCGGCCGGTGCCCTCGCGGCGGTGCTGGGTGGAACTCCCCGACAAGTGGAGAACGCCGCCGAGATTGCTATGGAACACAACCTGGGGTTGACGTGTGATCCAGTAGGTGGATTCGTTCAGATGCCGTGTATCGAACGAAACGCGATTGCCGCGGGAACGGCCGTTGCGGCAGTTCGCCTTGCCCTCGCCGGGGACGGTTCGCACAAGATTTCCCTCGACACCGTCATTGAGACGATGCGTCAGACCGGTCTCGATATGTCCTCCAAGTACAAGGAGACCTCGACGGGCGGACTCGCCGTCAACGTCGTCGAGTGCTAGCGAGCGCCGCGAAGACTCTCACAATGCCAGCGCCCAGGCGAGGCTGATGGCGACGGTGAGGCTGGTCCAGACCGACAATTTGAGGGCAAGAACATACTCGGACGCGGTCTTGCCCGTAACACCGATCAGCGCGGCGGGGAGGGCAAAGCAGAGCGCAAAGAACGCCCACCACGCGTTGAAAACGGTGAGGGCGAACCATCCGACGATGGCAAACGGAAGAAGGAGATAGAGGGCGAACAACACACGGTTCAGCCACATCGGCACTCGGGTTGCGAGCGTGCGTTTCCCGGCGACGATGTCGGTGTCACAGTCCCGCATGTTGTTGACGAGCAGAACGGCACAGGCGAATAGCCCGTGTGCGACACCCAGCAGGATTGGTTCGAGCCAGATCGACTGAACGAGGATGTAAACCGTTCCAATGACTTCGACCAGGCCGAAGAATATAAACACCGACAGTTCGCCGAGCCCGAGGTAGCCGTATGGTCGTTTTCCGCCGGTGTAGAACCATGCCGCGGCGACACAGGCGATACCGACGAGCGGCAACCACCAGATCTGGGTGATGACGGTGATGGCAAGCCCCGCCACGGCGGCGAGCCCGAAAAACACGAACGCGATCGACCTAACCTGTTTCGCGGGAACCAGACCCGAGGCGGTGAGCCTGCGTGGACCAACTCGGTGAGTGTCGGTCCCGCGAACTCCGTCCGAATAATCGTTGGCGAAGTTCACGCCAACCTGCAGGAACAGGGCGACGAGCAGCGCAAGCACGGCCAAACCTTGGATTCTCACGTCAGCGCGGGGTTGGTCGAGAATCACGAGGTTGAACATTGCCAACCCCCAGCCCGAGATCACCGGCGCGGCAGCGAGACCAAGAGTCGCGGGCCGGGCGGCGCGAATCCAATCCCGAAGTCCGATCGACTTGTCTGACACGGCCGTTGTCGCGGAGTGTGCGACAAGCTTCCGTGCGCCGGGTCGACCCGACGACGACGTTTTCTTCTTTTTGCTGGGAGTCTTGGATGCCACGTGTTGATTCTAGGGTTGCTCGCGAGCAACAAGCTCCCTGATTGCCGTGCGATCGACTTTTCCAGAGGGCAGCGTTGGCATGCTGTCGGTGACGACCGCGCGGCGCGGGCGTGCCGCCTTTCCGAGGTCCGCTTCGACGATCGCGCGAATTCTGTCGAGGTCGACTGGCGCGGTGCTCACCACCGCGGGGAGGGCGCCCCATTCGGGGTCGGAAAACCAACTCGCGACCGCCTCAATGCCGTGTGAGGCGAGGACCCTTTCAATGTCGGCGAGACTGACTTTGACGCCACCGGTGATGATGATGTCGTCGACACGTCCATCGATGACGAGCACCCCGTTCTCGAAATGGGCGAGGTCGCTCGTTCTAAACCACCCGTCAACGAAGGATTGAGCGGTGCGATCGGTGTCTCCTTCATAGCCGCTTGCGAGACTCGACGTCGAAATTTCGAGCACGCCGTTATCGGCGATGCGGAGCTCCGTGTCGCCGATGGGCAGCCCGTCGTAGACGACTCCGCCGGCGGTTTCCGCCGACCCGTAGGTGCGAATTACCCGCGCCCCGAGCGCCGTTGCGCGATTAACGAGTCCGGGCGGTATCGCCTGTCCTCCGACCAGGATCGCGTCAAACCTCGTGAGTGCGTTGCGAACGTCAGCAGACGAGTCGGCCGCGTCGACGAGCCGCACCAACTGGGTGGGGACAAGAGACGTGAACCAAGTCCCGTCGGGAAGGTCGCGGATGTGCGCCGCGAACCGCTCCGCATCGAAAGACTCGGACCGGAGATCGACGAGTTCGGTTTGGGCGACGAAACTTCGCAGGGCGACCATGATTCCCGCGATGTACGTCAGTGGGAGTGCCAAGACCCAATTCCCTACTCCAATGGCAACCTCCGTCGCGCGAACCGACGCTGTGAGGGCGGCCGCGGACAACACAACCCGTTTCGGTGACGCCGTCGACCCGCTCGTCTCGACCACGATTCCGTCGACAAGTGCGCGTTCGAGCGATGCCCGTTCGGTGGGCGAAATTGTGGGAAGCCCTGCCACCGGCCTAGATCTGCCAGGGGAAAGCGGACCAGTCCGCGTCGCGCTTGTCGAGGAAGGCGTCCCGCCCCTCGACGGCTTCGGCGGTTCCGTAGGCGAGCCGGGTCGCTTCACCGGCGAACACCTGCTGACCGACCAGACCGTCGTCGACCGCGTTGAACGCGAACTTGAGCATGCGGATGGCGGTGGGGCTTTGTTTGAGGATCTGTTCGGCCCACGCGATTCCCGTGGATTCGAGTTCGGCGTGAGGAACGACGGCATTGACCGCGCCCATGGCGAGGGCTCGTTCCGCGTCGTATTCTTCGGCGAGGAAGAAGACTTCACGAGCGAACTTTTGCCCGACCTGACGGGCGAAATACGCGGAACCGTAGCCGGCATCGAACGACCCGACGGTCGCATCGGTTTGTTTGAAGCGTGCGTGTTCGCGGCTCGCGAGCGTCAAGTCGCAGACGACGTGTAGGGAATGTCCGCCCCCCGCTGCCCACCCGGGGACGAGTGCGATGACCACTTTCGGCATGAATCGAATGAGACGCTGAATTTCAAGGATGTGAAGACGGCCTCCGCGAGCGCCGTCGACGGTGTCGGCGGTTTCCCCGTCGGCGTATTTGTAGCCGTCCGCACCGCGGACGCGCTGGTCACCGCCCGACGAGAACGCCCAGCCTCCATCCTTTGGGCTTGGCCCGTTTCCGGTGAGGAGAACGACTCCGACCGCGGGGTTGAGTCGGACGTCGTCAAAGATTCGCGCGAGTTCGTCGACGGTGTGAGGCCGAAAAGCGTTGCGGACTTCGGGTCGGTCGAATGCGACTCGGGCGATTCGTCCGTGGTGGGACAGGTGATACGTCGTGTCCGTGAGGTGTTCGAACCCGGGCACGGTTGTCCAGAAGCCGGAATCAAACAGTTCGCTGACGGATTGTGTCATGCATTCAGGCTATTACTCCGCGGATAGGTTTGTGTCATGAGCCTTCCGTCGTCCGAGGAGTTGCTGACGCAGGCCCGTGTCGTCGCGCTTCCCCTTCGCACACGGTTTCGAGGCATCACCGTTCGCGAGACGATGATTATTGAGGGTCCTGCTGGGCTCGGTGAGTTTGCCGCGTTTACCGAATACGACGATGCCGAATCCGCGCCGTGGCTGGCGGCGGCGATCGAACAGGCGTGGGGGCTGGGTCCGTCCCAGGCGGAACGTCCGTTTCTCAGGGACACCGTGCCACTTAATGCGACGCTGCCCGCTGTTGCCGCCGAGCAGGTCCCCGAGGTTCTCGAGGCGTTTGGTGAATTTCGAACAGTCAAGGTGAAGGTCGCAGAGTCTGGTCAATCCCTTGACGACGATGTCGCCCGGGTTGCCGCCGCCCGTGAATTTGTCGGCGACACCGGTCGGGTTCGAATCGACGCGAACGGCGGTTGGAACGTCGACGAAGCAGAGCACGCCATTCGCGCACTCGAACGATTCGACCTCGAATTCGTGGAACAACCCTGTGCAACCGTCGCCGAGCTTGCTGAGTTGCGTGGTCGGGTGCATCGGATGGGGATCCTCATCGCCGCCGACGAGAGCGTACGCAAGGCGACCGACCCGCTGGCGGTTGCTCGAGCGGGCGCCGCGGACGTGCTCGTCGTCAAGGTGTCGCCCCTCGGCGGGGTGCGCCGCGCACTCGACATTATTGACGAAGCCGGCTTGCCCGTCGTCATCTCCAGCGCGCTTGAGTCGCCCGTGGGGCTCTCGGCATCGTTTGACGCGGCGCGGCGGTTGCGCGAGTTGCCATTCGATTGTGGCCTCGCGACGGACGCGCTCTTCACGGGAGAAGAACGCGAGGTCAGCGACGAACGGAAGCGGTGGTGGTTCGACCGCGCAAGCCGGTGTCTCGCTGTGCTTTAGAGCCCCGAATAAACGTGGAGTCCCTTGAAGTAGATGTTGACGATGGTGAAGTTGAAGATCACGGCCGCGAAACCGATGAGGTTCAGGACTGCGGCGGGGTTCCCGCGCCACCCTCGCGTCGCTCGGGCGTGAATGTAACCGGCGAAGAGCACCCAGATGATGAAGGACCACACCTCTTTGGTGTCCCAGCCCCAATAGCGACCCCATGAGTGTTCCGCCCAGATGGCTCCCGCGATGACGGTGAACGTCCAGAACACGAAACCGATGACCGTGAGTCGATACGACAACGATTCCAGAGCGTCCGATTGGGGGAACGCGCTGAGGAAGCGCCAGTTTCGGGTTGCGAGTCGTCCCGATTCTCGGGCCGACTGCAGCAGTTGTGCGGCCGACAACGCGGCGCCGGTGGCAAAGAATCCCGTTCCCAACACGGCGACGAACACGTGGATGACCAACCAGTAGTCCTGAAGTGCGGGCGGCAACGGCGTGACCGGGACGTAGAAGTTCGTGGCGACAATTCCGAGTGCCAGGATCGCAAAGCCCGTGATGAAGGACCCGACGAATCGGACGTCGCGGAACAGTGAGATTCCGAGGTACACACCGACGAGCGCGAGGGTCGCCGTGAGCCCGAATTCGAACATGTTCGCCCACGGAACCCGCTGCGCCGCGATTCCGCGCATGACCGCGGCGGCGAGGTGAACCCCGAACCCAAGCCAGGTCAGAGCCATCGCGCTTCTCAACCAACGCGTCGGTGCGGATTGCCCTTCGGTGGCGGATCGTCCCGCGAGGTCGACGGTGAAGAGGATAAAGGCAAAGGTGTACACACCCATCGCGGAATAGGTCGCAACGAGCGCATTGGCTTCGAAATCGATCATGTTCTTGTCACCTTATCGGGGGTTTCTGTGGCGGAGAATTTGGTCAACAGTCGTGCAATTGAGGCCTCGAGACCGGGGTCGTCGCCGCGCGCTTGGGCACCCCATTCAAGCCCGGTCGGGGTTGTCCGAACCCAGACGCGTCGGCGGCGAGTTCCGAGCGACGCGAGAAGTCCAGCGACAAGGAACGCGGTGCTCAGCGCAACGCCGAACTGGGTTGCGTCGTGGCGAAACTCGACGCCGATGTATCGTGACAGGCTGGTGAACTCGACGGATCCCAACCCGCCGGGCAGTTCGTACCGGTCACCCGGTTCGAGAACAACCTGGTCGCCGGTGTGGCGCCCCGCGATCTGGGTCAGCTCGTCGGTGGGGAGTTGAAAAACGTTGCCGTTGCGACCCGTGTCGAGCCCAAGATCGCCCTTGTACACGTTGAACGTCACGGTCGGCTTCGTCGGTTCCGGGTTGCTCGACGCGAGGGCGCCGGAGTAGAGGGTAACCGCGGTTGGATAGAAGAATCCTTGCATTCCGACCTGTTCGGCCAGCCCATCCGGAATTTTGACGACACCAACCGAGGTGAGGTTGGCGTCTTGGGCGATGAAGGGAACGGGTTGGCTGTAAACCACATCCCCCTGCGGGTTTCTCACGGTGATGACCGGCGCAAAGCCGTTTCCGAGGAGAAACATTTGCGAATCCCCGATTCGAACCGGGTCGTTGACCTTGAGGGTTTCGGAACGCGTGGTGCCGTTCTCGGTGACGAGGATCTCGGCGGTGAAATCGACCGGCATCCACACGTCTTTCACCGGGTCGATGACGTATTCGGGTGTGAACGATGTCAACGACACCGCGTAGGGGTCGAGTTGCGTTTCGTCGAACCAGCGACCGGGGTTGAACGTGTCATAGGACGACAGTTGGTTCGTGAACGCCTGACCCTCAACGAGCACACGTTGACCGTACCAACTGAACCCGCCGGCGAATGCGACCGTCACGAGAATTCCGACGAGCGCGATGTGGAAAGTGAGGTTTCCCGTTTCGCGCAAATATCCGAACTCCGCCTTGACGGTGTTGCCGTCTCGAACGACTCGATAGCGCGCGGAGCGCAGAACCGCCGCCGCTCGGGTGAGTGCCTCGTCGGGCGACCCGTCGAGAGCAACGACCTCGTGGACGGGGAGTCGTCTCCATGACGTCGGTGGGTCGGCCGGCTCGGATCGCAACACGTCCCAGTGATGTTTCGTGCGCGGCAAAATGCACCCGATGAGCGAGATGAACAAGAGGAGATAGATTGCCGAGAACCAGACGGACGTGAACACGTCGAAAAGTTGCAGGGATTCGTACAGGTTGTACAGGTTCGGGTCGGAGTCGCGGATTGCGACGACACCGTTGGGGTCAGCGAGTCGCTGCGGAACAATCGACCCGGGTATCGATGCGAGCGCGACGAGCACGAGCAGGATGATTGCGGTGCGCATCGAGGTGAGAACGCGCCACGTCCATCTGAGGAACTCGAATGGGCCGAGCTTCGGCCCGCGAATCGGCTCATCGAGCCGGTTTTTCGCCGGGGATTGAGCCTCGTCGAACTCGAGCCTGGATTCGTGCAGGTCCTTGGGTTGATAAGCCTTAGAGCGCTGGGGTGAAGCCACTGACGATCACCCCCATCCACGATAGGAAGGGCCGCCACAATCCGACGAGCATCGTGACTCCGATGAGGACAAGGGTGATGCCACCCGCAATGTTGATTGTCCGAATGTGACGCTTGACCCAGTCGAGTGCAGGGATGACCCGCCTGAGGAAGAGCGCGACAAGCACGAAGGGGAGCGCGAGTCCCAGCCAGTAGGCGACTCCCAGCACCGCGGCTCGCGCCGGATCCCCGCTGTCGAGTGCCAGGGTTTGAACGGCGACGAGCGTCGGGCCGACACACGGCACCCAGCCAAGTGCGAAAACGACTCCGAGGAGCGGGGCACCCCACACGCCGGCCCGTGTTCGCCACCGCGGCACCACGTCGCGTTGAAGCGCGGTGAATCCGCCCATGAACACGATGCCGAGGACGATGAGGAGGACACCCGCGGCTCGGATGATGATGTCCAGCCACGGAAGAACAAGGAGTCCGAGGGCGCCGAAGAGAACCGAGAGTGACAGGAAGACGGTCCCGAACCCGGAGACAAATCCCAGCATCCCGATGAGCACGCGGACCCGATCGGCGCGAGTGGGGTTGTCGGTGATTGCGAAGCCACCGATGTAGGCGAGATACCCGGGGATCAGCGGAAGCACACAGGGAGACAAAAACGCGAGAAGCCCGGCGGCGAAGGCAATCGGAAGCGCGGCGAGCAACGGCCCGGAAAAGATGATTTCACCGGTCGTCATTGTTCCTCGCGAACCTTGTCGACCATCGACACAAGAATGTCGATGTCGGCGATGTATCCGGACATTCGCGCCGCAACGCGGCCTTCGCGGTCCATGATGAGCGTCACCGGTACCGCGTTCGGGGGCAAACTTCCCCCAAAGGCGAGCCTCACCGCGCCGGTGGTGACATCGAGGATGCTGGGGTAGGGAACGTCGAACGTCTCTTCGAACGACCGCGCAGCGGCCTCGCCGTCGTACACGTTCACCCCGACGAAGCGAACGTCATCGGGAGCGGAACGCGCATATTTCGATAGTTCGGGAGCTTCGAGGCGGCACGGCGGACACGATGCGTACCAGAAGTTGACGACGACGACGGAGCCCTTGAGGTCGTCGGTCGAGATGGTGCTTCCGTCGTTCGCCTCGGCCGTGAACGACACCGGTGCGTCCCGATTGTCGGGCGCAATTTCGACGAGTGACCCGTCACCGGAAATGTAGTTGCTGCCCGAGCCGACCTGTTGAGCCAACGTGTCGTTGCTTGCGCAACCGCCAACGGCGAGCAACGCGATGATCGCCGCGCCCCCCACAATCGCGCGCATCACACCGCACCCGAATCCGTGGCGGCGGTGACGTCCCGCGGTTCCCAATATCCGCTCTCCACAAACCCCGAAGGGTCGACGTCGAAACTCGTGACCGACGACAGGGCGCAGCGCCGCTTCGCGGGGTTGTGTGCGAGTGGTTTGCCCGCGAGAGTGAGATGCACGGCCCAAATGGGTAATTGGTGGGTGACGATAACGACCTCGCCGTCGTTGACGGATTCGGCGGCTTCCCACATTGCTGCGAGCATGCGGCCCGACACGTCGGTGTACGACTCGCCCCACGAGGGTCGCCACGGGTTGATGAGGAACCTCCACAGGTCGGGCCTCGTCACCAGTGTTCGTCCACCGCGCAGGGCAAGCCCGCGAAATTCGTTCCACGGCTCGATCACGCGATCGTCTTCGAGCGCCGTCAACCCGGTCGCAAACTCCCACGGCTGGGCCGATTCCTTTGTCCGCTGGAGCGGACTGACGACGAGCGCCGACACGCGTTCGCGGTCCACCGCGGTCACCGCCCACAGCGCCAACGCCCGACCGCGTTCGGTGAGTCCGAAACCGGACAAACGCTCGTAGAGGACGCCGTCCGGGTTGTTCACCTCACCGTGGCGTACGAGGTGTACTCGCTCGGCAGTCATTAACCCCGATTGTATACGCACAAACTATGGGCACTCGCGCCCGATACGCTTAAGGAATGGTCATTCGCTCCACCGTCTCGTCCCTGTCCGCCCGCGCCGACGGGGAGGTCATCGTTTCGGGGTGGGTTGACACCGTGCGTGACCAGAAGGCGGTGCAGTTCGTCATTTTGCGCGACGAGACCGGTGCCGTTCAGCTCGTCAACAAGGCGGTTCGTGAACTGGATGCGGACGCACCCGATTCGGCGGAACGGCTCGCCATCACGGAACGCATCGGTGCGCTGAACGCGGGAACGTTCATCACGGTGTCGGGCATTCTCGCCCATGACGAACGGGTCAAGTTGGGCGGACTCGAGGTCAAGATCGATTCACTGACCGTCGTCACCGAAGCCGAGCCCGAACCGCCGATCGCCGAAGACTCGAGCATCGACAAGCGCCTCGACTGGCGTTTCCTCGACTTGCGCCGGCCCGAGGCGAACCTCATTTTCCGCGTGCAAACCACGTTTGAACACGCGATGCGGTGCTGGTGGGTCGACAACGGATTCATCGAACTGCACACCCCCAAGTTGATGGCGAGCGCCTCCGAGTCGCGCGCCGAACTGTTCGAGATGGAGTATTTCGAAACGAAGGCCTACCTCGCGCAGAGTCCTCAGTTCTTCAAGCAGATGGCTCAGCCGGCCGGCTTCGGTGCAATCTTCGAGATCGGTCCCGCCTTCCGTGCGGACCCGTCGTTCACCTCTCGACACGCGACCGAGTTCACCTCCGTCGACGCGGAAATGTCGTGGATTGACTCCCACGAGGACGTCATGGCGATGCACGAGTCGGTCATCGTTGCCGGTCTCACCGCCGTCAAGGAGAAGCACGGCGATGCGGTCCAGGCCGCGTTTGGTGTCGAGGTGAGCGTGCCCGCCCGACCATTCCCGCGCATCTCGCTTTCCGACGCACACGAAATCCTCAAGGGACGCGGCTACACGGTTCCCCGTGCCGACGGCGACCTGGACCCCGAGGGTGAACGCCAACTGTCGGCTTACGTGAAGAAAGAATTCGGCCACGACTTCGTGTTCGTCACCGACTACTTCACCGGGATTCGCCCGTTCTATCACATGCGTCATGACGGCAACGGGGAGTTGACGAACTCGTACGATTTGCTGTTCAACGGAACGGAGATTTCGACGGGTGCGCAGCGCGAACACCGCGTCGATGTGCTCATCGCTCAAGCACGTGAGAAGGGTCTCGACCCCGAGGAGCTCGACTTCTATCTCGACTTCTTCCGTCACGGCGTCCCGCCGCACGGTGGTTTCGGGATGGGGCTCGCGCGTTTCCTCATGCTGTTGCTGGGGCTGCCATCGATCCGCGAGACGACGTACCTGTTCCGTGGTCCGAACCGTTTGCTGCCGTAGTGCTCGACTTAAATAACTGAGTCGATAGCCTTGGGCTATCGACTCAGTTGACCCCCTTCGAAAAGGTCACTTT
>JACCDN010492340.1_pt1 | contig 12619 bp, 13 predicted proteins | sample 7441691 | NCBI WGS metagenome assembly JACCDN01 (sample SAMN15323439, study PRJNA562643) | freshwater metagenome | isolation source: river surface water | place: USA:Blue River Watershed | collected 2017-08-16 | reverse complement strand
GGATGCAGCGGTGGAATACTGGAAGACCCTAAAAACCGATGAGGGTGCGAAATTTGATGCCGAGGTATTCATCGACGCTGACTCGCTGGATCCTTTTGTAACCTGGGGAACCAATCCTGGTCAGGGCGTATCGCTGATGGACAGCGTTCCGGACCCGAGCTCATTTGCCGACTCCAGCGAACGTGCGGCAGCGGAGAGAGCATTGGAATACATGGACCTTGTTCCAGGGACCAAGATGAAGGACATCCCGGTCAACACCGTGTTCCTTGGTTCTTGCACCAATGCCCGCATCGAAGACCTGCGCGCTGCAGCTGAAATCGTCAAGGGCCGCAAGAAAGCCGAAGGCGTTCGAATGATGGTGGTACCAGGCTCAGCCATGGTTCGATTGCAAGCAGAAGCTGAAGGTCTAGACCAGATCTTCAAAGACTTTGGCGCTGAGTGGAGATTTGCCGGTTGCTCGATGTGCTTGGGAATGAACCCAGACCAACTTGCCCCGGGGGAGCGAGCAGCTTCAACCTCAAACCGTAACTTCGAAGGTCGCCAGGGCAAGGGTGCCAGAACCCACCTGGTATCTCCGATGGTGGCTGCTGCTACCGCGGTGCGCGGCACACTTTCCGCTCCAGCGGATCTGGAGGCATAAATGGAAAAGATCTCTGTTTTCGAAGGTGTGGCAGCGCCGTTAAAGCGTTCCAATGTTGACACCGACCAAATCATCCCAGCGGTTTTTCTGAAGCGAATTACCAAGACCGGTTTTGAGGATGGCTTGTTTGCCAACTGGCGCGGGCAAGAACCGGACTTCGTGCTGAACCAACCGGTTTTCCAGAACTCGGAGATCTTGGTTACCGGTCCAGATTTCGGTACCGGTTCCTCTCGTGAGCACGCGGTATGGGCACTTCGTGACTTTGGCTTCAAGGCGGTCTTTAGCCCGAAGTTCGCCGATATCTTCCGCGGCAACGCCGGCAAGCAGGGTTTGATTGCAGGTGTGATATCGGAATCCGACATGGAGGCCATGTGGCAGGCAATCGATGCCAATCCAGGGGTTTCGGCCAAGGTTGATCTGCCTAAGCAGATTGTCTCCATCGGTGAGCTAACGGTCAGTTTTGAAATCGACGAATACACTAAGTGGCGTCTCATGGAAGGTCTCGATGACATCGGCATCACCTTGCAAAACGAGGCAGCGATAGCCGCATTCGAGGCTAAGCGAGAGTCTTGGAGACCCAAGACTCTTCCGGCCAAAGGAGTCTAAGTGAGCCAAATCACTATCAATGGTGGCAAGCCGCTAGCCGGTCGGGTGGACCTCAAGGGCGCTAAGAATCTAGTTACCAAGGCCATGGTTGCGGCCCTATTGGGTGAAAGTGCATCCACTCTGAAGGATGTGCCACACATCTCAGACGTTGAGGTGGTTTCTCGCCTACTCCAGCTGCACGGTGTAACCATCAACCCCGATCCGGTAACCGGTGACATGGTTCTGGATCCATCAAACGTCGAGCAGGCTCGCATGGTCGACATCGATGCTCACGCTGGTAGTTCTCGTATCCCAATTTTGTTCTGTGGTCCGCTGCTACACCGACTGGGAGAGGCCTTCATCCCTGGTCTTGGTGGTTGCGAGATTGGGGACCGCCCGGTTGATTTCCACTTCGATGTCTTGCGCTCATTTGGCGCGGTAATTGAGAAACTTCCGACCGGAACCAGACTTAGCGCACCTGAGGGTCTAAAGGGTGCCAAGATTTCGTTACCTTACCCATCGGTAGGTGCCACCGAGCAGGTATTGCTTTCCGCCACCACCGCATCTGGTCTCACCGAGCTATCGGGAGCGGCTATTGAGCCAGAGATCATCGATCTGATTTCCATCCTGCAGAAGATGGGTGCCATCATCTCGGTTGATACCGATCGAGTAATTCGAATCGAGGGCGTCAAATCCCTGACCGGCTTCACTCACCAGGCACTGTTTGATCGCAATGAGGCTGCCAGCTGGGCTGCTGCAGCGCTTGCCACCAAGGGCAACATCTTTGTGGGCGGCGCTCGCCAGCTAGAGATGATGACCTTCCTAAACGTCTATCGCAAAGTGGGCGGTCAGTTCGATATCCAGGATGATGGCATTCGCTTTTACCACCCGGGCACCGAGTTGCAACCAGTGGTGATTGAGACCGATGTGCACCCAGGGTTTATGACTGACTGGCAGCAACCACTGGTGGTGGCGCTAACCCAGGCACAGGGGCTTTCGATTGTTCACGAGACGGTTTACGAAAACCGCTTCGGTTTTACCGATGCGCTGAAGCAAATGGGTGCCCAAATTCAGATTTATCGCGAGTGCCTAGGCGGTAACCCATGTCGTTTCGGACAGCGTAACTTCAACCACTCCGCAGTGATCTCTGGCCCAACTCCGCTTCGAGGAGCCGATATTCGCGTCCCCGACTTGCGCGGTGGCTTTAGTCACGTAGTGGCAGCCTTGGCTGCCGAGGGAACCTCGAACGTCACCAACGTGCAGTTGATTTCCCGTGGCTATGAACGCTTTATCGACAAGCTTGGTGCTTTGGGTGCCGACTTCAGGTTTGAAGGCTAAGTAAGTGGCCGAGGCAAAGTTGCCCAAAGTCCTTCGCGAGAAGAGCTTTGTATTCACCTTGGTGGCTTCGATCCTTGCCCCACTGATTCGCCTGATGTTCCGCATCAAGACCAAGGGCATGGAGAATCTTCCAAGCGGCGGTTACATCTTGGTTGCCAACCACGTGAACTACCTAGACCCACTGGCATTTGCCTACTCGGTTTTTATTCACATGAAGCGCACCCCGCATTACCTTGCGAAGGAATCACTTTTCAGAATTCCAGTGTTGGGGGCACTACTTCCCAAGGTGGGTCAGATCCCGGTTTACCGCACTGGGCGCTCAAACGAAGAACCACTTCGGGCTGCCATTGAGTTTCTCAAGGCTGGACAGGTGGTTGTCGTGTTCCCGGAGGGCACCCTGACTCGCGATCCTGAGCTTTGGCCGATGCGCGGCAAGTCAGGTGCGATTCGTTTGGCCATTGAGCTCGGTCTGCCAATTGTTCCGGCAGGACATTGGGGGATCGAAAAGGTGCTCGGCACCTATTCCAAGAAGTTCCGACCTAATCCCTTCCACACCGTGAATGTGCAGATCGGAAAGCCGATGAGCTTCGATGAGCTTCGTAAAGACGGCGTTACTGCCCAAGAAGTGAATCAGGCCACCGAAAAGGTCATGAAGGCGATTGCCGCGATTGTTGGCGAATTGCGCGGTGAGACTCCTCCTGCCGAACTTTGGGACCCTGCCAAAAAGGGCCAGAGTGAGATTGGCAACTTTAGGAAAAAGAAGTGAGTCGCATAGTTGTAATGGGTGCCGGTTCCTGGGGCACCACCATGGCAAAGGTGATTGCCGATGCCGGGTTTGAGGTGATGCTCTGGTCCAGGCGCGAAGAAGTCGCAAACGAGATTAACGAAACCAAGCGCAACAGCGACTACCTACCTGGCATCGATCTGCCGAGCAATCTTTCTGCCACCAGCAATCTGGAGGAAGCGCTTAATGAGGCCGAGCAGATTTACCTTGCGATTCCATCCCAAAGCCTTCGTGAGAGCCTGATCGAGTGGAAGCACCTAATACCAAAAAGCGCGACTCTAATTAGCTTGATCAAAGGTTTGGAGCAGGGCACCGGCCTTCGCATGAGCGAAGTCATGGTGGAGGCAACCGGACTTCCGATGACTCACATGGCGGTGGTTTCTGGGCCGAACCTGGCGCTAGAAATTGCCAAGCAAGAACCTGCCGCATCGGTTTGCGCCTGTGCTGATTCGGAGCGTGCTAGCGAGGTAGCCAGAACCTGTTCCAATGATTACTTCACGGTCTTCACCAACCAAGACGTCATTGGCACCGAACTTGGTGGCGTGCTGAAGAACCTAATTGCGGTTGCGATTGGAATTGTGAATGGCCTCGGTTACGGCCAAAACACCAAGGCTTCCATCATGACCCGAGGGCTAGCCGAGATCACCAAGTTTGCCGTTGCACACGGAGCTAGACGCCGCACCATGTTTGGACTTGCTGGCTTAGGCGATCTAATCGCCACCAGTGAATCTACGCTCTCCAGAAACTTTCGAGCCGGTGAAATGTTGGGTCAGGGGTTCACTAAGCGCGAAGTGCTAAAGCGTATGAAGCAGACTGCTGAAGGCCTCAGTTCGGTTGAACCGGTGCTTGAGCGAGCTGGGCAAAAGGGTATTGAGATGCCGATTGTGGCCCAGGTGAGCGATGTTTTGAATGGTCGAATGAAGCCGCAGGAATTTGGGCGTCAGCTAAATCTTGCCGATGATGTCGAGGTGGAGTTTTGATTCGGTTAGCACTTATCTACGGTGGAGCTTCTTCCGAACACAGCGTCTCCTGTGTCACAGCGCTCGGGGTTTACTCAGCAATCGATAAAACCAAATACGAGGTGATTCCGATTGGCATCACCCAAGCTGGCAAGTTTGTGCTCAATCCAATATCACCGGATTGGAAGTTGGTCGATGCTCCAGTAGTTCAAGATGGCCCAGAGGTGTTTCCTGCCCTAGGTGGTGGAGCGTGGAAGACCGCTACCGGTGACGACCTTGGCGTTATCGACATTGCCTTCCCAGTGCTGCACGGACCCAATGGCGAAGATGGCTCGATTCAGGGTCTGCTGCAACTCTGCGAGGTTCCATATGTGGGCAATGGTGTCTTGGCATCTGCGGTCGCGATGGAGAAGTCAAAGGCCAAAGCGCTCTTTCAAAATGCCGGCATCTCGGTTGCCGAAGGTCTTGTGATTACCGAGAAGGAATTTGACCTAGACCCGGAAAGCTTTTTGGCAAGCTGTGAAAAACACTTTCAGCTTCCAGTATTCGTAAAACCATCGCGCTCTGGTTCTTCGGTTGGTGTAAGCAAGGTAAAGAGCTTCGCTGATCTCGAGGCTGCCATCATCGATGCGTTCAGTCACGACAACACGGTCTTGGTGGAGTCGGCTGTGGTTGGGCGCGAAGTTGAGTGTGCGGTGCTGGAGCTACCAAATGGAGAATTGAAGGTTTCTCTAGCCGGTGAGATTGTGGTCACCGGTAGAGAGTTTTACGACTACGAGGCTAAGTATCTGGATGGCGGAGCCGATCTGCTGGTTCCTACCTCGCTCACGGCTGCTGAGCTAAGTCAGATGCATCTGCTTGCGCAAAAGGCCTTTCGAGCACTGGGATGTTCGGGTCTAGCAAGAACCGATTTCTTCTTGACGGACTCTGGATTTGTCATCACCGAGGTCAACACCATGCCTGGTTTCACCCCAATTTCGATGTATCCATCGCTTTGGCAGGCAACCGGCATCAGCTACCCGGAGTTGGTTGATACCTTGATTCAGACCGGTCTGGCGCAGGGCACCCAACCGCGCTAATTGGTGATTTCGGTGCAGACCTTGCTCGCCGGAATCTCAGAAACCGCTCCAGCCAGCGCCTCCAAGGCGCTAACCCCACTGGCTTGGTTGGAATCCACAATTACCTCAACCGCCGGATTACGAGCAAAGCTGATAAAACGATAGTTTGGCGCTTTCGAGTCATCCACCAACCAGTCCACCCCGCCAGCGCTTACGCAGCTCAGTTGCGACACTTCGACCGGCTCTAGTCCGCATCTGGCAATCACGGCAGCTGGTTCACCCCAGGCTGAGGTGGCCTGAGCGTTGGTGTAGCGCTGAGCTAAATCGCCAATGCTTGCCGGATAGCGCACTGAAACTTCCGCGCAGGCCGGATCATTTGCCAGTTCGGCCGGCTCAAGATTTACCGTCGCAGCACAACCTGCAAGCAGGGGAATTGCAAGTAGAAGAAGAAGTTTTCGCATCAAATACAGGCTAGCGTTGGTTTGTGAATTATTCAGGCCCAACCGTATTTGAACTAGGTGAAGTTGCAGCCCTAAAGCAGGCGGTAAAGAACTTTCGCAAGGTAGCCACCACCTTGGTTGGATCGGGTGATGATGCTGCAGTAGTTGCAGTACCAGATGGGCGCTTTGTTGTCACCACCGACACCATGGTCGAAGGTCACGACTTTAGAACTGATTTCTCTTCCGGTTACGACCTTGGTTTTAAGGCGGTGGCAAGCAATGTTGCTGACGTCGCAGCGATGGGAGCTAAGCCGATTGCACTGGTCGTGGCGATGGTAATTCCAAAGCAGACCAAGGTTTCCTGGCTCGAGGACTTTGCCCGCGGACTGCAGGCTGGCTGTGATGAGTTAGCGCCAGATTGCGAGATTGTCGGGGGAGATCTGGCTTCCGGAGATCAGATCGTGATTGCGGTAACAGCACACGGCGAATTAGCGGGTGCAAATCCTGTTCTTCGTTCAACTGCTAAGGCGGGGGATATTGTCGCGCTAGCGGGCACGCTAGGGCGTGCAGCATGCGGTCTGGACCTGCTGTTGCACGAAGATAAGTCACTTGCGAAGGCTTATGACGAGTGGGTAGCAATTCAGCTCAGGCCATCACCACCAATTGAACTTGGAGCACAAGCTGCTTCGGCAGCAAGCGCCATGATGGACGTTTCGGATTCACTAGCGCTGGATTGCAATCGTCTGGCGAATGCTTCTGAGATTTCTATCGAACTTGATCGCAGCAAGCTTGAGGGCTATGCAGCGGTTTTGGAGCTGGCGGCCCTTTCGATGACCGCGCGAGATGATATCCCGCGCAATCCGATGGACTGGGTGCTTTACGGGGGAGAGGATCACGCACTGCTGGCTACCTTCCCACCCAGCGCAGAGATCCCTCGGGGCTTCAAGGCAATCGGAAAGGTGATTGAGCGTGGCGATGTCGCTGTATTGCTAAGCGGAGAGGTTCTCGAGCCTAAAGGCTGGGATTCGATTAGTTCCTAGGCGTGTAGTTCGCTGTTTAGCGTTACGCCCAGCCCTTCGCGGGCAATTGCCTCGACGGCTCCGGTCTGTGAATTGCGCCTAAAGAGCATGCCTGGCAGTCCACTGAGTTCGGCAGCCTTCACAATCTGGGTTCTGCCATCGACAATCAAGGTGAGCTTGGTGCCGGCGGTTAGGTAGAGACCAGCCTCGACCACCGAATTATCGCCGATCGAGATACCAACACCTGAGTTGGCTCCCAGCAGGGCATTCTTTCCGATGGAAACCTTGTGCTTGCCACCGCCGGATAGCGTGCCCATGATCGATGCACCACCGCCGATGTCGGAGCCATCGCCAACCACCACGCCCTGAGAGATTCGGCCTTCGACCATCGAGGTTCCTAGAGTCCCAGCATTGAAGTTCACAAAGCCCTCGTGCATCACTGTTGTGCCAGGGGAGAGGTGAGCGCCGAGTCGAACTCGGTTACCGTCAGCGATTCGAACCTTCTTTGGGACCACGTAATCAATGAGTCTTGGGAACTTGTCAATCGAGTGGGCAATTACACCGTGATTGCGTAACGTGACGGTTTTAGCTTCGAAGTCCTCAAGGGTCATCACACCACGATTGGTGAATGCCACAATCGGAAGGTTGGGAATTAGCCCTTCAAGGTTGATGCTGTTTGGCTGCACCAAAAGGTGTGAGAGTAGCTGTAGCCGAAGGTAGGCATCCTGGGTTGAGGTGACCGGTAAAGAGAGTTCGATTTCGCAGCGAATTACCTCGGTGCGGACATTGCGCAGTTCATCGACGCCCACAAGTTGATCTAATTCCCGCGGTGCAAACCACTGCAGGTCAGACTTGGGAGCTTCGCCAACTTGAGGCTCAGGGAACCAGGCATCCAAAACGGTGCCGTCTTGGGCGATGGTGGCGAGTCCGTGGCCCCAGGCCTTCTCGGTTAGGTAATTAGCGCTCATCGTCACCAGAATACAGGTAGCCTTTTTGGCATGGCACTTGATACCTCGAACCTGGTTGAGCTCACCATGGCGATTTGCGACATCGAATCCGTCTCCGGCAATGAAGCGGCGCTCGCAGATGAGGTAGAAAGCTTGCTCGATAAATGTGCTCACCTGAGTGTGGTTCGAGATGGAAATGCTGTAGTTGCCAGCACCAACCTCAATCGCAGTTCTCGAGTCGTAATCGCTGGTCACATCGACACCGTTCCGATCGCCAACAATCTGCCTAGCCAGCTGCACCACTTTGAGCGCGAACAGGTAATCGTGGGTCGTGGCACGGTAGATATGAAGGCTGGTGTCGCAGTGATGCTCAAGCTGGCGGTTGAACTGGTCAATCCAAAGGTTGATATCACCTGGGTCTTCTACGACAACGAAGAAGTTGCCAGCGACCTAAATGGTTTAGGGCGCTTGGTGCGCAATCGTCCAGATCTGATCAAGGGCGATTTCGCGGTGCTTTGCGAGCCAACCAGCGCCTTGGTCGAGGGTGGTTGCAATGGCACGATTCGCATCGAGGTTTCCGCAACCGGTAAAAAGGCCCATTCGGCAAGACCCTGGATGGGGGAGAACGCCATCCACAAGCTCGCACCCGCGCTAGAGAAGTTGGCGGACTATCAACCGCAGACGCTAAATGTTGACGGGCTTGACTACCGAGAGAGCTTGAATGCCGTAATGGCAACTGCCGGCATCGCAACCAATGTGATTCCAGACCAGGCAACCTTAACCGTGAACTACCGCTTCGCACCGTCGCGTTCTGGTGAAGAAGCTGAAGCACTGATGCGCGAGTTTTTTACTGGCTACCAGGTCACCGTCACAGACCTAGCGGTGGGTGCAAGGCCTGGTTTAAACACCGAGCAAGCGCAGGCATTTATGGCATCGCTGGGAACCGACGTCAAGCCAAAGTATGGCTGGACTGATGTGGCTCGATTTAGCGCTTTGGGCATTCCTGCGGTGAACTACGGACCCGGTGACCCATCTCTTGCTCATGCCGATAACGAAAACGTTCCAGTAGGTCATCTTTTCGACTGCGAGGCCGGATTGAGACGCTGGCTCAGCCAAAACTAATTTGGCTATATCGGCGGATTTCTGGGATAATTAGAGGCATCCCGCGCATTACCTAGGAGTATTTTCATGGCAGCAATGAAGCCTCGCACCGGAGACGGTCCAATGGAGGCAGAGCGCGAACCTCGCGGCCTGATTGTCCTTCGAGTTCCTCTCGAAGGTGGCGGACGTCTAGTCGTTTCTGTAAACGAAGCCGAAGCAACGGAACTTCACAAAGTTCTAGCCGGCGTAATCAAGAAGTAGTTATTCGCCCTTAGCGACCATTAGCAAGCCATCGCCTACCAGCGAGATGCTTGAAACAAAACCTGAAACTTCAGAAAAAGCCCTTATTGTCGCGCGCAATGCCGCGGTTTCATCATCGCGCAATGCTGGATTTGGAACTCGATCGCGCCACAGCGCATGCGCAATCACCAGTGCACCACCGGGGCGAATCAGTGCCACCGCGGTTGGCAACAACTCTTCAACTTCCAGCGGATCGATGTCAATAAAAACCAGGTCATAGCCACCTTCGGCCATGTTGCCCATCACGGCCTTGGCTTTGCCGGTGATGACTCGAATTCGGTTGGTAGGGACGCCGGCGGCGGCAAAATTCTTCTTTGCAACGTTCTGGTATTCAGGCTCGTTGTCGATGGTGGTCAGGATGGAATCCTTTGCTGCACTGAGCAGCCAAAGGCCAGAGATGCCAGCGCCAGTGCCGGCCTCGACGATGTTCTTGGCCTTAGAAATCGCAGCCAAGACTGCCAGCTGGGCTCCAGCGGCAGGGGTGACAGACTCAACTCCGAGCTGCTCGGCGTGATGGCGCGCCTGCGCTATTTCGCTGGGCTCAATCGTGTAGTCCTCGGCGAATTTCCAGCTGGAGATTTTGTCAATCATGATGTCACTAAGCATAGGTATGGAATGCGTGCAAACCATTGATTCGAAAGCGGTAAACTCAAAGAATGTTTGGTCTTAGCGCTGAGAAACTTCTACTGCTCGCGCTGCTTGCCGTCCTGATCATTGGACCTGAGCGACTGCCGCAATACTCGAAGCAATTGGCTGAGTGGATCAAGAAGATTCGCCGCATGGTCGACAATGCCCAAACCCAGATGAAATCTGAGCTTGGCGATGGTTTTGAAGACCTGGACTGGAAGAAGCTGGACCCAAGGCAGTACGACCCACGAAGAATCGTCCGTGATGCTTTGCGTGAACCGCTGCGTCAGCCAAATGCCGCCGAAAAGCTAAACCGCCCAAAGGTTCAGGAACCGCTTGCGCTTGGTGAATCAGCTCCTTTTGATCAGGAAGCTACCTAAATCCACTTCGTTAGCTTCGTCATAAGCGGAGCCATGACTTTGTACTCCTTTGCCCTGGTTGGCAATCCGATTGGAAGCTTGTTTGCCACACCAATGGTGCGAGTCTCGGTAAAGCGCAACAGCCCCTGAGGCCCGGAACGTCTTCCCAAACCAGACTGCTTCATGCCTCCCATTGGAGCTGCCATTGAGGCCATGGTGGCGCGATAGCCCTCATTGATGTTTACCGAACCAGCCATCAAGCGGGAAGCAACCTTCAGGGCTTGGTTCTTATCTCCAACCACAGCGGCATTTAGGCCGAAATCGGTGGCATTAGCCAACTCCACTGCTTCGTCAAGTGAGTCGTAGCCAACCAGGGCGATAACCGGACCAAAGACTTCCTTGGTCATGATTTCGGCGGTCTTTGGCACGGCGGTCAGCACCGTTGGTGCATAGAAATTCGGTCCAAGATCCGAAAGTCGCTTGCCACCGGTGAGGACTTTGGCACCTTCAGCAACAGCCCTATCTACAAAGCCCGCTACTCGCTCTACTTGAGCGTTGGAAGTAAGTGACCCTAGGTCGTGCGCGAATTCACCCGATGAGCCCACTTTCATGGTCTCGATTCGACGCTTCAAAACGCCTTCAAACTCAGAGAGCGCGTGATTTGGAACATAGAGTCGCTCGATTGAGACACAGAGCTGTCCGGCATTGCCAAAGGCCGAGCCGAGCGCAATCTCAGCAGCTTTCTCTAGGTTTGCTCCCGGTAGCACAATCATCGGGTTCTTGCCGCCGAGTTCGAGGCTGTAACCAATAAGGCGCTTGGCGGCGCGTTCGGCAACAATGCGCCCGGTTGGCGTGGAGCCGGTAAAAGCGACATAGTCTGCGTTATCGGTTACGGCATTACCTACTTCTGCGGCTTCGCCTTGGACCACTTGCCAAACGTCTGAAGGAACTCCGGCTTCAACTGCCAAATCTCTTGCTAGCTGAACTGTTTTGGCGGTCTGGTTATCGGCCTTCTGCACCACCGCATTGCCGGCCATCAGGGCTGGAATGACATCCATCATTGTTAGTGCCAGCGGGTAATTCCAAGGCGTGATTACCCCAACAACCCCAACCGGTGCCGGTTCTACGTAAGCACTCAGCATGAATGGTACGGCTGCTTTTACCTTCTTGCGGCGCATCAGCTTTGGTGCCAGCTTGGCGTAGTAGGAAATGGCACCTAATGCGCCGGCAACTTCTTCAAAGGCGTGTGATCGAGACTTGCCAGTTTCCGCCTGAAGCAGGTCCATAACCTGGTCCTGCTTTTTGGCCAGAATCGCCGCTAGCTTTCTAGCCACCAGGGCTCGGTGCTGGGCAGATTTAGCCCAATTAGGCTGTGCTTTGCGAGCGGACTGGAAAGCATCGGCCACTTCGCTTGCGCTATAGGCCTTGATGTCGTGGAGCTTCTCCCCGGTGAGTGGGCTAACGACCGAAATTTGATTCATACCTAAATCTAACGAGGTTTTAGACCTAAAGATTTCCCACTTAGCCCAATCGGCTTTTTTGCAAGCAGTTCTGCGACCGCGAAGATCTCTTTGGATATCGGGCTCCCCGGTTGCGAGATAACCAGTGGCACGCCACTGTCAGACGCCTCTCGCAGTTCCGCACTAATCGGTAATTGAGCCAATACCTTTACCGACTGTCCACTCAATGTGCTCAAGCGCTTCGCAACCGCTTCACCACCACCTTGGCCAAAAATGTATTGCTTTCCAGAATCTGTGGCTAAATAGCTCAGATTTTCAATCACACCTAGGACTTCTTGGCCAGTCTGCAGTCCGATAGCACCACTGCGCTCCGCAACGGTCGCGGCCGCTGATTGTGGGGTAGTGATTACCAAAGAGCGAGCCTTTGAAAGTAGTTGCCCAAGGCTAATCGCTACGTCTCCGGTGCCGGGCGGTAGATCAACCAGTAAGAAATCCAAATCTCCCCAGTAAACATTGGTGAGAAATTGCTCGATCGCACGGTGCAGCATCGGACCACGCCAACCAACTGGCTGGTTGTCCTTTACAAAAAAGCCAATCGACATAACTTTCACCCCGAACGCAATTGGGGGCAGCATTAGATCGTCTAACTGGGTCGGAGTCTCGGTGATGCCTAGTTGTCCGGGAATGGAGTAACCAAAGATATCGGCATCGATTAACCCGACCTTGTGGCCCAATTCCGCAAGTGCTACCGATAGGTTTGCGGTCAACGTGCTCTTGCCAACGCCACCTTTGCCGCTGCCAACAAAAATCACCTTGGTGAAATTGTCATCCTGGGCAAAGTGATTAAACCGCAGCGGAGCATCACCGCGAAGTTTGGCCTTTAGTTCATCTCGTTCGGCCTGAGACATAACCGACATGGTTAATTCAAAGGCTGGGAAAGTCTCACCCAAGACCTTTCGGACATCTCGCTCAATCTTCTGGGCTGCCGGGCAGCCTGCAATG
>JACCDN010231733.1_pt1 | contig 12619 bp, 11 predicted proteins | sample 7441691 | NCBI WGS metagenome assembly JACCDN01 (sample SAMN15323439, study PRJNA562643) | freshwater metagenome | isolation source: river surface water | place: USA:Blue River Watershed | collected 2017-08-16 | reverse complement strand
CAATAGGTTTTGCTTAAACAGATTAAATTTATATAAATTTGTTGGCATTCGTAATGTATAAGATATAAATGAAGTATTTACTCATTTTCTTTTTGCCCTGCTTTATCTTGCTGGGACAGCAACAGGTAGCTATCTGTCATGTCCCCATGCCTAGTCGATACAAAGTTCAGCCGGGCTCTAAGCAAAAAAAGACGAGCTCTTCTTACCTGGGGATGAAACGAATTCCTGCTGGCTCTTTTATGATGGGTTCCCACGATAATCAGGGGAGGCCTGATGAATATCCACTACACCCTGTTCAGTTATCAGGATTTTATATGGATGAAACGGAAGTCACAAATGCTGATTTTGCCAAATTTGTGCAGGCAACAAACTATATCACAACGGCAGAAAAATCGATTGATTGGGAGGAACTGTCGAAACAAGTACCAGCGGGTACACCTAGGCCACCTGATTCTTTACTTAGTCCAAGTTCCTTGGTTTTTAAGCCCACACAAGGCCCAGTTAATCTGAATGATTATTCACAGTGGTGGGAATTTAGGCAAGGGGCTGATTGGAAACATCCTCAAGGTCCAGGATCAAATATCCAAGGAAAGGACAATCACCCGGTGGTACATGTTTCCTATGACGATGCCTTGGCGTACGCAAATTGGGCGGGGAAGCGACTACCCACGGAAGCAGAATGGGAATGGGCCAGCAGAGGGGGATTAAAAAATGAGCGCTATCCATGGGGCTCGGCCTCTGTTAATGTCGCCCCCTTTAAAGCCAACAGTTTTCAAGGAAACTTCCCTCAGGAGGATCTAGCTTTAGATGGATATAAGTCAACAACGGCTCCAGTAAAATCTTTTCATCCCAATGGATTTGGACTCTATGATATGGCTGGAAATGTATGGGAGTGGTGTGCAGATTGGTATCGTTCTGATTATTACAAGCAAAGTCCTCGCCTAAATCCCAAAGGCCCCTCAAAAAGCTTCGACCCCGATGAGCCCCAAGTTCCCAAACGCGTTCTGCGAGGAGGCTCTTTCCTGTGCCATGATAGCTATTGTGCTAGTTACCGAAATGCCGCCAGAATGAAATCGAGCCCTGACTCTGGCTTGCAGCATACAGGATTTAGATGTGTCAAGGATTAATCATTTTTGATTAATGTTCAATATAAATTTATTGTTTATCAATAAATTTATAGTATGTTTGCCTTAGAATCACGAGGTAAAACACACACAGAATGTTCAAAAAAGGATCTACTCTCCTACTTAAGGCCACTTTACTAGTTATGGCCCTCATCGTTTTGGCGATGGCTATTTTTGCTTTCCCTAGTTTATACAAAGGATTAAGTACGGATTTCCCCATGGCAGCTAAGTCCATATTGGTTATCATTACGGTACTTTATGCAGCTACTATACCCTATTTCTTTGTTTTATGGCAATCCTGGAAATTGTTAACCTTGATAGATCAAAACTTAGGTTTTTCTTTTTTTTCAATTACAGCTTTTCGGAATATAAAACTAGCTTCACTAATCGGAGGCATTCTTTTAATGGTGGGTTTCATGCCTTTTCTGTTTCCAATTGCTGATGCAGATGATGCTCCAGGCTTATTAATTTATGGTTTTTTAGTGGCTTGTATTCCTCTCGTAGTGTCCATTTTTGCGGCTATCCTTGAGATGCTTTTTCAGAATGCACTTCAGATGAAAAACGAAAACGACTTAACGATTTAATTTATGGCCATAATTATCAATCTAGATGTAATGATGGCAAAACGGAAAATGTCATTAAACGAACTTTCTGAGAAAGTCGGACTTACACTTTCGAATTTGTCTATTTTAAAAACAGGAAAAGCAAAAGCAATTCGGTTCAGTACATTAGAGGCTATATGCGATGCCTTGGAATGTCAGCCGGCAGATATTTTGGAATTCAAAAAATAGGGTGTTTTCTTGCATTCTCTATTTTTTTAGCGCCAATTAAGTTTTGTTCCGCTTAAAATTTCTTTGCTAATTTTAATAAAATCCTAGGATTAAAATGAAGTGCGCAAATAATAGTAAACCCCTAGGATCTTGAATCCGTAGATTGATCAATGTAGATTGAAGGGAAAAAATATTCTTTTATTGTAGGTTTTACCTAAGCTAGTAATATAAATTTTAAAATAAAAAATTATACTTTTTTGGCATATGTTTTTATATTTTTTGTGGAAAACCTAGCCCAATTCTTTATAAAGTACCGAAATGAAGTCATCGTAGGATTGCTGGTATTTTTCTCTCCTTTATTTTTAGAGACGCAATCAAGTCTCTCTTGTAAGTAACTATTTTTTGAAATGACATATGCCAGAGGATAATAAAAGAATGAATAATGAAGTTTTCATTTATTTATGTTTGGCAGTTATAAGTATTTCAATTTTATATGTAAGCAGCATAGTTGAAAATATAAGAGTGTCAAGTTCAAGCGAATACTATTATTCAAAATCACTAAGAGCAAGCTATTCTACCGTTGTTGCCAGCTTGTTTTTAACAACAGCCTTAATTTATTCCCAGCAGAACTAGTTATTTATTTCTTTTATTCATTGCCCTCAATAACGGGGGCTTATTTTGGGGCTTATCCTAAATGCAGAAATCAAAAGTGATGTAAGTTCTTTAGTTCATCTATTATTTATGAAATTATTGAATTCAGTTTTTGCTGATGTATTTGTAAATAACGCAGTATGTCCGCCAGGTATATCTACAAATTGACTTTTCTGACAATTCGTACAGCTTACTACTTTTTGCTTAAAACTTGGCCAAGAATACATTTGAATAGGCGAGTCATCTTGTCCTTGAATAAATAAGATATCTGACTTAAATTCATCTGTGAAATTAAGTAATGACCTTTCAAAATAACTACTTGAATTGGCTGTAGTTAAACCATATACATTTTTTAATTTTAAACAGGTGCTGGATGATTGAACTTGGCCATTTTCTTCAAGCTCGCATCTATAAACTAGATTTAGGGGTCCAGGAGAATTAGCAATTACACCATTTGTTTGATGCAACCTATTTAAACGAGTAACTAAATAACCTCCTTGTGAGTGTCCAGCTAAAAAAACTTTTCCCACAGTAATTCCTAATTCTTTGCTTGCCTTGTTTTTTACCCATAATAGTGCCGCCTCTGCATGTTGTATGTTGTCTCCAAACAGTATATTTTCTTGAGGGTGTGCAACACTTACAATCATCATATTCTTTTTATCTAAAATGCTTTTAAAATTATTAAGTGCTGTACTTGCAGCAGTTAATATTTCACTGTCATTTTGCACTGTTCCGTGAAATACAATAAGCACGTCTAGATTAGTAATTGCAGGCTTATCAATTATAATATCAACGTTAATATTATTGTAGGTGATATTTTTAGTTATTCTATTTGCGACAGGAGCTTCGACTTGATCATCTGCTTTACATGCGAAAAGAAAAACAAGTAGTATATACAGCAATTTCATATTCTTTTGATTTTATGATTAGGAATCAAAATAAACATTTACTTAATCATCCCATTAACTTTCGCCCAAAGTTCATTGTCAAATCCTGATACAGCAAAATTTATATTGGTAGGGTCGGATGCTTCGCCCATTCGTACGATGACCATTTTTTTACTGGGAATGACATAAATCCGTTGGTCTTTTGCGCCCATGGCGGTGTACATATCAGCGGGGGCATTGGGAACTAAAAAACCTTGATTTACCTTTTGTTCTCCAGGTATAATAAAACTCGATTTTCCATTTAACCACCACAAATATCCATAAGAAGAGTTGATGTTTTGCGAGGTAGATATACTCTCGGAAAAGTAGGTTTCATCTAGGATCTGCTCGTTATTCCATTTGCCTTTGTTTAATGCCAAAAGCCCGAACCTCGCCATACTTTTTGTATTGCTTTGGTAAATGGTAAAAATGGGACCAAAATTCCAATAGCCTTCCATCCCAATTTTATTCTTCAATTTTTCATTAAAGTATGTCTCAAAGGACTTATTACTAGCGCTGCTTACTACTTCTGTCAATTTTTGAAATATATTACTGTAGGCCCACCTCGTTCCAGCGTCTGCCACATAATTCAAGTTTGATTTGATCATGTATTGCTTTGTATCATCATTGCCCGCGGTCATATTTAGTAAATTTTTCACTGTAATTAAATTCTCTTTTGGCAATGGCATATTTGTCCAACCCGCCCCCAAGTAATCAGATACTTTTTTGTTAATACTCAAAAGATTTTCCTGTTGTGCAATACCGATAGTAGAAGCAACTAATGTTTTCCCGGCACTATTCCACTCCCAAGTTGTTGTAGCATTATGGCCATTAAAATATTCCTCCATCACGATTCGCCCATTGACAAGCACCATAAAAGATTTTGTCCCTTTTTGATTCAGGAAATCTTTCAATGGTTGAACCGCATTTTGATTCCAGCCTAAACTCGAAATAGATATGGTTTCCCACGAATTAGCAGCGGGGAAATACATCGTATCAGGAGACGATGGTGTAATCTCAGCCTCCTTTTTTTTACAACTGCTTGACAACAGTAAAATCGATAAGAAGTAGGCAAAAAATCTCATAGGTACTAGGGAAAAAGCTGAATGGCCCTCAGCGAGTACTCAGGGCCATTCAACTTGAGTATCTTTCCAAGACTTTGAATTGGCTGATTCAATGACAGCTTCGCAAACACGCTGTGTTTGTAGAGCGTCTCTGAAAGTAGGCGCACAAGGCTTATTTTCTCCTAATGCTTTTAAAAAGTCAGCCGCTTGATGAACAAAACTATGTTCATACCCAATAATTAAACCAGGAACCCACCATTTGTCCATATATGGCTGGTTGCCATCTGTCACTAATATGGTCTTCCATCCCCTGGTTAATCCATCATCTGCATGATCAAACATTTCTAAGCGATTCAAATCATGTAAATCCCAACGCAACGAAGCATGCTCCCCATTGATTTCAAACGTATACAGGGCCTTATGACCACGCGCATATCGTGTAGATTCAAATAGGCCTAAAGAGCCATTGTCAAAGTGGCAATGGAAAATACAGGCATCATCAATGCCTACTTTTTTCACGGCACCACTACTAACATGAACCCGTTCTTTAATAAAGGTTTCGGTCATCGCAGACACGTCTGTAATGCCGCCATTCAACCACATGGCCGTGTCAATACAGTGAGCTAATAAATCTCCCGTCACCCCAGAACCGGCCGCATCCACATCCAATCGCCAAGTGCCAGCACCACCTTGTGGTAAATCAGGCGAAATGGTCCAATCTTGAAGGAAATTAGCTCGGTAGTGAAATATACGTCCCAGTTTTCCTGAATCGATGATTTGCTTAGCTAAAGTAACCGCAGGTAAACGTCGGTAATTATACCAAACGGTATTCGCCACGCCTGCTTTCTCAATCGCGGCCACCATTTGCTCTCCCTCCGCTAAGGTGCGAGACAAGGGTTTCTCACATAAAATCATTTTTCCTGCTGCAGCTGCGGCAATCGCGATTTCAGCATGCGTATCATTTGGTGTACAAATATCCACCGCATCAATATCATCTCGGGCAACTAATTTCCGCCAATCGGTCTCATATGAGGCGTATCCCCATTGTTCGGCAAAGGCTTTCACACTAGCTTCATTGCGCGAGCAGACCGCTTGCAAAACAGGCTTGCAGGTTAACTCAGGGAAAAAGTTTTGGATACGGTTATATCCGTTGGAATGGGTTCTACCCATAAATCCGGTGCCAATTAATCCAATTCTAATCTGTTTCATAGGTTATAGTTTTATTATGACCAACCATGTGCCTTACGCACGTCGATCATGGCCGCTAAAATATCATTCCAGGTTTGCTGCTGCTCCATAACAGAGTTGCTGAACATGCAGCCGTCCCAACAAATATGTTTGAACGCTTTGGTTAATTGTCCATCCGCATCTCTTAACCAGAATCCAGCATCTTCAGCGATGTTCAATTTGCCATTCGGATCCGTCGCTTGGCAGTGACGGCCCGTCTTATCATGACTTCCTGTGCCATGCACGGTTCCGTCATTTTGAGCTACGTGAAAATCGATGGTCCATGGTCGAAGCGCAGCTGTCAATTCTTTTAATGACGCTTTTAAAACCTCGCGATTCTCCCAGTTATAATCCACAGGTAGAATGCGGTCTTCAGGGCAATTATATCCCATCGTGTAGAGTAAGGTATGGGACATGTCTGCTTGGAATCCAATGTTAGGACGATCTACGGCCTCTAAGGTCTGAATCATATTGCGCCACGAGTGCATGCCTCCCCAACAAATTTCACCTTCGGCAGCTAATCTTTCACCGAAATCTGCGGCGACGTCACAGGCTCTTTGGAACGTATCCACAATCAATTTAGAATTTCCTTTCGGATCCTTCGCCCAATCCGCTACTCCCGCAGCAGAATCAATTCGAACGATGCCATTAGGACGAATGCCTAAATGGCGCAATTCGGCACCTATTTCACACGTTTTGCGCACCATGTCCACAAAGGTATCGCGGGCATCTTTATCCCCCATCGCATTACCTGCCCAAATAGGAGCCACTAAACTCCCAATTTCTAAGCCATGAGCGGCCACTTTATCTGCCAAGGCTTTAGCGCCCTCTTTCCCGCTTTCAATATCAAAGTGAGGAGGCAGTAAACCAATATCCACGCCATCAAACTTCGTGCCGTTGACTTCCGCGGCAGCTGTCATAGCGAGCATTTTATCAAGTGAAATAACGGGCTCAGAATCGGGGCCTTTACCTACAATTCCAGGCCAAGTTGCATTGTGTAATTTAGGATACGTATTCATGTTTGAAATAGGTTATAATTTTAAATCTGGGTTAGCTGGGCCAAAATGTTTCAACATAACAATCGGGTCCGTAGACGAGTAATTCGTGATTTGAACACCGGCTTTTGCAGTAGCCTCTGTGACAAAAAATTCATCGTTAGTCAATTGTCCGTACCGAATCATGGCCGGGGTCTCGATATCCCAAACGCCCATTTTACCATGTCCTTGCATCATGATTAAACCATAGGCGGCGGCATCGGTAATGGTAACAGTTTGGCCAGGGAATACCGTTAATTCTTTCGCGCTGAACGCGTCTGATCGGTAGCATACCCATTTTTCAGAGTATCCTTGTGCCGCCATTTCGGCCTCATCCCGCACGGGAATCGGTTGCATAAATCGCGTTTCTAATAAATTCGGGTTCGTATTTAACTCCCAATCGATGACCTCCATCAATTGATCATAATTCCCAACGTCTTCTTTGGGAGTACCATTCCACAATAACTCCTCTGGAATGACCGCCTCATTAACCAGCGACTGATACATCGCAAAAACATCGGATGCTTTTTGTGGCTCATAGGTACACATACTGCCCGGTGCGTGTAACATGCCCGGAGGAACATCCCAACCAGTCCCAGGAATCAACGGAAACGCCTGCGAATACATCGTAATTTTGTTATCGCCTTTCGTGAAGTTCATCAAACACTCTTTGATTTGTTCCTTCGTCGTACCAGGAGCAATGCCAAAGAACGTATATGGGAAATCCCCACCATGGTTATTTAATTGCGGCGGGAAATAATACGCCTCCGGCTTTCCTAATTGGCCTATTTTAGCGGCATGCTCATCATTGTGATGTATGTGGTGCGGCAATGGCCCCATGTTATCAAAAAACTTCGAATACATCGGCCACGATTTGTATTCATTCCAAAGACGGTCACCAATGATTTCGCCTTTCAATTCTTCGATCACATCGATCAACAGAATCTGCTCTTCTTTCCCCCCTTCGGAATAAACAACAGCACTTAAGCCTTCGTTTTTACCAGTCAATGGACCGTTTTTAGCCGGAGTCGTAGAGGATAACCAACGTTCATCGATTCCACCACGAGCGCCACCCAAGACGTAATAATCATCTGGATGTAATTTAATTCTTCTCCCAGGCACACAAAAAGACCTAGGTACCCAAGTAGGCGCAAGCCTTAAAATTCCTTTTCCTTGCGCAAGCGCTTTAGCTGCATTAGTGCTCATGTCGTCGTCATTTTGTTACATGTAAAAAATCTATATCTTTTTTCGACTTAGGTAAATTAGATGCTAAAATAGTCAGCGTTAATGTTATCTCTTTTTTCTCCCCAGGCGCGAGACTCGTTAATGTATTTGATTCCCGCGCGGCTTTTTGGCCAATGGGCGGGTTCGTGCCAGGTTCAATACCTGTCACATATTCATGTTCAGCAAAATGGTGCCAGTTCGTCAAACAAGGTAATTCACGCTTATCAAATGTGATGCGCAGGCCTAGCTCTCTTTCTTTGTTCCAAAGTCCGCAATGAACTTTATGCTCTGTATCAGCCTCGGGATCAATGTAAATAACAGACTCCCCACTTCCTTGATGAAGCTCGAGTGGCTGGGGGCACTTCTTAATGTCCTTGACGCCTAATAACTGGGGATCTGATGCGACGCGGTGCGTCCCCTTCCAAATAATATCCGTGCCTTCATCTACCAATGGCCAACCGAAATTAAAATGGTACAAAAGCATCAGCGGCGCAGCAGTATTTCCTTCGTTAAATACCTCGTCATGGATTTGTAAAGTCGCCTCGCCTAATCTACCTGAAATGGTGCGTTTTAGCGTGAGACAGGGCCCAAAAATTTTATGTTGGCGTATAATCCCCGTAATCGACATATCCAGCGCGCCACTCCGCAAATCGGGTTGAACGATGGATACGATTTCAGCCGGCAAATTTCCTATTTGACCATGAACTCCTCGTTCCCCCGTGTCGTCAGCCTCGGGCCCGCCCACATGATCAAGTCCACACGTAGCCAGCAAGCCACCACCAAAAGTTCGTAGCCAATCAATTCCATGATTCGACATGGGTTGAGGGGCCGTAATTCCCGCCGGGCTGATCCAAGCCAGGCTATGTTGGTTATAGAACGCTTCCGCAATGTCCATGGCACGATCAAGCACCACTTTATAACGGAACCCGGTTCCGGTATCAATCCAAGCAATTCGAACACCCCGCCCCGCCCCATTATCTAAAACGGACGTTTCGATGCCTCCTAATTGTTTGTGATTCGCTATTTTACCGGTCCAATCTGACATGTTTATTGGGCTTACTTCTTTTTAAATACAGCATTACTCTCACTTCCACCCGCCATTAAATAGGCCATCAAGTCCTTTAACTCTTCGGCATTTAGACTATTGATTAAACCGGGTAACATACTTGAAACAGGGGAGTATTTCAACGAAATGACATTTTTCTTCAAAATCTTCTCCACCTGATCCGGCGCATAAGGATTTTGAGAAACGTAATAAGCCATTTTATCTTGGTTGGTTAATCGGCCTATCACCGAAGTTCCATTACGTAGCATAAATTGCGTCGCGGCATATTGATCCGAAACGGTTTTGTTAGGATTAATGATGGCCTCTAACATATCTTTTTTCGAGAATCGCGTACCTAAATTAGTTAGATCCGGTCCTACGTTTCCGCCACCTTCGCTTCCAATAGCATGGCAACGAATACAGGTGGTCGCAGCATACATCGATTTCCCGTTTTTGAAATCACGGTCTGTTAAAGGGGCGTCAAATAAAGCTACCGCCTCCTCTAATTTCCATTGCTTACCAGGACCTTTCGGGCTATCGACATTCATGACATCATTCCCATTCGCCGATAATAAATCAGCACCACCTAATTTATCGTAATACGCCCGCTTATTCTCAGCTACATTCTTCAAGGCTAATTTTCGTGCCCGATCAATAAATCCTACGTAACTGCGTCCGCCAGAAAATTGAAATGAATTTTTAAACCACTTGAAATAACGCTCGTGCAATTCGGGAGTCCAATTATTTTTAGCCGCGGATAACATCGTTGCCATGTAGGTTTGTTGGGCTGGCGGAATTTTCTCCAACATCTTCGCAATATCCGTTCCGTATTGCGGGTTACGCATAATTAAGTCCGCGGATGAAGTAGCAGATTCCACCCGGTATGCCGTTGCGCTAGCCGTATCCTTCGTTTCCATTATTTTTAAGGTCCGCTCAATCACTTTAGGCGCCTCTAATGGAATGAGTAGGCGACTTAATGCTCGGTCCATATTCATGCGGTTTGAGGGATATTTGGCATCAAACTTCGCAATAATTTTAGAGGCCATCGATGCATCAGGCATCCCTAGTCGCAACATCGCTAATTCATAGGCGCGCAACACATCTAGTGTTTGAGACTCCGTCAATGCTTTGTTATCAATCGCTAATAAAGCGGTGTAAATTCCTGATTTAAACTCGGGCTTGCTATGACGAATCAGGCCGATAAGTGCCTGAGTTGCGGCAATCGGATCTTTTTCAGATAGGGCTTTATCTTTCCACTCCGCAACAGGCTGGTGCTCTAAAGCCATGCGTGCTGCATACCGAATAAAACGGTCTGGGTGTTTTAAATATGGCCAAGCCATGGCTACAGCAGCAGGATTAGGACCTTGATGGAATTGCTCTATTTTGCGGCGTAATTCATTCAGCGGATTAGGCGCACCTACGATTGTTTTAGCGGAAGTTTCCTCCGGCCCCACGTAGGTTATGCGATATAAATCAGATTCAAGGCGACGACCGCCTGTCAAGAAATACAAGTTGCCATCTGGGCCTATCACCCCGTCAGTTAAAGGCAACGGAATACCAGAAAATAACTCTTCCCGATCAGCTAAAAACGTAGAACCGGAAGGCTTTAATTTAATGATGTGTCCGATGCCAAATGTCCAGTCGAAAGCTAATAGGGATTTCTTGTATTTAGCGGGGAATTTAGCATCCCGTAAAGACAATAAACTCGTAGGCGACCCTTGACCAATATTTAACACAGGAGGCAAGTTATCGGGGTAGGTGGTGGACCATTTACTATTACCTGTTCTCCAGCCATACTCACTACCACTGGTTACGTGGCAAATACGCGTAGGGCGATACCAAGGTAAACCAAAATCCCACTCCATATCCGCATCATAGACGAATAAATCCCCTGTTTCATTAAAGGCAATATCAAATGCATTCCGATACCCCGCACTGATTAATTCCCATTTCTTTCCTTCTGGATCAATGTTTGCAATCCAACCACCTGGTGCATAACGATCGTTTGCATGCCCACGTGGATCTTTGATCAAAGGAAAAATATTGTCTTCTTGCCAATTTTTAGGCAAGCGATAGGCGTCCATTGGAGGGACATCGGTATGATTCCCGGAAATTAAATAAATCGATTTTTTATCAGGTGATAGAATAATACTGTGCGGACCGTGTTCGCCTTCTCCTACAAATTCTTTCATCAATGTGATTTTGTCAAATTGATCATCCCCATCTAAATCTTGCACGCGATATAAACCGCTACCTCTGGGAGTAAAGCTAGAACCAGGGCCACGAACCGCCCCCGGTTTAGTTGCGCGCGCATTTACCATCACATACAAACTGTTGAATGCGTAAAGCATACCGTGCGCGTTTCCGATACCTAAAGTATCCACGCCTTTGCCAAATTTTAATTTCTCAATTTGTGGCTTCACGCTTGCTGCTCCTGCCGCAGGAATCGTTAAGCGATACAAACCGCCATATTGATCGGAGCAAATCATTCTGCCCTTATCATCAAATGTCATGGATACCCAAGATCCAATGTTTTCATCTGATGGGCTAAGTAAATGTTCGAGTTTAAACCCCGGCTGTAATCGAATTTTATCCAATTTTGGATTAGTTCCTTCTACGCGGGCAGGCTCAATTTTAAACAAGCGGTTAAAGCCTAAACTCCCCAGGCTAAGTAACACGACACTGGCGATTAAATACTTACGGATTGCGTTCATTGTTATTTTAAATTTTTGATACGAATATTTTTAAACTCTACTTTCATGGGAGGCCCTACGTGTACTTGCACACCTAGCCAGCCAGAGGTTTTACCATTTACTTGATCTAAATCAGTCACATCACTCATCAAAATTCCGTTTACAAAATGTTGTAATCGTTTGCCTTTGATAACTAAATGAACCTCATTCCAATCTTCTGATTTAATACTAGTTTTCAACGAATCTTTATTGCCCAAAGAACCGGTAACTGTGCGGGGCAACCAAGCGTTATTTTGCGAAAATGCACGCAAATTTGTTTTCATCGACGGGTCTGTTTGTTCATTCACAGACACAATTTCGCCTCGATATGCCAAGGTTGTTCGACCCCTTTCTTCATAGTTTTGGCCCGTATATCTGATTTCCCCATCGATATCAGCTTGATATCCTTTTAACGCAAATGGCAAATCGGGTAGCAATTCCTCCGAACGATAATTAATTCCTGTATTGCCCCCTTTTGAAATTTTAAACTCGGCTTTCAGCTCAAAGTCAGCGGGTTGGGCATCCCGATAAATTAAAAATGTATTCCGTTTTAGTATGGTTTGAGGCGTGATTTCGCCAATGATACTCCCATTTTCTACCCGCCAGTAGGCAGGATCGCCGTCCCATCCCTGCAAGGATGTCCCGTTAAAAATGGATTTAAACCCCTTCTCTAGCTGTTTGTTCTGGCCAAAGCTGGGAGCTTGAATAGCCAGCAAAGACACAAACAGCCATATGAATTTATGGAGATTAGTTTTCATTTTTAATAGGTTTAGAATTTTAAATTAGTTTAAAAAGTTTGAAAAATGGTTTATCGGCAGGAAT
>JACCDN010660291.1_pt1 | contig 12621 bp, 13 predicted proteins | sample 7441691 | NCBI WGS metagenome assembly JACCDN01 (sample SAMN15323439, study PRJNA562643) | freshwater metagenome | isolation source: river surface water | place: USA:Blue River Watershed | collected 2017-08-16 | reverse complement strand
CTTAGTACGCTGGCCACGAACCGGTAAACCTTTTCTGTGAGGTAATCCTCGGTAACAAGCGATATCTAACAAACGCTTAATGCTCATAGAAACTTCACTACGTAAAGCACCTTCTACTTTGAATTCAGCGTTAATGATATTACGAATTGCAGTTTGCTCTTCGTCATTCCACTCATTTACTTTTTTATCGTAACTGATGCTTGCTTTATCAAGAATGTAACGAGCAGTAGAATGTCCAATACCGAAAATGTACTGTAGTCCTATTTCTCCTCTTTTGTTTTTTGGTAAGTCTATACCGGCAATACGAGCCATATGCTAAAACTTGTTTTTAATTTATTTTTTTATTACTGCTTAATTTCTTTCTTTGAAAAGAATACTATCCTTGTCTTTGCTTAAAGCGAGGATTCTTTTTGTTGATAACAAACAATACCCCTTTACGCTTAACGATCTTGCAATCTGCACTACGTTTTTTGATAGATGCTCTAACTTTCATCTTTTTGTTTTTAAATATTTATTCCTAATGTTTTTAAACGTTTTTAGAAATATTTTCAGCAATTATTTATGTCTAAAAATAATTCTTCCCCTCGTTAAGTCATACGGACTCATCTCTACTCCTACTTTATCACCAGGCAAAATTCTGATGTAGTGCATACGCATCTTTCCAGAAATAGTTGCTAAGATTTCGTGACCATTTTCAAGCTTTACCCTGAACATAGCATTGCTCAGTGCTTCAATAATTACTCCATCTTGTTTAATCAGCGGTTGTTTTGACATACTTATTTTGGGGTTGCAAAGATATGGAAATGAATGGAATTACGAAAAAATCACGGTTAATTCTTCTAAAAAGGCTAAAATAAAAGGAGAAGCAATGCTTCTCCTTTTCAAAATATTGATAATCAATGATTTAAATTTCTAAAATTACCCCATTCCTGGAAATAAAGGGCGGCCGATGCCAGCCCTAAATGGCCAAGGCATCACTAAAAGAATCAGTATCAATGCAATTATGTACAAATTCCGTGTTGGACCCGCTTGTAAAGTCTTTTTGTATTTTATATGTCCGATTGTAATTAATATAATCACTAAAATCATCGTAAAAGCGTGCTCCACAGCCCAATACCTGCTAGCAGAATCTTTCATGGTAGCACCCATCCCAGCTGATTGGATCATTTTGATACCCAAAGGTCCAGCAATGTACTGATAAAGACCTACCAATAAACTTGCGTGCGCACTCATCAAAAGGGTTTTACTCGTCTTTAAAGCATCCTTTTGAGTAAATAACTTGTAAATGCTGATGATTAAAGCAATCAAAATCACCCATCTTAAAGTATTGTGTAAATGTAAAAGTCCGTTATACATAGTGTTAGTTTTAAAGCTAAAGTAATCAATAAAAATTAAAGTTGCTAGTCAACCCAGTCTGCAATAAATAAATTGGTATCTCTGGTGCCTTTGTTGTTTCTATTAGAGGCAAAGATAATTTTTTTGCCATCTGGACTAAACATTGGGAAAGCATCAAACCCCTTATCTCTACTGATCTTTTCCAAGCCTGATCCGTCCAAATTGATTAGATACATATTAAAAGGAAATCCTCTTTTATATTCATGGTTACTACAGAAGATAATTTTTTTGCCGTCTGGCGTAAAATTAGGTGCCCAATTTGCTTGACCAAGGTTGGTAATTTGTTTGGCATCTGATCCGTCCACATTGGCTACCCAAACTTCCATATTTGTAGGTGCCACCATCCCCTCTTTTAAAAGTGTTGTATATGCTTCAATTTCAGCTGCTGTTTTTGGACGGCTTGCTCTCCAAACAATTTTTTTGCCGTCTGGACTAAACCATGCACCTCCGTCATAACCTAATGCACTAGTCACTTTTTTTTCTTTACCGGAAGCAATATCCATTACGTATAAATCTAGATCTCCGTCCTTATCGCTACAATAAATCATTTTCTTACCATCATAAGATACCGTTGCTTCTGCATCGTACCCCTTTGCATTGGTTAATTTTTTGATGACATTGCCATTAGTGTCTGCCATAAAAATATCATACGTACTGTACAAAGGCCAGATGTACTTATTGCCATACTTTGCACGGTCAACTGGCGGAGGGCATGCCGCATCACCCTCATGTGTAGATGCGTAAATAATACGCTTACCATCTTTCATGAAATACGCACAGGTCGTCCTTCCCTTTCCAGTACTCACTAATTTATAATTAAAAGAATCCGTTACATTTAATGGCAAGTCCCCCATGAAAATTTGATCACATAGTATGCCTTCTTTTGGATAAGTTTTTTGAAAAATAATACGCTTACTATCAAAGCTCCAATACGCTTCTGCATTATCTCCTCCGAAAGTAAGTTGTTGCACATTTTTAAAATGCGTTTCACCTTCAAATTGAACGGTATCTTTTTGGGCAAAAACGCTGATACTTGTGATTAAAGCAACCACTAATGGAATATATTTTTTCATAGCTTTTTCAATTGAACGCAAAAATAGTGCTATTCGCTAATAATTTAATCCTATCTAACATTATCTCTTTTTTTGATTTTTTTTGACGAAAAAATGACAGTTCCCTAAAAATTCAAGAACTTTGAAGAAATACAAATTATGGCCATCATTGCACCCTCCCTATTAGCTGCTGATTTTTTAGAACTTGGAAAAGCATGTACGATGTTAAATGCATCAGAAGCAGAATGGTTTCATTTGGATGTAATGGATGGTGTTTTTGTACCTAATATCAGTTATGGTTTACCCATTATAGAGCAGATCAAAAAAACTACCACCAAAGAGATGGACGTGCATTTAATGATCGTGCAACCAGAAAAATATATTACTGCTTTTAAGCAAGCTGGAGCAACCATTCTTACAGTTCATTATGAAGCATGTCCTCACCTTCATAGTACTTTACAACAAATAAAAGCTCAAGGGATGAGCGCTGGAGTAGCTTTAAATCCACATACTCCTATTGAAGTTTTGAAAGATATTATATTTGAAATTGATGTAGTATGTATTATGAGTGTGAACCCTGGTTTTGGGGGACAGAAATTCATAGAACATACATACGAAAAAGTAAAAGCTTTAAAGCAATTAATTATGGCTAACAAGGCAGCTACCTTAATTGAGATTGATGGTGGTGTAACTTTAGACAATGCAGCAAAATTGGTGGCATCAGGAGCCGATGTATTAGTAGCAGGAACGACCGTTTTCAAAGCGACCGACCCAATTCAAATGATTGCTAGTTTAAGAAATTGTTAAGCCATCCATAGAAAAGTTAGTAATCCACATTTTGTGCAAATGTTTGGCTTTGATATTGAACAAGTGTTGATTAAATTGTGTTAGGCAGATTAAGCCATCTACTAAACCTATAAAAACTACTACCTTGACTGAAACTATCATCAACCTAGAATCAGTTAACCCTATCGATTTCTTTGGGGTTAATAATAACAAGTTCGATCTTCTAAAAAAGAAATTTCCATTACTCAAAATTTTATCAAGAGGAACGCAAATTAAATTAAGTGGCGCACCAGAACAGATTGATCTTGCGAAAGAAAAAATTGAATTGATCATTCAATACATGGAACGCAATGGCCACTTAAGTGAAAATTATTTTGAGCAAATTTTGGGTGGCGATGACGCAGAAGTTATAGATAATTTTGTAGATCAAAATCCAAATGAAGTTTTGGTATTTGGACCAAACGGAAAATCTGTAAGAGCAAGAACTGCTAACCAGAAAAAAATGGTTCAGTCTGCAGATAAAAATGATATCGTATTCGCCATTGGACCAGCAGGTACAGGTAAAACCTATACTGCTGTTGCTTTAGCGGTTCGCGCTTTGAAGAATAAATTGGTGAAAAAAATTATTTTAACCAGACCTGCTGTTGAAGCGGGAGAAAGTTTAGGATTTTTACCTGGAGATTTAAAAGAAAAAATTGATCCATATTTACGTCCTTTATATGATGCATTAGACGATATGATTCCAGCAGATAAACTAGGTTATTATATGTCTACAAGGACAATTGAAATTGCACCACTAGCCTACATGCGTGGTAGAACTTTAGACAATGCATTTATCATCTTAGATGAGTCACAAAACGCCAATGACTTACAAATTAAAATGTTTTTAACTAGAATTGGCGCCAATGCAAAAGCCATCATAACAGGAGATCCTACCCAAGTGGATTTACCTCGCAATCAAAAAAGTGGCTTAGAAAAAGCAGTGCGCATTTTAAAAAATATTGAAGGAATTGCCCATATTCAATTAGATGAGGAAGATGTGGTGCGACATAAATTGGTCAAAGCGATCATTAAAGCCTATGATAAAGAGCGTGAAAACGAAACAGAAAATGCCTATCATAGGTAATAGTCTAATCTAAAGAATTGATTTCTATATTGAATGACAGATGAATAAATTATATTAAAAATTAATAATATATATAAATCATTGATATATGATTTTGTGCTAAATTGTTAAGAAAAACACAAAACCATTTCAAGGATTATTAGTTTCTTTGCAATACTAAATAAAACAACAACTATGCTTAGTAAAAAATTACTACATTTTGCATTAGCCATGCTACTTTTACCAGTTTTGACATTTGCTCAAAATACGACTGGTAATATAAGCGGTTCTGTAAAAGCTGACAATGGTGAAGTCCTTGTTGGTGCTACAATTAATGTATTACATGTTCCAACAGGTACGGTATACAATGTGCAATCAAGAAAAACAGGTTTATTTGATGTAAGTAACGTGCAACCAGGAGGACCTTATGTTGTCACTGTATCTTATGTAAACTACCAATCTGAAAAAAGAGAAGATATCTATGTTGCTTTAGGTGATGTAGTGAGAGTGGACGTGATTTTATCTTCTAAGATTGATAAATTAAAAGATGTAACTGTATCTACAACAAGAAGAGGCTCTGATTTATCTGTGAGAGGTGGTACACAAACGATCATCGGCCGTGATAAATTAGACAACTTACCTACTGTGGGCAGAAACGTACAAGATTTCTTACGTTTTTCACCTACAGCAAAATTTGTGGGTGGTAATGGTGATTTAGCTGGTGTATCTATTGCTGGTCAAAACAACCGTTTTAACTCTTTATATATTGATGGTGCGGTGAACAACGACCAATTTGGATTAAGTGCGAGTGGAACAAATGGTGGACAAACTGGTGTTGGTCCAATTTCAATTGACGCGGTGGATCAGTTTCAAGTGATGGTTTCTCCTTTTGATGCATCAATAGGAAACTTCACTGGTGGCGGTATCAACGCAACAACTAAAGGTGGTACAAACAATGTGACTGGTACTGTATACTCCTTCACACAGAATGAAAATTTAACTGGCAAAACACCAACAGGTCCAAAAGATAAAGCAGTTAAATTAAGTCCTTTTACTGCAAAAACAATGGGAGGAAGTGTTGGTGGTGCCATTGTAAAAAATAAATTATTCTACTTCGTGAACTTCGAATCTATTGAAAATGAAAGACCACAACCTTTCCCTCTAAGTGGCTATACAGGAACATCTAGCAAAGCAGATGTACAGAAGTTATCTGAATTTGTGAAAACAAAATACGGTTATGATGTAGGTGGATTTGAAGATAATACTACTTCTACAAGTGCAAAAAGACTAGCAACAAAAATAGACTGGAACATCAATCCAATGAATAAGTTCAGTTTATCATATCGTTACAATGAAACAAGCACATATTCTACTTCTGCTTCAAGTTCTACAAGAGTAAACTTTTACAATAATGGTATTTTATATCCTAACAAAACCAACTCTTTATCTGCTGAATTAAAAACAGCATTTAAAAACGGTTCAAGTAATAAAATGTTATTCACTTATACGGACGTGAAAGATGACAGAAGTCAAATTGGTGATCCATTCCCACGTGTTACCATTTTAGATGGAGCTGGTTCTATTGTATTTGGTTCAGAAGAGTTCTCTACTTCTAACTTATTGAAGCAAAGCAACTTTAATTTCTTAGATTTTTACAAATTCAATGTTAACAATCATGCATTTACGGTGGGTGTGGACTATGAATTAAGTAAGTCTTACAATGTATTTATCCGTCAAAACTTCGGGTCTTATCAATATAGCACACTAAGTGATTTCCTAAATGAAAAAGATCCTATCCGTTATGACCGTTCATTCTCAATATTAGATAAAACGACAGGTGATGATACAAAAGCTGCTGCTAGTTTTTATACTGGCAGAGGAAGTGCCTTTATCAATGACGAATTCAGGTACTCTGATAACTTAACATTTAACTTTGGTATTAGAGCTGATTACACTAAATATTTGTCCACTCCTTTAGAAGACAAATATTTCAACTTCTTCACCCCACAAATTTACGATTTCAATGGTGCAAGATCTGGCTCTATTCCTAATCCTAAAATGTCTATCTCTCCAAGAATTGGATTCACGTATAAAATACCAGAAGAGAATATGACCCTTCGTGGAGGATTGGGTATGTTCACTGGACGTGTACCTTTAGTATGGCCTGGTGGTGTATTCAACAACAATGGGCAAGCTATTGGTGGTATCTCTTTGACTACTCCAGCTGATATTGCTAAATATGGTGTTAAATTCAGACCAGATCCATTTGGACAATACACTGCCTCTGATTTAGGCTTAAGCACTAGTGCAGCTAGAGGTGAAATGAATTTAATTTCATCTAATTTTAAATTGCCTAAAATCTTCCGTGCTTCATTAGCTATTGACAAGAAATTAAAAGATAATTGGTCAATCACTGTAGAAGGAAGTATTAGCAAAAATATCAATGAAATTTATTACAGAAGATTAGATATCAATAAACCAGTAGGTCAATTAAGTGGTCCAGATAATAGGTATATCTATAACACAACTCAATTAACTTGGGCTAGTGGTGCCGGAGTAGCAGTAGGATCAAGAGCTCCATATACTGGTATCTTCCTTTTGGAAAACCAACCTTATTTTAATCGTTCTGGATTTGCTTATAACTTTACTGCATCTTTAGACAAAGCATGGACCAATGGATTCTCTTTTAATGCCTTCTATACTTATGGCGCTTCGTTCGTAACACATGAACCAACATCTAGCCAAAATAGTTCTCAATGGAGAAATATGGAATCTGTTAGTGGAAGAAATATTATTGGAAGAACAAGATCTGATTTTGATTTAGGTCATCGTGTAAGTGCCTTTATTGCTAAAAAGTTCACTTATGCAAAAGGTGCCCTTGCATCTACTATTAGCTTGGTGTACAATGGCCAGTCTGGTAATCCATTCAGCTATACCTATTCGAATGGTCCAGTTAGAGATTGGGGCGGAACTGAATCAAACGATTTGATCTTTATTCCTACAGCTTCTCAAATCAAAGGGATGACTTTTGTACAAGGTTTATATGATGCTGCGAAAAAGACCTATCCTATAGGTGATTACCCTTTACTTCCAGCACAACAAGCACAAGCATTAGAAGATTACATTTCTCAAGACAAATACTTAAGCAGCCGCAGAGGTCAATATGCTGAAAGAAATGGTGCTAGATTGCCTTTCACAAATATCATTGATGTAAAATTTGTACAAGATTTCAATGTAAAAATGAACAACAAAAAGTATCAATTCCAATTAACTTACGACATCTTTAACTTTACAAATATGTTGAATAGAAATTGGGGCAGAACTTATTTTATGTCATTTGATCAATATGCATTAATCAGATACCAAGGAGCTACTGGTTCAACAATACCAAGCTATAGTTTTGCTCCTGTTAAAAATAATGCTCCATGGGGTATCAGTTCTAGCACAACACCAAGTTACAGTGCAAGATGGACTAGCCAAATTGGTTTACGTTTCAAATTCTAATAATACATTTAATAAACATTATATAGATTTTAAAAATGCCCTCCAGTTTGGAGGGCATTTTTTTTAAATAGATATTACTTCATCTTAAAATTATTTGTAATTTCAGGCTATATGGGCCAAAATTTAGATCAATTTACAATAGGAATAGAGGAAGAATACATGGTTTTAGACCCTGCTACTAAGGAATTAAAAAGCCACCAGCAGGCTATTGTCAATGAAGGAGAGAAACTATTTAAAGAAAAGATTAAAGCCGAAATGCACCAGGCTGTAGTGGAAGTTGGTACAGGAATCTGTAACAATGTAGAAACTGCTTACCAGGAGGTATTTGAATTAAGAACCCATGTATCAAAAATTGCCAAAGAATTAGGTTTTAGCATTGGTGCATCAGGCACTCACCCTTTCAGTTTATGGGAAACCCAGCTTATTTCAGACCAAAGTAGGTATCAAGCCCTTTTAAATGAATTACAGCAAGCTGCAAGAAGTAATTTAATATTTGGATTACATGTACATATCGGAATGGAAGATCGCCGTATGGCCATTCATATTGCAAATACGGCCAGGTATTTTCTTCCACATATTTATGCTTTGAGTACCAACTCCCCTTTTTGGGAATCAAGTAATACTGGCTATAAATCATACCGCTCTAAAATTTTTGATAAATTTCCTAGAACTGGTATACCCGATTATTTTGAAAGTATCGAAGCTTATGACAGTTTTATTCAATTATTGATAAAAACCAATTGCATTGACAATGCTAAAAAAATTTGGTGGGATTTAAGAGTTCATCCTGTGTTCAATACCATTGAATTTAGAATTTGTGACGTACCTATGACTGTTCAAGAAACAGCCACAATTGCTGCATTGTTTCAAGCACTATGTGCTAAAATTTATACCCTTAGAAGGCAGAATATTAATTTCATTAACTACCAACGTGCATTAATCAACGAAAACAAATGGCGCGCTAGCCGCTATGGTATTGATGGCTTATTGATAGACTTTGGAAAAGAAAAAGAAATGCCAGTAAAGGAATTGATTAACGAGTTGCTAGAATTTGTAGATGGCGTAGTAGATGATTTAGGCAGTAGACAGCATATTGAAAAAGTACAAGACATATTCGTTAATGGAACTGGCGCCGATAGACAGTTGAAAGTTTTTAAAGAAACTGGAAGCTTGATTGAAGTAGTTAAATATATTGAGCAAAGTTTCCTTCAACACTAAGTTTTTTGTTTTGGAGGTCAAAATTTTTCCTACTCCCCAACTTTGAAATCAAACAAAGTAGCAGTAAAAAGTCCACGTTCTCTCTTTTTAAAGATCACATCCCAGTCACCTTTGTACCTTAATATTTTGGGTACCAATAACCCATTTTGCGTATAGGTCATTTCTACTTCCATCTGTACATTAAAATCATATACACCAGCTTTATAGCTTAATGAATAATTGCGCCCTAATACCTCTAAATTACTTGGATTGAACCAAGTAATCATTTGGTCTACCACTACCCTGTCTTTTGCAAAAAAGCCTAAATCTTCTTTAGGTTTAATCTCAAATACATAAGCCAATTTGCCGTGGTAGTCTACATAGTCAAGTCTGTAAGTATATAATTCATGGGCATTATCGTCATACAAGTCTAATTTATTGCCAATCATTGGAATACCAGGAATTTTTTCACCTGGATTGAAAAACAACATCTTCAATTGTTCCTTCGCTTTCTCGATTCCAGATCCTTGTATAATTCTTTTTTTACCTTTAACGATATTGGTTTCACCACAAACTTGCCCCTTTGTAAAAAACAAACTTGCATATAAAGAAGGAGTCATATAATTATATTCCCCATTTCTATCTCTGATTTTTCCAAAAGTTTTTTCTTCCAAGACATCCATCGTTCTACAAGGACCAATTTTATTTTGACGTGTTCTGCTATCCAAAGAGGCTTCCATCTTTTGGTTTTTATCATACATTTCTATATGATTAAAAGAGCTATAACCTATTGTTCTTAGGGTTTTGAAGGCTTTATAAAAACTTGTATCTTTTTTGATCCTTTCTAAGATATTCTTGTAATCAAAATTATTTCTTACAATTGCGTCAGTTAATGTATAGGATTGATTCGCTACTTTGTAGCTTGTATCCTGTGCCCTTGAGTGGCTAACAGTAATTAAACTCACTAAAAGTAAGAATGCACGCATACTTATTTAATTTGAGTCATTTTATAGTCCACTCTTACTTTACCTTTATGAATATCATTCAGTTTTCCTTGAAGCATTTTTTTTCTTAGCGGTTTGATATAATCAATGAATAACTTACCCTCAATATGATCGTATTCGTGTAAAATGATACGTGCGGTCATTCCTTCAAAGGTTTCAATATGTTCTACGAAATTTTCGTCTTGGTATTTTAAAGTTACCTTTTCATGTCTAACAACATCTTCTCTGATTTTTGGGATACTCAAACAACCCTCATTATAAACCCACTCTTTACCAGTTAATGCTATAATCTCTGCGTTGATGAACACACGTTTAATACCTGGAGCATCTGGGAACTTTTCATCCTCTGGCGCTGCATTGTCAAATATCTGTTGGCTATCCATCACGAATAACCTGATGGCACGATTGATCTGAGGCGCTGCCAGGCCAACCCCATTGCTGTCGTACATAGTTTCCCACATATCTTCAATAAGCTTGGTCAAATTAGGATAATCCGCATTGATTGGCTCACTTACTTTTCTTAAAACAGCAGCACCATAGGCTACAATTGGTAAGGTCATAGTTGTACAATTATGGATGCAAAGTTACAATAAATCGGGCGTATATGGGTTCCAAGCGCCACCTTAAAGCATCAAATCCTTATTATTCAGGTATTCTTGAAGGAGAATAGTGGCCGCTATTAAGTCTACGTTTTGCTTCACTTGACGGTCTTTTTTCTTCATCCCCATCTCTACCATGGCTCTTACAGCTGTTTTTGAGCTAAAACGTTCGTCCACTGTTTTAACGGGTATAGATGGGAACTTTTGAGTTAAGTCAAGAATGGCCTTTTTCACTAAGGGTGTAGCATGTGTTGGAGATGCATCTAAATTTAAGGGCTCCCCTATCAAAATCAATTCAACGGGTTCTTTGGCAATATATTCCGTTAAATAAGTATATAAGTTTTTAGTATCTACTGTCGTTAATGAAGTTGCAATCATTTGAAAAGGATCTGTCACAGCCAATCCACATCGCTTTCCCCCATAATCTATGCAAATAATTCTAGCCAAAAGGTATGCGTTAAAATGTTAAAATTATTGAAGCAATCACAAAGATACTAAAGACAATGCTCGCAATACCATTCGCAGTCATAAATGCCAAATTCACTTTTGATAGGTCGTTGGCTTTAACAATACTTTGTTGGTAAATAAGCATGCCTATAAACACCAGTAACCCAATTAAATACAGCCAATGAAATGTACCAATCAAATAAGCTGCAACCACAAAAGCAGCAGAAAATAAATGAAACAATCTAGATATGCTCAATGCCTTTTCACCACCCCAATGACTTGGCATAGAATAGAGCGATTGTGATTTGTCAAATTCTACATCTTGAAGCGCATAAATAATATCAAAACCACTTACCCAAAATACCACTGCAAAAGAAAATAGCAAAGGTAAAATTGCAAATTCACCAGTCACAGCTAAGTATGCACCAATAGGTGCTAAAGAAAGCCCTATACCTAAAACCAAATGACATAAATAAGTAAAACGCTTTGTATAACTATAAAATAAAATTACAAATAGTGCTACCGGAGCTAAATAAAAACAAATTGGATTAATGAAATATGTAGCAACAATAAAAATTAAACAATTCATCACTACAAAGCGCAATGCCTTCTCCGCCTTTATGATACCAGCAGGAATTTCTCGAATCGCAGTTCTTGGATTAAGTTGATCAAAATGACGATCTAGGTAGCGGTTAAAACCCATGGCGGCTGAGCGTGCAGTCACCATACAGAGCAATACTAAAAAAAAGCGAAGAAGTAAATCTGTTGTACGAACCTCCACACTTGAATGATTCAACGCAGCAATGCCCATTACAAATCCAATCAATGCAAATGGCATCGCGAAAATGGTATGTGAAAATTTCACTAAACTCAAATAATTCTTAACTGTACTCATTAATTTTATTTATATAATTATACATCTCTAACAAACTCCCATAATACAACAGCTGCTGCTACCGAAATGTTCAAAGAATGCTTCATACCCCACTGGGGTATTTCAATCACTCCATCGCATGCCTGAATCACTTGATCATTCACACCCTCCACTTCATTACCAAATACAAAAGCAGTAGGTGTATTTGAATGTGTATATTTATCAAGTAAAATACTCCCCTCTGTTTGTTCTATTGCGAGCACTTTATAGCCTCTTGCTTTCAAATCCATCACTGCATCTAAAGTTTGTTCATAATACATCCAATCCACCGATTCTGTAGCACCTAATGCCGTTTTATGAATATCACGATGAGGCGGTTGTGGTGTAAAACCACATAGACAAACACCACTAATTAAGAAGGCATCTGCTGTTCTAAAGACACTGCCTACATTATGCATACTTCTGATATTATCCATCACCACCACCAGCGGCTTTTTATCTGCTAGCTTAAAGTCTTCTACCGACTTTCTACCCAATTCTTCCATGCTTAATTTACGCATAGTGCAAAAGTAAGCTTTTCAAATATTAAAAAATTATGTAGGTTTGTCACCCATGGCAAAATCAAGTTCAGAAACTCCTCTAATGCAACAGCATCGGG
>JACCDN010431789.1_pt1 | contig 12621 bp, 11 predicted proteins | sample 7441691 | NCBI WGS metagenome assembly JACCDN01 (sample SAMN15323439, study PRJNA562643) | freshwater metagenome | isolation source: river surface water | place: USA:Blue River Watershed | collected 2017-08-16 | reverse complement strand
AATCACTTCGAATGCTATTTGGGAATATTCCCTTTTCAGTTGGAGATCTGCTGTATTTTGTATTAATTGTATTCGGAATGAAATGGATTTGGACCAATCGAAAATCATGGAAAACGCACTGGAAAAAGAATATCAATTTACTATTGAGTGCTATAGCTGTATTGTATTTTGCCTTTCATTTACTTTGGGGATTCAATTATTACAGGCAACCTCTTTTTGAGAAAATGAAAATTGAACGAGACTACACTGATGCCGATTTATTGCTTTTTACCAAAAAATTAATTGCTAAAACGAATACTACTCAGTTTCAAATTGCACAAAATAAGAATGCTAAAATTGTATTCCCCTATTCGCAAGAACACGTTTTTCAAATGAATTTGAATGGCTACCGAACGCTTGCAAGCGAATATCCTTTTTTCAATTATTCTGAATTAAGCGCTAAAAAATCACTCTTTAGTTTACCTTTAACTTATATGGGTTTTGGCGGCTATTTGAATCCGTTTACCAATGAAGCCCAAGTCAATTATTTAATGCCAATGTATAATTCGCCCACCACGAGTTGTCACGAAATGGCACATCAAATGGGCTATGCTAGCGAAAGTGAATGCAATTTTATCGGATTTATGGCTTCGGTAAAAAACAACGACTTGTATTTTAAATACTCTGGTTACAGTTTTGCTTTGCGGTATTGCTTAGCGAATTGGCAGATACGAAATAAAGTTGTTTACAAACAATTACTCTTAACTGTTCATCCCGGTATTTTGAAAAATTACGACGAAAGTGATGCTTTTTGGAAAACCTATGAAACTCCTATTGAAACAGGATTCCATCTTTTTTATGATAGTTTCTTAAAATGGAACCAACAAAAAGACGGAATGGAAGGTTACAGCAAATTTGTCAACTTGATGGTGAATTATTATAAAAACAAACCTTTATGAGAATGACAATGTCAAAAATCAAATTCAATATCAAAAATCAAATAATAAAAATCTGCGAATCAGCGGTAAAGAATAAAAAATTGCGTCTTTTTGCCTTTGCGGCAAAATAATGTAACAAAACAAGACAAAACCCTACTAACCCCAATATGAAATCGGACTTAGAACACTCTTTTGTAAAGCGACTTCAAGAGAATCAGAATATAATCCACAAAATTTGTAGATTGTATACTGAGGATGAAGACGCGCACAAAGATTTGTTCCAAGAAATTACAATTCAGCTTTGGAAAGCCTATCCTAAGTTTAGAGGCGATAGTAAATTCTCTACTTGGGCGTATCGTGTCGCTTTGAATACTGCCATTACATTATACCGAAAGACAAAGCGATCGATAAACACAGTAGGCTACGAAGGCAATTCTCACTTTGTCCCCGAAGTCCAATACAATTACGAAGAAGAAGAACAACTCAAATTATTATACCAAGCCGTTTACCAATTGAATGACATAGAAAAAGCCCTCATTTTTATGTATTTGGAAGACAAAGATTACACTGAAATTGCCGAAACCTTAGGAATTAGCGAAGTGAATGCAAGAGTAAAAATGAACAGAATTAAAGGAAAATTAAAAAAACTATTAAATCCTAAAGGAATATGAAAGAGCTGGATTTACTAAAGAAAGACTGGCAAAAGAGTGAGGCCTCTTTTGAACAATTGAGCGAAAAAGACATTTATGCTATGATTCACAAAAAATCATCTTCAGTAGTGAAGTGGATTTTAATTGTGAGTGTTTTAGAATTTGTGATTTTGAATGGAATCGGATTATTATTAAGTGACGATAGAATGAAAGCTATCAGTATTAATCATCCTTACTTGCATATCGTTGACATTACAAATTATATCGTAATAGCAAGTTTTATTTTTCTATTCTATAAGAACTATAAAACCATTTCTTCACTTGATTCATCCAAGAAACTAATTACCGGAATTTTGCGCACTAGAAGAATTGTAACCTATTATATTTTTTGGAATATTATTATTGGGGGAATTGTAGGCGTTTACACTGGGATTGCCTCATTTAATGACGGATACAATTCGGCTAACCCATCACAATACAAAAAAGTATTAGATGAAGATAACTTTTTAGCTATTGGATTTATAATGATTATTACTATGTTAGGAATCTGGTTATTCTACAAACTTCTTTACGGAAATTTTCTAAAAAAATTAAAAACCAATTACGAAGAACTTCAAAAAATAGAATCGTAGAAAAAGAGGCTTTCGCCTCTTTTTTTTATTCTAACATTCCCAATTTCGTAAGGAATTTAAACGTTCTTGTTCTTCAATTTCTTCAGCTGGAATTACTTTCAAGAAAGACGGATGTTGCTCTATCGCATATTCTACTTTTTCAACAATTTCGTCAATGGTATCATTTTCATAATCAATATCTAAAGGCTCTTTGATAATAAATGATTGTAAGATGCCTTTCTTTTTCATTCGCAATCCTTTTTTATCAAAAGAACGTCTGAATCCATCAATCACAATTGGTACCACAATAGGTCTGTGTTCTTTTATGATGTGTGCAGTCCCTTTTCGAACTGGCTTGAACGATTTAGTTGTTCCTTGCGGAAAAGTAATTACCCAACCATCTGCTAACGCTATTTTTATATTCTCCGTATCATTAGGATTGACTTCTCTTTTCTCTGTCACATCAACTCCTTTAGCACGCCAAGTGCGTTCTACAGTGATAGCACCCACATAAGCAAAAATTCGCGGTAACAATCCCGCCTGCATCGTTTCCTTTGCGGCAACATAATAAATATTCATTTTAGGTTGCCACAAGTACCCTACATTTTTAATTGAATCGGTGCGCCCGCTCAAACTAGCGTTGAACACATGAAACATAGCAACCACATCAGCAAAATAGGTTTGATGATTGGAGATAAACAAAACATTAGTATCGGGTAAGTCCTTAATAATTTCAGAACCTTCAATTTGCAATTCGTTAAATCCTCTGTAGCGTCTGTGAGTCAAACATCCTAAAATTCGGATGAGCCACTTTTTAATAAATAGGATATGACCAAAAGGATTTCTCTTTAACAATCCCATAAATAAGGTGAATTTTAAAAATATTTATGAAACAAACATACAAAAATTATTTTTGGGTACAAATGCACTGCTAACCAGAAAAAATTATAAATTAAAAGTACTCACAAAGACTTCTTTCAACTCACTCAACATCATAGCAGTAGCTCCCCAAACAATATGACTTTCTATTTCAAAAGCAGGAATCACAATTGAATCAGCATACGAAGTCTGCATCTGAGTAGTTACAATTATAGTGTCACTCAAAAAAGTAGCTAACGGAAGTTCAATAATTCCTGCGACCTCCAAAGGATCTGGAGTGAATGTGATTTCTTCATTGCAAATTCCTAAATAAGGATATACCATAAAATTACTCGGCGGAATATACACTTCAGTAAATGATTTTACAATCGCTATTTTGTCGGGATGAATACCCACTTCTTCATAGGTTTCCCGAATCGCAGTGGCTGCAAAATCAGCATCCTCTCGTTCGTACTTGCCTCCTGGAAAAGCAATTTGTGCAGAATGCACGCCTTTATACGAGTTGCGAACAATCAAAACTAAATGGGTTACTCCATTTTTTGGATAACACAGCATCAATACCGCAGCAGTTCTTGGATTCTTGTTTGCAAAAGAAGGGTTTTCCAAATTAGCCAAACGTTCTAAAGGAGCCATTTTAGCATGGGCTGCCGTTGCAGGAAGATTGGCTGCAATTAATTTAGGAACAAACTGTAAAAATTCTTGAAAATCCATAATCAAAACCTATTTTTGCAGGAACAAACAACATATAAATATAGTTTAGAAAAAGCAAGTACGCAAACTTTCTGCTACCAAAACAAAAACCTATGTACAGTAAAGAGGAAGCTCAACGATTGAAACGCGAATTTTGGATTGCCTTCGCCGAAAAATATCCTAGAAAATGGCTGTTGTATGATACCAAAATCAAAGATTTTGCATTTAAATTTTATGTTGACAATAAAAAAGCACAAGTCCTTATCGACATTGAACCTCGCAACGACGAAAAACGTATCGCTTACTTTGAAAAATTGGAAGCCCTAAAAAACATTCTAGAAGAAGAATTTGTCTCTGATTTAGTTTTTGAAAAAAATTACTATTTGGAAAACGGTAAAACCATAAGCCGAATTTGGGTAGAACAAAGTGGAGTAAGTGTTAGTAATCGTAATTATTGGGATACCATTTTTGACTTTTTCAACGAAAAAATGGCTGCTCTAGAATTGTTTTATGCCGAATACGATGAATTCATAAAAGATATTGAAATCGCTTAGCTAATTCATATTGAAAATATTGTAGACTATAATTTGGTCACCGTAATTGATATACAACTGTTTCCGGTTGTCTTGCTTTTTGCGGGTAATAATAGATAAGGTACAATCCACTCCATCATTGTCTTTACAACTAAAACTGTACACAATATCGGTTTCATTTTCGGTAACTGGCAGGTATTCTACAATTTCAAATAGCTGAATTATTTGGGAATAAATTACAATTCTATTCTTATTGGTATCCAAAGAAACCATCATCTTAGTTAACTCTAAATCAGACCAATTACCCCATTTTCCTTTCTCATTTTTTTCTAACACACTGAATCCAGAAGTACTAAATTGGTACACCTGCCCATAGGATTGTTGCCATCCTAGACTTAGGAAAAGAAAAAATAGATATCCAATTATTTTATTCATTCGTTAGAATTAAAAAGTCCATTGTGCACATTCTTTTTGTGCCAATTGAAATTCAGTAATGATGTTTTCAAAAATTTTACTGACAGGTTGTATCTCGTGAATCAAACCTGCAATTTGACCAATCTCTAATTCGCCATCGTCCAAATTACCTTCAAACATACCTCTTTTTGCTCTAGCTCTACCTAACAATTGAATTAATTCTTCTTTGGTAGCGCCTTTAGCATACAATTCTTGTACTTCTTGGTAAAACTTATTTTTTATCAAACGAACGGGTGCCAATTCTTTCAACGTCAATTGAGTGTCTCCTTCTTTGATAGTAATAACCGTATTTTTAAAATTGTCATGAGCCGAAGACTCCACCGAAGCTACAAAGCGACTACCCATTTGTACTCCATTAGCACCTAGAACCATTGCAGCAAGCATTCCTCTACCAGTAGCAATTCCTCCCGCAGCAATCAATGGAATTGTAATTTTTTCCTTCACCATTGGGATCAAAGCAAGCGTAGTAGTTTCTTCTCTACCATTGTGTCCTCCCGCTTCAAATCCTTCCGCTACAATAGCATCCACACCCGCTTCTTGAGCCTTTAAAGCAAAAGTAGAACTACTCACCACGTGTACGACCGTTATTCCATTTTCTTTCAAATAAGGCGTCCACGTTTTGGGATTTCCTGCCGAAGTAAAAACAATTTTCACTCCTTCATCAACGATAATTTTTAAAATTTCTTCCACATTCGGATACAACATCGGCACATTTACCCCAAAAGGTTTTGAGGTAGCTTTTTGGCATTTTCGAATGTGTTCTCTCAATACTTCGGGATACATGGAACCCGCACCAATTAACCCTAAACCGCCTGCATTACTCACAGCACTGGCTAATTTATAACCACTGTTCCAAATCATCCCCCCTTGAATAATGGGGTATTTAATGTTAAAAAGACTTGTAATGCTATTCATAACAAACTATTTTTTAATGATTTTACCCGACTTAGAAAATCCTTCTGATTCGAATGTATAAAAATAAATTCCTTTTGGCAAATCGGCTACAGAAAGTGTAACAAATCGACTAGCCACCTCTTGTGATTTTATTTTTTGTCCTAAAATAGAATAAACAACTATGGTTCCTTTAGTTTTATTTTCTGGCAAATTAAAATGAATCACATCTGCACTCGGGTTGGGATAGACTACAAAATTATCTGTTGTCAATTTCCCATTGGCTAAAGCCAAACTAAAATCGGGAATTCCGTAGCCAAATTGAGCATTTGGACTACTATATCGATCCGCCGAAGCTTGAACCAATTGCCTAATTTCTTGATTGGTTTTATTCGGAAAAGCTTGCCAAAGACTAGCTATCATTCCCGCCATAATAGGTCCTGAAAACGAGGTTCCACTGGCCGTGACTATATTTCCATACTCGTCTGAAAGCACTGCCGCTTGACCTTGTGCCATAACATTGGGCTTGACCCTACCATCATAAGAAGGCCCTATAGAACTAAAACTAGCCAATGTTTTTGAAACCGTAACTGCTCCCACTGCAATTACATCCGTTGCTTCTGCGGGCGCACCCACATGCGGTTCTGAAGTACCGCCTTCATTTCCTGCCGAAGCCACTACAATCATGCCTCTTGAAAAAGCAATATTAGCGCCTTTAGAAATGAAATTTGTATTTCCTGACATATCAGCATAGGTGTGACTGTAATTCGGATTGTCATAACCAAAATAGCCTAAAGAAGTATTGATTACATCCACCCCTAAACTATCAGCTTTCTCCGCAGCTTCCACCCAAAGTGATTCCTCAATGGGATTTTCAGAAGCGGTATCTTCTGTAATAAACAAATAATAAGACGCATCGGGAGAAGTTCCCACCAAAGCGTTCTCTTTGTAGCCTCCCATACTGGAAAGTACCATAGTGCCATGATGATTTCCCGAATAATAATTAGCAGAACGATGTACAAAATCATAACCTCCTAGAATTTTATTCTGATCTCGTAAGCGTTGAAAAGGTAGTGCAGAATTGACTCCTGGAAAACCAGCATCCATAATGGCAATAATTTTATCTGAAGCCGTATAATTTTGTTGGTGTAACAAATGTCCATTCAACATCTGAATTTGATTGACTGAAGATCCGTAAGCAAAATCTATTTGGGTTTCCAATTTATTGCTAACAGCCTTAGGTTTTGCAGTATTAATCATCTTAGCCGTTGGATTCAACGAACGATTCGCAAACACTACTTTTTCAACAACTGCAAGATTTTTTAAAGCATTGATTGCGATAACTGTGCCTCGAACATGTAAGGCATTCAACCATTTGGACTGAGCTTTTACCGTAATTCCGTTAGCCGACTTAATTTGGTTAATGTAGGATATCGAAAGTGGAATATCTTTAGAGTCCAAAGGAATATTTTGTCTGACTCTTCTATCTAAAGCTCTTTGCGAAAGCATTTGCAAAGGTGCATCAAAATACGTTTGTGTATTGGATTTGGTAGTAAAATAAACCCAGGCATCTTCTTGTGAAAATCCTACCGAAGTGGTTAGCAATAAAAGAAATAGATAGACGATTCTCATAGATGACTTCTTTAACCATTCTAACGCAATTATTTTAAATTCGGTATACTAAATCTAAAATTACTACGAAAATACTAAATTAAGAAATTACTCCCGAACCCACTAATTCCTCTCCTAAATGCCAAGCTACGAATTGTCCTTCGGTAATCGCTGATTGTGGTTCTTCAAAAGCGACATACATACCAGTTTCAAATTGGTACAAAGTGGCTTTTTGCAACGCTTGTCGGTAACGAATACGCGCCATTACTTCCATCGATTCGCCCTTGGCCAAAGCCAAATCAGTACGAACCCAATGCAATTCTGAATTAGCAATAAACAACGCTTTTCGGAATAACCCTGGATGTTGACTCGTCAAACCTGTGTAAATAGTATTTGTTGCAACATCGGTTGCAATGATAAATAAAGGATCGGTTGTTCCTCCTACATTGAGTCCCTTGCGTTGCCCAATGGTGAAATAATGAGCGCCTTGGTGTTTGCCCACTACTTTTCCCATTTCAGGAGTATATTTAATTTTATCGGCTTCAAACGCCAAACGTTCTTCTAACGAAAGTCCTTCTGGTTGAATGGACTGATACACGGGATGATTCTTGTCAATTTGAACAATCACACCTTCTTTGGGCTGTAATTTTTGTTGTAAAAATTCAGGTAAACGTACTTTTCCGATAAAACACAACCCTTGAGAATCTTTCTTTTCAGCAGTAATTAAATCCATTTCCGCCGCAATTTCGCGTACTTCGGGTTTAGTTAAATTCCCGATAGGAAATAAGGCTTTTGCCAATTGCTCTTGCGACAACTGACATAAAAAATAAGATTGATCTTTGTTAGTATCGGCACCAGCTTTCAATTGATAAACTGTTTTACCGCCTACCTCTATTTCGCTTTTCTGGCAATAATGTCCCGTAGCCACATAATCGGCATCCAAACTCAGCGCAATTTTCATAAAAACGTCAAACTTGATTTCGCGATTACACAACACATCGGGATTTGGAGTACGTCCTTTTTCGTATTCGTTGAACATATAGTCCACGATTTTTTCTTTGTATTGTTCGCTTAAATCGACAGTTTGAAAAGGAATTCCTAGTTTTTCAGCTACTAAAAGTGCATCGTTACTATCCTCTAACCAAGGGCATTCATTAGAAATAGTCACCGAGTCATCGTGCCAGTTTTTCATAAACAGACCAATCACTTCATAGCCTTGCTGCTGTAACAAATAAGCGGCAACACTCGAATCAACACCTCCTGAAAGACCAACAACTACACGTTTCATTTCTAATTTATTAGGATTAAATGAGATGCAAAGTTACGAAACATTTGCTTGAATTGATTTTATTTAGTTGGGGAGATTTTGGATTTTTGAGACAAATCTGAACTGGATTTTTTTACCAATTTACCGTTTTCTAAAACGTCCCAAGTTCCTGTTTTTAAACCTTTAGCAAACATTCCTTTTGAAACAACAATTCCGCTATCATTTCTGAAAATAGCTAATCCGTCGTACTCGTTATTCTTAAAGAACGATTCCTCTAAAACAATCCCACTTTCGGTATACTTTTTATAAGCACCTTGTTTTAGGTTATTCACGTAATTAATTTGTTCGGCTACTTTTCCGTTAAGAAAATAAACCGTTCGTACACCTTCTAATTTTCCGTTTTTATAATTTTCGGTAGTCATTATAGCTGGTGAAGCATAATGATAGTATTTCCACTCTCCTTCAAAAAGTTTATTGACTACTTTTCCTTCGCTTACTTTGTTTTTATTTTGGTCATAAAAAACAGTATAAGCCGAATTGTCTTTTGGGTTAAATTCACGCGTGGCAATTACATCTCCTTTTTGAGTATCATCAAAAAATTGAAACACACCCACTTCTTTTCCATGTTCAAAAGTCCCTTGATAACGAGGTCTTTTTGATTCTTCATACACGCCTTTCCAAAGGCCGTGTTTCAACCCTTTAGAGTCTAACTTGTTGTTTTCAGTTTGGGCGTGTAAAACACTAAAAAGTAAGGATGCTAAAAATACTATTATACTTCTCATATTTTATTTTTTTATACTAACGAATCATTTTACAAAAAATTAGTGTTGCAAAAAAAATCCCGAAATGAATCGAGATTTTTTTGAAATTATTTTTTGTTGCGTTGCGCTTTCTGAGCTTCGGCTTGTTCCATTGCCTCTTGCAATTTTTGTTGGAACTTACTCGGTTTCTTTGGCGCTTTCAATTTGTTCTCTTGAATTTTAGCATGAATTTTATCACTATCGATAAAATACTTTTTGATCACAATCATGATTCCAATAGTAATCAAGTTCGAAATAAAGTTATACAAACTCAATCCAGCTCCGTAACTATTGAAGAAGAACAACATCATCAATGGCGAAACATAAATCATAATTTTCATCATTTTAGCCATATCAGGCATTCCTTCTTGCTGTGGCGCAGCCATTTGCTGGTCACCCGAAGTCATTTTCATGTAAAAGAAAATCGCAATAGCCGCCAAAATAGGGAACAAACTAATATGATCTCCATACAAAGGAATACGGAAAGGTAATTGGATTACTTCATCAAAAGAAGATAAATCGTCTGCCCAAAGGAAGCTTTTTTGTCTCAACTCAAAAGCCGATGGAAAGAACTGAAATGAGGCATACATAAATGGCAACTGAATCAAGGCTGGAATACAACCCGCCATTGGATTTACACCTGCTTTGTTGTACAACTTCATCGTTTCTTGCTGTTTCTTCATTGGGTCTTTTTTGAATTTCTCACCCAATTCAGTAATCTCAGGACGCAATACTTTCATTTTCGCTTGAGACAAAAATGATTTAAACGTAATTGGCGACATCGCAATTTTAATCAAAATTGTAAATACAATAATGGCTATTCCATAAGCAATATAGGAACTCAAAAATCCAAATAATGGGATAAAAATAAATTTATTAATCCATCCAAAAATTCCCCAACCTAAAGAAATTATTTTCTCTAAATTCTTATCGTAACTGTGTAATGTTTTATAATCTGTAGGTCCTAAGTACCAATTCATTTTATAATCCAATTCACCATTGGTGAATGCCAAAGGAATTTCAGCCTTGAATTGTTTAGTATAAATGGTATCTACTGCTTCGTCGTGAACTAAATTATTTGATAGTAATTTAGATTTCTCAAAAGGGGTATTGGTTAACAAAATAGTTGAAAAGAAGTGTTGCTTGAAAGCAACATAAGTAGTTTTTTCAGCACTTTCTTCTTTATTTTCACCTTGACCTACATAATCAATTTTACCTTCTTCGTGCTCAAAATACACTTCTGTATATCTGTTTTCATACGAAATACTTTTTTCATTTCGATAGGTTTTCAAACTCCATTCTAAATCCAATGGTTTGGCAGTATTCAATACTTTGTTCAACCCTTGAGAACGAACATCAAAGCCAATCATATAATCGTTTGGTTTCAAAATGTATTTGTATTCCAAATATTCATTAGCTCCCGCTTTCAATTTCATAGAAAGAATTTGATCTTCTCCTACTTTTGATATGCTTGGTTCAAAATACAAATCTTTGGTATTCAAAGATCGGTTATCTGATGTTTGTAGAGTAATGTTCAAATTAGCATTATTATCTTTAATCAACTCTACTAACTGACCTGAGCCTTTTTTGAATTTTTCATATTTCTTCAAAACAGCTTCTACAATAAAACCTCCTTTGTTTGCAATTTTCAATTTTACAAGATCATTTTCGATGGTCGTAAAATCACCTTTAGCAGAAGGTAATGTTGCTGAATAAGCAAAGTTTCCTAATGTTTTTTGCAATTGAGCCAATTGAGTTGAATCGCCTGTAGTAGCAACAGCCACAGCAGCCTTCTCAATTGATTTTTGTGCCAATTCTTTTGCTTTAGCAGCTTGGGCAACCAATTCTTTTTTAGCTTTTTCAGCGGCAATAGCTTTAGGATCAGGTTGATTTTGATACATAATCCAAATCAAGATTCCGAAAATCAATACAAAACCAATGATTGAATTCAGGTCAAATTTTTTTTCTTCCATTTTACTTTTAAAATAGTTATTGTTTTTAGAAACGGGGTTGTTCTATTATTTTTTCTTTGCTTTTACTGCAGCTGCCACAAAATTCACAAAAATTGGGTGTGGATTGGCTACTGTACTTTTGTATTCTGGGTGGTATTGTACTCCAATGAAAAATGGATGGTCTTCAATTTCTACAATTTCTACCAATCCGGTTTGAGGATTCGTTCCAGAAGCTAGCAATCCAGCTTTTTGCAATTGGTCCAAATACGCACTATTGTATTCATAACGGTGACGGTGGCGTTCTGAAATAGAAGTTGTTCCGTAAATTTTATGAGCTAAAGTACCTGCTTTAATATCACAATTCCAAGCGCCTAAACGCATCGTTCCACCTTTATCTGTAACTGTTTTTTGCTCTTCCATCAAGTTGACTACTGGATTAGAAGTCTTATCATTCATTTCAGTTGAATTAGCATCTGAAAGACCTAACACATTTCTTGAATACTCGATTACTGACATTTGCATTCCCAAACAAATTCCGAAAAATGGAATTTTATTTTCACGCACATAACGAACCGTTTCAATTTTTCCTTCAATACCTCTTTCTCCAAAACCAGGCGCTACCAAAACAGCGTCTAATCCTGCTAATTTTTCTTTAACGTTCAATGCATCAATATATTCTGAATGAATTGAAATTACATTTACTTTGGTTTCATTGGCTGCACCTGCGTGAATAAAGGCTTCCAAAATAGATTTATAACAATCCTGCATTTCTACGTATTTCCCAACCAAACCGATATTAACGGTATGCTTTGGATTTTTTAAACGCTTCAAAAAGGTATTCCAGTTTTTCAAATCAGGAGCGGCTTTCTTAGGTAAATCTAATTTTTTCAACGCCACTACATCCAATCCTTCTTCTAACATTAAGTTAGGCACTTCATAGATTGTAGAAGCATCGATAGATTGAATAACAGCTTCTCTTTTTACGTTACAAAACAAAGCTAATTTATTGCGAATTTCGTCCGAAATCTCGTGTTCTGTTCTACACACCAAGATGTCCGCTTTGATTCCGCTTTCCATCAAGGTTTTTACTGAGTGCTGGGTTGGTTTTGTTTTCAATTCTCCGGCTGCAGCCAAATACGGCACCAACGTCAAATGAATTACAATTCCGTTATTTTCTCCCAATTCCCAAACTAATTGACGAACCGATTCGATGTAAGGCAATGACTCAATATCACCCACAGTACCACCAATTTCAGTAATGACAATATCATAATCACCTGATTTACCAAGCAATTGCATTCTGTCTTTAATTTCGTTGGTAATATGAGGAACCACTTGAACCGTTT
>JACCDN010217127.1_pt1 | contig 12621 bp, 13 predicted proteins | sample 7441691 | NCBI WGS metagenome assembly JACCDN01 (sample SAMN15323439, study PRJNA562643) | freshwater metagenome | isolation source: river surface water | place: USA:Blue River Watershed | collected 2017-08-16 | reverse complement strand
CACTCAAGACCACAAAGCTGACTGCCACACGGTGACGGATTGCCATACATCGCAATCACATGACGGAATGCACCACTCCGGCTCAAAAGCCTCTCATAGCTGCTGTGCCGCATTTGTAGGCATCGTGTCGGACTCTAACCTAGTTCATGCAGCCCAAGCTTCAGATGGGCTAATCCCGTTCAATCCATCTTTAAGTCTGATTTCACGGATTGAAGGGCTGTACCGCCCGCCTCGGCAAAACTCCTAATAGCGCACTTTTTATTTGAGCCTGTGCCATCGCACGGGTTGTTATGCCTATTTGGAGATTTGATATGAACATGACTCACTACATGGAGCTTTTGGCTACCAATCAGCCTTGGAACCTCATTATTTTCATGGCTATTCCCGTGGTTCTCGCGGAAACCGTGGCAATTACCGAGCTTTACATCCTCTACACCCGAAAACTGCACGGATGGGTGCGTAACTTGAACCGTGTTGCAGGGATTGTTGTCGGGCTGTATTTCATCGGCATCATCGCTTATTTGCTAGTCAACGCCGTTATGCCCATCACAAAAGCGGGCGAATGGCGCACCGTCATTGACGTGATTGCTGTCTCGACTTACCTGATTGGCGGTATCCCTATGGTACTTATTGCTATGCAAGATCTTGGAATCATCCAAAAGGGCGCTAGCGAAGAAAGGAAACTCGGCTATCACGCAATTTATGTGGCTGTTTTCCTTGTCTTTGCACATTTGGCGATGATTGCCGGTATGACTGACCCTGCATTGTTAGGCTATCAGGGTGAAGCCACGCATGATATGGGAACTCAGCAACACATGATGCCGGACGGTCAAATGATGCATGGTCAAATGACTCCGGAAATGATGAAGCAAATGCCCCGCGGTCAGATGATGGGCAACGGTAATATGCCGATGCACAAGTAACGTACTTTATTGAGACAAATCATGGCTTGGATTGTTACCAAATACCTTATTACTGCTGCCGTTGTGGTTTTCGTTTCTGAGGTGGCTAAACGCAGCGATAAGCTTGGTGGGCTTGTTGCAGCTCTTCCAATGGTGACGTTCCTTGCCTTGATTTGGCTTTACGTTGAAAAACAACCTCAAGAAAAGATTTCAAATCACGCTTGGTACACCTTTTGGTATGTTGTTCCAACGCTTCCTATGTTCCTTGCCTTCCCGTTCCTGCATGACCGTATTGGCTTCTGGTCAACTTTGGTGGCTTGTGTCGCGATTACCGTGGTCTGCTTCGTTGCCTTCGCCTATCTGGTTAAGCGGTTCGGAATTGACCTGTTGTAGAGTTTTCGTAATAGACGACTTCCGCTTTGGGTCGTAAGCAGTTAGTGACTATTTGTCCCAAATCATTCAATGCACCCTGATCAAAGACGGTTTTTCGGACACTGGCTCAGTCCTTTCCAAAATATCGTATAACGTTATTCATTAAGGGCTAATAAGAGCATAACTATTATTTCGTTCACAGTGTGTGTGACGAAGTGCAACATTGCTTCATCAATTCAATTCGATGGAGCACGTCATGGCAATAACCCGCAGAACACTACTTACGACTATCCTTGGTCTCAGCCTAGCTGTCACGAGCTTTGGTGCCAAGGCAGATACAGCCCTTCTCAACGTGTCGTACGATCCGACCCGCGAGCTCTATAAGGATTTCAACGCAGTATTTGCCAATCACTGGAAAAAAGAAACTGGTGAAGTACTGAATGTCCGCGCCTCGCATGGCGGCTCCGGGAAACAGGCGAGAGCCGTCATTGATGGACTTGATGCCGATGTGGTGACTCTGGCGCTGGCCTATGATGTGGATGCTATCGCGCAGAAGGGTTTGATTGCCCCAAACTGGATTAAGCGTCTACCGGATAACTCGGCACCCTATACCTCAACGATTGTTTTTCTGGTGCGCAAGGGTAATCCCAAGGGCATTAAAGACTGGAACGACCTTGCAAAACCTGGCATAGAAGTCGTGACACCAAACCCGAAAACCTCTGGTGGGGCACGTTGGAATTTCCTTGCGGCTTGGGGATATGCTCTGAAGCAGCCGGGTGGTAACGATCAGAAGGCACGTGAATTGGTCACCAACATCTACAAGAACGTGAAAGTTCTAGATTCCGGTGCCAGAGGTTCGCTGACCACATTCACGGAGCGTGGGATAGGCGATGTCCTGATTTCCTGGGAAAACGAAGCCTATCTTTCGATCAAGGAATTGGGGCCAGATAAGTTCGATATCGTGACGCCATCGCTGTCAATTTTGGCAGAGCCTTCCGTTGCAGTTGTCGACAAGGTTGTTGATAAGAAGGGCACACGGAAAGTTGCTACGGCCTATCTGGAATATCTCTATACCCCGATCGGTCAGGAAATTGCTGCGCGTCACTATTACCGCCCGCGCAACAAAGAGATAGCGGCTAAATATAGTGGAAACTTCGCAAAAGTGAAGCTCTTCACTATCGATCAGGTCTTTGGTGGTTGGGATAAGGCACAGAAGACTTATTTCGGTGATGGCGGCGTATTTGACCAGATTATTACCAAGAAATAATCGATAGGGCTGGGCTTGGCCCTATTCCGGTGCCGAATGGCACCGGAAATAGGAGAAGGTTACAAAATTCTTTATATCGATTTCGGTATAAGCAAAGAGGAATTTTGTCTTTTGTTGGCATAAAGACTGCCCTAGACTGCGTTCTCCAACCTTAGAGGTAATCCCATGAAAACACCGAAAATTCGTGCACTGATTGGCGTCACCGTATCGGGTGTCCTGCTAGCGATAGCTCCGTCTGCAATGGCTCAGACATCAATTCTCAATGTGTCCTATGACGTTTCACGGGAACTCTACAAAGACGTGAACCCGGCGTTTGTTGCTAGCTGGCAGGCTAAAGGTAATCCGCCTGTGACGGTGAATCAATCTCATGGCGGATCAAGTAAACAGGTCGGTGCCGTGATCGCGGGCCTGGAAGCCGATGTGGTCACTATGAATCAGGTGCCGGATATCCAGAAGCTGGTACAAAGTGGTCTAGTGAAGTCTGATTGGCAGAAGCGTCTGCCGAATGATGCGGCACCTTACACAACAACATCCGTTTTCCTAGTGCGGAAAGGCAACCCTAAAAACATCAAGGATTGGCCAGATCTAGTGCGTCAGGGTGTAGAAGTTATTGTTCCTAATCCGAAGACATCCGGGAATGGACGGTATACCTATCTGGCCGCCTGGGGTTTCGCGATCAAGAACTACAAATCCGAAGAAAGCGCCAAGGAATTCGTCAAAGCGCTTTTCAAGAACGTGCCGGTTCTGGATGGCGGTGGTCGTGGTGCCACGACAACTTTTACTCAACGGAACGTGGGCGATGTACTGGTGACCTTTGAAAACGAGGCCATTTTGCTCGATAAGGAAGTCGGTGGTGATCAGTTTGATATTGTCTATCCGAGCTTATCGATTGATGCTCCTGCACCGGTGACCGTGGTTGATAAAGTGGTCGATAAGAAAGGCACCCGCAAAGTTGCAACGGCTTACCTCGAATATCTGTGGACACCCGAGGGGCAGGAAATTATTGCCAAGCATTACCTTCGTCCACGTAACCCAACAGTTTTGAAAAAGTATGCAAAGACCTTCCCTAAGGTAAATACCTTTAGTGTTGAAAAGTTGCTTGGTGGCTGGGAAAAAGTGCAGAAAGAGCAGTTTGCTGATGGTGGCATTTACGATCAGATCGTGGTTAAACGATGAGCAAGCGGTTGTTTAAACAGAGTGTGATCCCAGGGTTTGGAGTAACCCTGGGGTTTACGCTGGCCTATTTAGGGCTGATCGTATTAATCCCGCTATCTGCCGTGATCTGGAAAACAACGGATCTAACGCTGCTGCAATTCTGGGAAACAATTAGTGAGCCCCGAGTCGTTGCATCGTTGAAGCTGAGCTTTGGTGCATCGCTCATAGCAGCGACAGTCAATGCCGTTTTTGGAGTAGTTTTGGCCTGGGCGCTGGTACGTTATCGTTTTCCGGGTAAAAGTATTGTCGACACGCTGGTTGATTTACCGTTCGCTTTACCGACGGCTGTCGCAGGTATTGCATTGACCGCTATTTACGCCAAAAACGGGTGGCTCGGACAGTATCTTGAACCACTGGGTATCAAGATTGCTTTTACGCCAATTGGCATTATGGTGGCACTCATATTTATCGGACTGCCCTTTGTGGTACGGACTGTTCAGCCGGTTCTGGAAGACCTCGATAAGGAAATCGAAGAAGCGGCTGCTAGCCTGGGTGCTAACCGCGCCCAAACAATTTTCAAGGTTGTGCTGCCCATTATTTTCCCAGCATTGCTAACAGGCTTTGCGCTGGCTTTTGCACGTGCGGTAGGTGAATACGGTTCGGTCATTTTTATTGCCGGAAATCTGCCGATGGTGTCCGAGATTGCGCCGCTGATGATTATCACGAAGCTTGAACAGTATGACTATTCCGGAGCAACCTCCATTGCGGTGGTCATGCTGATTCTTTCGTTCATTTTGCTTTTAGTTATTAACTCCTTGCAGGCATGGACTGCTAAACGCACGGGTAGGGAAGTGTAATGGCTGGTGGGATTTCTACGGCGCTGGGCGCAAAATCCATTCGGGGAGGCCAAAAACTCAATGATGCCACTCAGGAATCTCCCTGGGTTCGTCGTCTGGTAATCGGTACAGGCTTGTTTTGCTTTTCCCTGTTTCTGTTGTTGCCTTTGGGTTCTGTTTTTGTCGAAGCCTTCCGTAAAGGGTGGGATGCCTATTTACTAGCTCTGACCGATCCAGATGCCTTGTCGGCGATCAAGCTCACGCTGATCACTGCGTTGGTCTCGGTTCCGCTGAATCTGGTGTTTGGTGTGGCCGCCGCGTGGGCCATTACCAAGTTTAATTTTCCGGGTAAACGTTTCCTGATTACGTTGATTGATTTGCCGTTTTCGGTTTCCCCCGTGATTGCCGGCCTGATCTTTGTTTTGGTGTTTGGTGCGCAGGGATGGTTCGGCTCCTGGTTTATTGATAACGACATCAAGATTATTTTTGCGGTTCCCGGAATTCTTTTGGCCACTATTTTTGTGACCTTTCCATTTGTAGCGAGAGAGTTAATTCCCTTGATGGAAGCACAAGGGAAAGAAGAGGAAGAGGCCGCGATTGTTCTGGGTGCCCGTGGCTGGCAAGTTTTCCGTTTCGTTACTTTGCCCAACATTTTATGGGGCGTTATTTACGGCGTTGTACTCTGTAATGCACGGGCGATGGGTGAGTTTGGCGCGGTATCTGTCGTCTCTGGACATATCCGAGGGGAAACGAACAGCATGCCCCTCCATGTCGAAATTCTATACAACGAGTACAACTTTGCAGCGGCCTTTGCGGTGGCTTCGCTGTTAGCCATTCTGGCATTGCTCACCTTGCTGATTAAAACATTTGTTGAATGGAAGGCAGCTAAGGTCAATTCGGAATTAAAGGAAGATTAATCGTGAGCATTCAGGTCAACAACATCGTCAAAACCTTCGGCGATTTCAAAGCATTGAACAACGTTAGCCTCGAATTTCCAACGGGAAAGCTCGTGGCTTTACTGGGCCCGTCCGGCTGCGGTAAGACAACGCTGCTTCGTATCATTGCCGGACTTGAGTCTGCAGATTCAGGACAGGTGATTTTAGAGGGCGAGGATGCTTCGGATCGTCATGTGCGAGAGAGGCAGGTCGGATTTGTGTTTCAGCACTATGCACTTTTCAAGCACATGACGGTATTTGAGAATGTGGCATTCGGTTTACGTGTCAAACCGCGTAAAGACCGGCCCAGCGATGCTGCCATAAAAAAGAAAGTGCATGATCTGTTGGAGCTTGTCCAGTTGGATTGGCTGGCAGATCGTTTCCCATCACAACTCTCTGGTGGACAGCGTCAGCGTATTGCCCTGGCGCGCGCCTTAGCGGTTGAGCCGAAGGTCCTGCTCCTAGATGAGCCTTTTGGCGCATTGGATGCCAAAGTACGGAAAGAGTTGCGTCGCTGGTTGCGTCGTTTACATGATGAAATTCATGTGACTTCTATTTTTGTAACGCATGATCAGGAAGAGGCGCTGGAAGTCGCTGATGAAGTAGTGCTCATGAACCAGGGGCACGTTGAACAGGTGGGTACACCGGATCAGGTTTATGATCAGCCGGCTACTCCTTTTGTCTACAGTTTCCTCGGATCAGTCAATTTGTTTCATGGCCGAGTCGATGGTGATGTAGTTCATGTAGGACCGCATCAGTTGGCTCATGGCGGCGCCGATGTGGCTGACGGGACAAACGTCGTCGCCTTTGCTCGGCCACATGAACTGACAATCTCGAAAGATCCCGAGACACGTGGTGTCTATGCTGTCGTTGAACGGGTTCTGACTTTTGGGGCAACTTCCCGTATTGAACTGATTGGGTTAGATATCAATGATGAAAAGACCTCGCAAAACTACGAGGTTGAGTTATCACGCCTCGAAGTAGCCGGGTTAAATGTAGGCGAGGGTGATCATGTCTACCTAGTGCCTAGAAAGTTAAGCGTATTTGAGCATAAAGGTGTTGCGGCATGAACTTCCAACAACTGCGTATCGTTCGTGAAACGGTTCGTCAGAACTTTAATCTGACAGAGGTTGCCGAGGTGCTGTATACCTCGCAGCCGGGTGTCAGTAAGCACATCAAGGATCTGGAAGACGAACTTGGCGTTGAACTCTTCGTGCGTAAGGGCAAGCGTTTTATCGGCTTGACTGAACCCGGTAAAGAACTGATCGGTATTGTTGAACGCCTTCTGCTGGATGCCCAGAATATCAAGAAACTAGCCGATCAGTTTACGCAACGGGATGAAGGTGAACTGGTTGTAGCTACAACGCATACTCAAGCCAGATACGCTCTCCCCAAAGTAGTGAAATCGTTTAAGGAAGAGTTTCCTAGGGTTCATCTAGTCCTGCATCAGGGTAGTCCGGCTGAAATTGCATCGATGCTCAAATGTGGGGAAGCGGATATCGGTATCGCGACCGAAGCATTGGATGGCGCAGAAGACGTTGTTACGTTTCCCTACTATCAGTGGCATCATGCTGTCATCGTGCCCGAGGGGCACCCGTTGCAAACTGCTGAAAAATTAGCATTAAACCAGATCGCTGAATATCCAATTATTACTTATCACAAGGGATATACAGGACGAAGCCAGCTCGATAAAACGTTTGCTGATGCCGGGGTAACTCCGGATATTGTTATGTCTGCCTTGGACGCTGACGTTATAAAGTCATACGTCGAATTGGGATTGGGTATTGGGATCGTTGCTTCCATGGCTTATTTTGCCGAACGCGACAAAGGGTTACGTATGCCCAAGTCTAAGCATCTGTTCCGATTGAACACCACCTTGATCGGCGTTCGTAAGGGAAGCTTTCTCCGTGGTTTTGCCTACCGTTTTATGGAGCTTTGTTCGGCTGATTTGACAGAGGCTCATGTCAAATCTATGGCATCACTGGCTGGTTAGGATATGAGAAGCATTCCCAGTGGATATGCCGGGCTAAAATCTCGCACAAGATTAGATGCTTTGAGCATTACTAGGGATGATTGCCAGTCGCTGAATAAATTACTCAACAGCTTTGTGCCATTGCCCAATGGCTGGCTACCGCCAATGGCGTATCGGGCATTTAGTCCTGCAGTGAGTCGGGCCATACGGCTGGAAGCGCTTAAACCACACATTCCAGAACTAGCCGAAAATCATTCACTATTGCAGACCTGTGTGCAGGTCAGTGGTTCAATCCGATTTTATGGTGATTTGCCGCTAGAACAAGAGATTCGTAGAGAATACAAGACCGAATTACTTTCTGATCGTCTGTGTCGACGCTCTAAGCAAATTCGTTTGGTACAAATGACACGCTATATTTCAGACGGTTTGTGTCTAGTAGATGAGAGAATCGAGCTGCATTACCGTATTAAGCCTTCCCAGTCATCGCCAAGCCTAGTCGAACGCAATTATCATGCGGAAATGATTGACCAGTTGATGGTAGTTGATGACATATCGCTAGCAAGTTATGTAGCTCTCGGTTTTACGTATGAACCGGCCAGTGTTGATCTAGTCCATGTGAGAGAGGTTTTGCAGGGCCCCGGGGTTCTGGTGCCCATAGATCTTGTGGTCATGATTCTCATGTCGGCTCTCCATCTGGCAATGCCGGATATCTCGGTGAAATCTCTCGAATACCACACATACAGTCAACTCTATACAGGCGACTCATTACGGATTTGCGCCTCTCTGTTGCCAGATCAGCAGGTGCTTCTCTGGGTAGAGTGCAGCGGTCATCTTGTATTTCGAGGTGTTGTTACTTTGGTCACTTCTGGTTAATTACTGCGCGTCTTTACCGAACTGCTAGTAGGCCCAACGTATAAGCTGGTTCCACTCACGATCATTGTCACGGGAACGATTCAGTACGTCCTTGTAAAGTTCTAGGCCCTGTGGCCATGGACCAAACCCAGTCTCCGAGTTGACATGACCTGCATCTCCTAATGAGATTAATCGTGCCCCCCATTTTTTGGACCACCAAGCAGCCCGCTTGAATGTCATGCAACTATCGTTTGTGCTTGCTGCCAGAACAACCGGGTAGGCTAGTTTTTGAATCGCCATTAAGTCGAACAAACCCGTCTGTAGCTCCGAGGAGTCCTGATTGATACGCTCACCGGTTAAGCTAAAACGTGACGGATCCGCCGGCGCTACATAGAGTGCTCCTGCGATACGCTCAGGAACAACCGATGCGGCAACAATACTTGCAAGAACACCAAAACTGTGAGCCACCAGAATGATCCGCTCATCTGAGCTTTCGATAGCATCTTTGACATTATTAGCCCATTGGCTGATGACAGGTTGACGCCAATCTTCCTGATTAACCCGCGACACACAGGAAATGTGGCCTTGAAGCCATGTTTGCCAATGATCGGGCCCACTATTGTGTAAGCCGGGAACGATAAGTGTTTTGTAAGCCATTCCCGGAATTTAGTGGGTTTCCTTTGCAAGGAGAACGAAGTATTTTTCATATACATATCAGGATTTCACGTTATTCAGAAATCTTATAAACAACCAAGAACGCCCTGAATAAGTAAACAACATCTTCTTCGTTCACAAGCGGCGCTCGCGTTTTTAGACTGTTAATCCTCAAGTGCTTACATTAAAAAGGAGACAGTCATGGGTGCTGCAGTTATTCATCACATTGACTTTACAAGCGGCGCTGATGCGCGTGCATTTAATCCGGAAGAACTGGTGCTGGACATTATTGCCCAAGCACGCACAGCAGGCCAGGCACTTGCCTTGCCGTATGCAGGACGGGTCACGCCGAAGGAAGCTTGGCAGCTATTTACTGCAGGCGCGGCGCAGATTATTGATGTCCGAACGAATGAAGAGCGCAAATTTGTCGGGCATGTGCCGGGCACCCTGCATGTGGCCTGGCAGACAGGTACGTCGTTGAATAAAAACCCAAGATTTGTCAGAGAGGTTGAAGCCAAAGTCCGCAAGGATTCTCTGGTACTACTTCTGTGTCGAAGTGGGAAACGCTCTGATGCGGCAGCAGCAGCGCTGGCCGCAGCAGGATTTGAGGATGTGTACAACATTGCCGACGGATTTGAGGGTGAGCTCAACGACAAAACTCAGCGTGGTGCGCTGGGTGGCTGGCAATTCTCGAATCTACCGTGGGTTCAGGATTGATCTGGCATTGATGAAAGGTTTGACCAATGACAACAAGCTTTATTGATGCCCGACAATGGGTGCAACACGGCCACCAGTGGGATCTGGATCGGATCGTGACAGAGCTTCATTACGTAAGAGCTGACTACCGCAAACAACATGGCAGAGCCAGCGAACATGGTATTCGTGAGTTGCCATCCCGTTCCGTCCTGCAGTGGATCGTAAATTCACTGAGCAGTGTGCTGTTTCCATTGCGCCTGGGTCCGGCCGATTTACGTGAGGAAAGCGAAGACTTTTATGTCGGTCATGCACTGGATGCCGCGCTTAATGCATTAGTGACACAAGTCCGACTTGAGCTGACGCATCAGGCGAGGCAATCAGGTACTTGCTCGGCTGACATAGAGGCGTTGTCCTACGACATAGTTCAGGGGTTTGCCGATGAGTTGCCCAGGCTTCGTCGCATTCTGGATAGTGACATCATCGCCGCCTACCAGGGTGATCCAGCGGCGCGTAGCGTTGACGAAGTCTTACTGTGCTATCCCGGAATTATCGCGATCATCCATCACCGGATTGCTAATCTGCTCTATACATTAGGAGCGCCTTTGTTGGCGCGCGTTATCGCTGAGATTGCGCACTCTGAAACCGGGATTGATATCCACCCAGGCGCAGCGATTGACGAGAGTTTCTTTATCGATCATGGCAGTGGTGTGGTGATTGGCGAGACAGCCGTGATTGGCAAACGTGTTCGTATCTACCAGAACGTAACACTCGGTGCGAAACGATTCCCGAAAGGGGAGGATGGCATCCTCGAAAAAGGACAACCGCGACATCCACAGGTTGAGGACGATGTGGTGATTTATGCGGGTGCCACGATCCTTGGCCTAGTCTCGATTGGTAAAGGATCCGTTATCGGTGGAAATGTCTGGTTGACTCATAGCGTTCAACCGGGAAGCAACATCGCACAAGCGCAAATACGTGCAGCGTCCGAATAAATCTCATGTTTTTTCACACAAAGGAGTAGTTGAACATGGCTGTAAATCATGAACCCCAACTGGCATTGAACGATGCCGCTGCGCGGCAGTTAGCCAATGCCACTAAAACACCGGCACAGCTGCCGATTATTACGCCGCGCTGGCTGGTGCATTTTCTGCAATGGTTACCGGTTGAAGCAGGCATCTACCGTCTGAACCAGGTCAAAAACCCGGGTAATGTCAATGTTACTTGCGCCAAGCGTGACGAATCCGAACTGCCACAGACCTTCGTGGACTATGAAGAACAACCGCGTGAGTACTTCCTGAATGCGGTGACCACCGTTCTGGATGTGCATACCCGTGTTTCAGATCTGTACAGTAGCCCATTCGATCAGATCAAGGAACAGTTGCGCCTGACCATTGAAACAATTAAGGAACGCCAGGAAAGTGAGTTGATCAATAATGCCGACTATGGTTTGCTTTCAAGCGTGGCAGACGAACAGCGGATTTCGACATTAACCGGTGCGCCGACCCCGGATGATCTGGATGATCTTCTGGCCAAAGTCTGGAAAGAGCCAGCCTTCTTCCTGGCGCATCCGCTCGCCATCGCCGCCTTTGGTCGTGAATGTACACGTCGTGGTGTGCCACCGCCGACGGTTAGCCTGTTCGGCTCTCAGTTCCTCACTTGGCGTGGTATTCCTCTGGTGCCATCGGATAAAGTGCCGGTTGAAGACGGTAAAACGAAGATTCTGCTGCTGCGTGTTGGAGACAAGCGCCAAGGCGTCGTAGGTCTCTATCAGCCGGGTGTGGCCGGTGAGCAGAGCCCGGGTTTGTCGGTGCGCTTCATGGGCATCAGCCGCAACGCGATTTCTTCGTACCTGATTTCGCTCTATTGCTCGTTGGCAGTGCATACGCCTGACGCCCTGGCAGTTCTGGAAGACGTGGAGGTCGACAAGTACCATGAGTACCCTAACACCTACAAGTGATCAGTTTACTGCGCTGACGGATGACGTTTCCGGTGTGGCGGGTGTCGCACCGCACGTGCCAAATCAATCGCAGTTCATGGATCTCGCTAAGCTTGGTGATCTGGCCAATGCATTCTTTCGTAGCTTGCCCGGTGACGATGTACCGGTTCCGCACGATCCGGTGATTAATCTCGGATCAGGTGGGGCGCCAGTCTCGGAAGTGCCAACACCGGATGCGTCGCTTGCTTCGCCATTCAGTTATGCGGTATCGCTACCTCAAGTTGGCGGTACTGATCCGAGAAACTCGTTTCCTGGTACGGCCGTGCCGAGTACGCCGTACTACTTCCTTGGTCACGCGACTGAACTGCCGTCGGTACCTGCCGGTGTGCAACCCGTCCCTCTGGAGAATCTGGTAACCCCACAGTCCCAGCATTTCCCGGGACAGGCGGAGGTTAGCGAGTTGGTGAAGGAGATCGCCAGCGGTGGTCGCCAGTCAGAGCAATTACAGCCTACAGTGCCAGGTCAGGGCTTTTACTTTGTCGATCGTTCGGCAGCGCCTGCTGGTGCTACCCAAACAGATAAGCCTGCCTATCAGGAGGTTGCACCGTCCGCACATCCACAATTCGACGTCAGTGCGGTGCGGCGCGATTTTCCGATTCTTCAGGAACGCGTCAATGGCCATCAACTGGCCTGGTTCGACAATGGGGCAACGACTCAGAAGCCCAATCAGGTGATTGACCGGATCTCGTACTTCTATAAACACGAGAATTCGAACATTCACCGGGCGGCGCATGAGCTGGCTGCCCGTTCGACCGATGCCTATGAAGGTGCACGTGACAAAGTTGCCAAGTTTCTCGGTGCTCAATCCAAGGACGAAATTATTTTTGTGCGTGGGGCAACGGAGGGTATTAACCTGATCGCCAATACATTTGGCAAGCAGTTTATCGGCGAGGGAGATGAAATCGTGGTGTCGCTGCTTGAGCACCATGCCAACATCGTTCCCTGGCAGATGCTGGCTCGTTCAGTGGGTGCCAAGATCCGTGT
>JACCDN010877244.1_pt1 | contig 12623 bp, 14 predicted proteins | sample 7441691 | NCBI WGS metagenome assembly JACCDN01 (sample SAMN15323439, study PRJNA562643) | freshwater metagenome | isolation source: river surface water | place: USA:Blue River Watershed | collected 2017-08-16 | reverse complement strand
GGTGATGTCGTTCGGAATCTCATCCAGTGTGTAACCAATAGCGAGCTTTGCAGCAATCTTGGCAATCGGAAACCCGGTTGCCTTCGAAGCGAGAGCTGATGAACGGCTAACTCGAGGATTCATCTCGATTACGATTACTCGACCATTGGTCGGGTCAACTGCAAATTGGATGTTGCAACCACCGGTATCGACACCGACATCGCGAATGATTTGGATGCCGATGTCGCGCAAATTCTGATACTCGCGGTCGGTCAGAGTTAGTGCCGGTGCGACGGTGATCGAATCACCAGTGTGGACCCCGACTGGGTCAACATTCTCGATTGAGCAGACGACAACGCAGTTATCGTTCTTGTCTCTCATGAGTTCGAGTTCGTATTCCTTCCAACCGAGAATCGATTCCTCGAGAAGGACCTCGGTGGTCGGCGATGCCTGCAAGCCAGCGCCAGCAATTCGACGAAGGTCATCTTCGTTGTACGCGAAGCCCGAGCCCAAGCCACCCATGGTGAACGAGGGGCGAACCACAAGCGGGTAACCGAGTTTCGCTGCACCTTCGAGGCACTCATCCATGGTGTGCGCGATGTGTGAGCGCGCGACATCGGCACCGGCGTCCAGAACCAGTTGCTTGAACAGCTGGCGATCCTCGCCCTTTTTGATTGCGTCAACCTTTGCGCCAATCAGCTCCACGCCGTACTTTTCGAGGATGCCCATCTCGTGCAGTGACATCGCGGCGTTTAGAGCGGTTTGGCCACCCAGAGTTGGCAGAATCGCATCCGGCTTCTCTTTGATGATGATGCTCTCGATGACCTCTGGCGTGATGGGTTCAACGTATGTTGCGTCGGCAAAATCAGGGTCGGTCATGATGGTCGCAGGGTTCGAGTTCACCAGAATGACTCTGACTCCCTCGGCCTTCAGAACACGACAAGCCTGGGTTCCCGAGTAGTCAAACTCGCAGGCTTGACCGATAACAATCGGACCCGAACCAATTACTAGGACTGAGTTGATGTCGCTGCGTTTTGGCATTCTTTTAGGCCTTCTTGTTCTTCTCGATTAGTGTGACGAGTCTGTCGAATAGGTAGTTGCTGTCGTGGGGTCCCGCGGCTGCTTCTGGGTGGTACTGCACAGAGAAGGCCGGAATGTCCAAGCACTCGAGGCCTTCAACACAGTCGTCGTTGAGGGAAACGTGGCTAACTCGCACACGTCCAAATCCCGCGGGTGAATCAACGGCTTCGCGAGAATCGATTTTGACGGCAAACCCGTGATTGTGAGCTGTTACCTCTACCTTGCCCGTGGTTCGATCCAGCACCGGTTGGTTGATACCGCGGTGCCCGAACGGCAGCTTGTAAGTGTCGAACCCGAGGGCGCGACCTAGCAACTGGTTACCGAAGCAGATTCCGAAGAACGGCACGCCGGCCTTTAGTATCTGCTTCAGCGTTTCAACCTGGCCGATCGCAGCCTCTGGGTCACCAGGGCCGTTTGAGTAAAACACCGCGTCGGGATTTGACGCCAGCAAAGTCTGGGCATCGGTTTTGGCTGGAAAGACTTGAACCTCAAGTCCTCGTTCGATCATGTTTTCGATCGTCGAACGCTTTATGCCTAAATCAACAATCGCAACCTTTCCTATGCGTTGAGTTGCTGCCGGCGCGGTGTACGGCTCTGGCGTGGTTACGACGTCACTTAGCGAAAGTCCCCGCATCTTCTGCGCTGAGCGCACTCGACCAAGCAGTTCGTCGATAGACGAGTTCGCTGCATCGCCAGAGAAAATGCCGGCACGCATTGAACCAGCGGTTCTGAGGTGTCTGGTAAGTGCACGCGTATCGATTCCAGAGATCCCCACAACCCCGTACTTTTCGAGCTCGTTCTCGAGCGGTGATTCGCTTCTGAAGTTAGACACGATGCGGCTCGGGTCTCTGACCACGTAGCCGGCAACCCACACCCTATTCGATTCCTCATCACGAGCGTTCACTCCGGTGTTACCGATGTGAGGCGCGGTCTGAACCACTATCTGCCCGGCGTAGGAAGGGTCAGTGAGGGTCTCTTGGTATCCAGTCATTCCCGTTGCGAAAACCAATTCGCCAAGGCTCTGCCCTACTTTTCCGTAGCTGCGACCCTCGAAGATGCGTCCGTCTTCGAGAACTAGTTTTGCGATGGTCACTTTGATTCTCCTTGTGAGTGGCGATTATTCGCTTTGTGGGCGAAGGCTGCGTGGAATTTTTGCTGTTCGCTGCCGTTTGCGAAGCGCAGGTAGGTATCGAGACCTGAGTTGTTTGACAGCCAAGAAATTCTTGACAGTCCGCCGGCTTCAACCGCGCGATCGATGACCGCGGTTGCTTGATCAACCGTCAAAACTGCCGAAATCGGAATGTGCAGAGCATCTTCGCCCACGCGCCAAACAGAGACTCCATCTTTTGAGTACTCAATCTGGGCACGTCCCCGCATCCCGAGGCCCTTTGCCTTGAGGCGATTGAGCGGCTCGTCTGCAACCGTGGTGGCAACATAGAACCCTTCGGATGTCTGCGCATCGGTGTGCGCGATTTCGGGAGGCAGGTCACCCAGAACGCGGGCCTGCTCGAGTGCGTGATTTCGCCAGGCTCGCAGGGCAAGGTAGGCAAATGCCGCGACGGCGACCAGAAGTGCACCCGTGAGTTGAGTCAGCTGTTGTTCCATGGCTAGTTCACCTGCTCCACAATTCGACTGTCACGAACCGTCAACCTTCCCCTAAAGAAGGTGTGCACGATGCGGCCGGGCAAGGTGAAACCCTCGAAAGGGTTATTTGAGCTTTTCGACTGAGTCGGGTTCGAGATCTGTCTTTTAGCCTTCGGGTCAACCAGAGTGATATTGGCGATAGCTCCGACCACGATTCCAGCACCGTGATCGCTATCGCCTGCGATTTCTGCTGGCTTCAAGGACATAACCTGCTCGAGTCTCGACCAATCTGCTAGACCAGACTCGATGAGAGCCAGTTGGGCTACTGATGCGGCCGTTTCAAGTCCGATCATTCCAAAAGCCGCGGCGTCCCATTCGCACTCTTTGAGTTCACTTGGATGCGGTGCGTGATCTGTAGCCACGATGTCGATTGTTCCGTCGGCCAACCCGGCACGAAGTGCCTCGACATCGGTGGCGGTTCTAAGCGGAGGGTTCACCTTATAGACGGGGTCGTAGGTTCGAGCGAGTTCATCCGTCAGTAGAAGGTGGTGCGGAGTTACCTCCGCCGTCACGTTTATTCCGCGCTGCTTTGCCCAACGCACGATGTCAACCGAACGTGCGGTTGAGAGGTGGCAAATGTGTAGGCGCGAACCAAGTGATTCAGCCAACAGGACGTCCCTGGCAATAATCGCTTCCTCGGCGACACCGGGCCAACCGGTGAGACCCAATTCGGAGCTAACCGTTCCATCGTTCATCTGTGCACCGACCGTCAGAGCTGGATCTTGCGCGTGCTGGGCGATTACACCGCCGAACTGCTTTACGTACTCCATGGCGCGCTTCATGAGTAGCGGATCGCTAACGCACTTACCGTCGTCGCTGAACACACGAACATTGGCTTCAGATTTCGCCATCGTGCCTAGCTCCGCCAACTGTTCGCCACGAAGCCCAACAGTTACAGCCCCTATCGGATACACATCTACATAACCTGCTAATTGGCCAAGTCGGTAAACCTGCTCAACCACCGCCGCGTTATCTGCAACCGGATTAGTGTTTGCCATAGCATGCACGGCCGTGTAGCCACCCATCGCGGCCGCTCGTGAGCCGCTCAGTACCGTTTCAGCAGCCTCCAGGCCCGGCTCACGAAGGTGTGTGTGAAGGTCAACAAATCCACAGAGGGCAATGAGACCGGATGCGTCGATCGATGCCTCAGCGTCGAGGCCTTCGCCAATCTCGACGATTCTGTCGCCGGTTAGTCTGATGTCAACAACGTCTCCGTTTGAAAGAGTCGCGTTTTTGATTACCAGATCGCTCACAGTGCACTCTCCTGAGTCAATAGGTGATAGAGGACGCTCATCCGGCATGAGATTCCGTTAGTGACTTGATTCAACGCTGTGAATCGATCCGAATCGGCCACCGATGAGCTAATTTCAAGGCCTCGGTTCATTGGCCCAGGATGCATCACAAACGCTTTCGCTGGCAGGTTCGCTAAACGAACAGAGTTCATGCCCCAAATCGAGCTGTATTCGGCCGCGCTCGGAAAAAACGATGACGACATGCGCTCCAGTTGCACTCTAAGCATCATGACGACATCAGGTTCGAAGTCAGCAACCGCATGATCGAAATCGGTGTAACTGACAGCTGAGAAAGCCCTCTCGCTTGGCAATAGGGTCTGCGGTGCGCAAAATCTCACCTCTGCACCAAGCGTTCTAAGCAGATAGAAGTTCGATCTGGCCACGCGCGAGTGATGAACGTCACCAACGATGAGCACTCGAACCCCATCAAGTTTTTTGCCGGTTGAGGCGGATGCGTGCAGACGCTTTCGTATCGTGAACGCATCCAAAAGTGCTTGCGTCGGATGCTCGTGCTTGCCGTCGCCCGCGTTCACGATGTGAGCATCGACCCAACCCGAATCTGCAAGTCTCGCCGCAGCGCCGCTAGCGTGATGCCTCATCACCAGTGCGTCGGCTCCCATTGCCTCGAGAACTTGAGCAGTGTCCTTCAGGCTCTCCCCCTTCGATACGCTCGAGCCTTTGGCGCTGAAGTTGATAACGTCGGCCGAGAGTCTTTTCGCGGCCACTTCAAACGAGATTCGCGTCCGGGTCGAGTCCTCGAAGAATAGGTTGACCACGGTTTTTCCACGCAGCGCTGGAACCTTTTTGTGCTCTCGGTCATTTACCGACGCAAACCCTTCGGCAGTATCGAGCAGTTGCAGAATCTGGTCAATTGAAAGGTCCGCGGTGGACACGAGGTGTTTCATACGATCACCACCTGGTCGCCAGAATCGCTCTCGGATAACTCGACGTTGATTCGCTCATCCAGGCTCGTAGGCAGGTTTTTTCCGACAAAGTCAGCGCGAATTGGCAGTTGACGGTGCCCTCGATCGACTAGGACTGCCAACTTTACAAATCTCGGCCGACCGAAGTCGTTCAGCGCATCGAGAGCCGCTCGAATTGTACGACCGGAGAACAGCACATCGTCGATCAGGACAACGGTCTTTTCGTCTATTCCTGTCTGTGGAATGGTTGTTTCTGTGATGGCCCTAGTTGGCTGGCTGCCTAGATCATCGCGATAAAGAGTGATGTCAAGCCGTCCTACAGAGTTCGAGGCATCAAATTCGGGATAGTGATGGCTGATGGCCTGTGCAATTCGATTTGCTAAAACAAACCCTCGCGTTGGAATCCCCAGTAGAACGAGATCTTTGACTCCGCGGTTAGCTTCGACGATTTGATGGGCAATACGCGTCGTAGCGCGCTCGATGTCTGCGCTAGATAGAACAACGCGTGGCTCCACGCTCGCTCCTTCTCCGCCTCTCTGGACGGTCTTTAAAGGATTTGGCTAACCAAAGGATAGCAGGTTTGAACTACTTGGCTTGTCTGGTGGCGGCGATTCGCCCTAAAAGCCCATTGATGAAGCTTCCAGACTCGTCCGTAGATAGATCCTTGGCGATCGCCACCGCCTCAGCGATCGCGACCGCATCCGGTGTTTCTTCCCCGAAAAGAATCTCCCAGCAGCCAACTCGAAGAATCGCACGGTCAACGTTTGGCATGCGCTCGAGCGCCCATCCCTGCGAATACGTCTCTAGCAAATCATCAATCTCTTCGTGGTGAGCCACCACTCCCTCGACAATCTGCTTGGCATAGCTAAACTGCGGTTCTTGGTTCTGTCGGTCGGAGGCCAATTCCTCAGTTAGAGCCAGGAGCTCAAGCGGTGAAACTTTGCGCAAATCCGCCGCGTAAACCGCATCGATGGCCCGCTTTCGAGCCTTAGTTCTTGCGCTCAATTAGTCGTTGATTCGGCCGAGGTACTCGCGGGTACGGGTGTCAACCTTCACCTTGGTGCCGGTCTCAAGAAACAGCGGAACCTGAATTTGCAGGCCGGTCTCGAGCGTAGCCGGTTTGGTGCCACCGGTTGAGCGGTCGCCCTGTAGGCCTGGTTCGGTGTAGGTAACTTCGAGAACTACCGATGCAGGGAGCTCGACGTAGATTGGGTTGCCCTCGTGCAGCGCTACCACTGCATCCTGGTTCTCAAGAAGGAACTGTGCTGCGTCCTCGGCCAGTTCTGGAGTAAGAGTGAACTGGTCGTAGTTGTCTTTGTCCATAAACACGTAGCCGGTACCGTCGTTGTACAAGTAGGTCATGTCGCGCTTGTCAACGTTCGCGGTTTCAACCTTCACACCAGCGTTGAAAGTTTTGTCAACAACCTTGCCGCTAAGCACGTTCTTGAGTTTGGTGCGAACGAATGCAGGACCCTTGCCTGGCTTTACGTGCTGAAATTCAACAACCGACCAAAGCTGGCCGTCGATGTTTAGAACCAAACCGTTCTTGAGGTCATTACTAGTAGCCATGAGACACCTGTTCTTGTTCGAAATGTACTGGTTCGATTTCGAACCAAACGCTTGCGGCAAAGAGCCTTGAATAGTCTAGTCCGAAGCCCTTTGGTCAGGCGCTAGCGAGAGCACGAAGCGCTAAAGAATAAGACTGCGATCCGAAACCAGCAATCACTCCTGTCGCGATCTCGGAAATCACAGAGTTGTGTCGAAACGGCTCACGGGTGTGAGGATTCGAAATATGTACCTCGATCAGCTTCAGGCCCGCCTTCGGCACAAGCACGGCCGCATCGCGAATCGCATAGCTGTAGTGGGTAAATGCGGCTGGGTTCAAAACAACGTCAGCGCCAGCATCGATGGCCTCGTGAAGCCAAGAAATAAGCTCGGCCTCGCTATTGGTTTGCCGAAAATCTACGTCCTGACCTAGGTCGCGACCGAGCGATACTGTCTGTTCTTTCAGTGTGGCTAGATTCATCGAGCCGTAAACATCAGGTTCGCGACTGCCTAGTCGGTCGAGGTTCGGACCATTCAAACAAAACACCTTGCGCATGCTCATAGGTTAGTGCTCTGCAATCTCTTGGTAGGCAGTGAACAGCATTTCGTTGGTCGGTGCGGTTAGTACGGTCGGCTTGCCGATCGCATCCAAAACAATAAATCTCAGGTTGCCGGCTCGTGACTTCTTGTCGCGCTGCATAGTTTCAAGCAGGCTCTGCCACTTGTGTGCCGAGTAGGTCATCGGAAGGCCCAATAACGAAAAGATCCTGCGATGTCTCTCGACTGCTTCATCCGATAATCTGCCCGCGATTCGAGCCAATTCCGCTACAAAGACCATGCCAATTGCGATGGCCGCGCCATGTCGCCACTTATAGCGTTCCGCATGTTCGATAGCGTGCCCGAGCGTGTGACCGTAGTTCAGTATTTCTCGAAGACCTGACTCCTTGAAATCCTCTGAAACTACTCTCGCCTTGATTGCGATACAGCGTTCGACGATTTCCTTGAAAACGTCACTGCCGGGGTCTGTTGCCACTGTGATGTCGCTTTCAATGAGTTCTAGGATGCGTTCATCTGCGATGAAACCGTACTTCGCGACCTCGCCAAAACCGGCGAGTATCTCGTTTCGAGGCAGCGTGCGCAGCGTCTCGAGATCGCACAGCACTGCGGATGGAGCATAGAAAGCCCCTACGAGGTTCTTGCCTTCGGCGGTGTTGATGCCGGTCTTACCACCAATTGCCGCATCCACCATGCCCAGCAAAGTAGTCGGCACCTGAACGAGTCGCACACCGCGAAGCCAGGTTGCCGCTACAAAACCCGCGAGATCGGTGGTCGAACCACCTCCGAAGCCAATGACGGCATCTGACCGAGTGAAGTCAGCCTGTCCGAGGATCTGCCAACAGAACGCGGCCACCTGAACGTGTTTTGCCTCCTCACTGTCTGGAACACCAGCAAGGATTGCCTCGTAGCCTGAGGCAATCAGACTCTCGCGCAGAAGTTCAGCGCTGGCACTTAGGGCGACGGGGTGCACAATCAAGACCTTTTTTACAGTCGAGCCAAGAGCTCCTGCTACACGATCAAGGAGGAACCTACCGACAACGATTTCGTAGGTCGAGTCACCAGTCACCTGGATGGTGGTCGTCTCAGTCATCGATACCCAACTTTCCTCGAATTTCTTGAATGCACTGGGCAAGCGATTGCCCGCCGGCATCAACCTCAAAGGTCGCCAACGCCTCATACAGTGGCCTGCGCTCTTCGTAGATTCTGCGCCAATCTGACATACCGTTCTTCAACAGCGGACGTTTTCCCTGCACCAACCGATTAGCCATGTGTCTGCCATCGGTGCTGAGATAAACCACGGTGTGCGGCGAAAGCAAGGCTTGGTTTTCGGCACTCAAGACGACGCCGCCACCAGTTGCTACGACCGAATCGTGTTGAAGAGCTTGGAAAAGCGCATTCGTCTCGAGAGCCCTGAATGCGCTCTCGCCCTGAGTCTCGAAAATCTGCGGTATAGCCCCGTGCACCGAAACGATTTGGGCATCCGTGTCAATAAAGGGTAGCCCTAGCGATCTCGCTAGCTTCTTGCCGATCGTGGTTTTGCCGACACCCATCGGGCCGATTAGAACAACGCATCTTGCCTTGCGGTCGGTTGTTTGCGAGGTCTCTTCCAAGGCTAGACCCCGGTGGATCTGAGCACTTCGGGGATGCTGTCGAGATACGCGACCATGTTTCGTTTGGTTTCAGGCAACGAGTCACCCCCGAATTTCTCGAGTACTGAATTTGCCAGAACCAATGCAACCATGGCCTCGGCTACCACACCCGCAGCAGGAACGGCACAGACGTCGGAGCGCTGGTGATGCGCTTTCGCGGCCTCGCCAGAAGCCACATCGATGGTCTGCAGAGCCTTTGGAACCGTCGAGATAGGCTTCATGGCTGCGCGAACACGCAAAATCTCGCCATTGCTCATGCCGCCCTCGACACCACCGGCCCTGTCCGTCAAGCGCTCAACGACGCCGTTCTCGCGAACAATCTCGTCGTGAGCCTGTGAACCACGGCGGCGGGCGGTTTCGAAGCCGTCACCCACCTCAACGCCCTTGATGGCTTGGATGCCCATGAGCGCAGCTGATAGTTGCGCGTCGAGGCGCCTGTCCCAGTGAACGAATGAACCCAGACCCGGTGGAAGACCGTAAACGAGAACCTCAACAACACCACCTAGAGTGTCACCGTCCTTGTGGCACTGATCCACCTCAGCAACCATCGCTTTTGAGGTTTCCGAGTCGAAACAGCGAAGCGGATCAGCGTCGAGGTATTCAACGTCATTAGGACTAGGAAGAGCCGCCGCTGCGGGCACGCTCACCGTGCCCAAGGCCACTGTGTGAGAGAGCACGTGGATGCCAAGTGTGTTCAGAAAACTCGAAGCGACGGCTCCAAGCGCTACTCGAGCTGCCGTCTCGCGTGCGCTGGCACGCTCCAGGATTGGACGCGAGTCTAGGAAGCCGTATTTTTGCATGCCGGTGAAATCTGCGTGGCCTGGACGAGGTCGAGTCAGTGCCTCAGCACGTGCACCCGTTAGTTTCTCTGGTTCGACTGGATCGGCGGACATTACATCCTGCCACTTCGGCCACTCAGAATTTTCAACGGAAATTGCGATAGGACCACCCATGGTTAGCCCGTGGCGCACACCTCCATTGATGCCGACCACATCCTGCTCGAACTTCATGCGAGCCCCTCGTCCGTAACCCAAACGACGACGTTCGAGGGCGCTTGAAATCAAATCGCTGCTGACAGGCACGCCGGCTGGAAGCCCCTCAAGAACCGCAGTGAGTTCGGGGCCATGGGATTCTCCGGCAGTCAACCAACGTAGCATCTTCCAATATTGCCACAGTTACTCAGCTGCGTGACGCATGGCCTCCACGACAGCAACCTCATTGGTCAACTCGGAGTGATCACCGTTCACGAAAAGACGAAGTTGCGCGACGGCCTGCCATATGAGCATCTCAATGCCCGAAACGACTCGCTGCCCAGACGCCAACCACAGCTTTGCGGCTTCGCTCGGCCAAGGATTGTAGGCGACATCGAAGAGTGGTCCGCGAATGTGCTTCTGCAATTTTGATCGGTCGAGGTATTCGTCCAAGGCTCCGGACGGGAGCGTCGAAATAGTCAACATCGACTTCGAGACCAGGGATTTGAGTGTCTTGGCTCGCTTGAGTTTGAGATCCAGACCCTTGCCGAACTTTTTTAGCGCTTCAAAGGCATCCTTGGACCTGCAGAAAACCCGAATTCTCGACTTTGGTCTAAGGATGCTGATTGCGACCAATACGCTCTTGGCTGTAGCACCCGCACCGACGACTCCGAAGGTAGGTTGACCGTCGGGAACGAGATCCCTGAGTGCCATGATGATGCCGAAAACGTCGGTGTTATGGCCTACCCAGCCTTGTTCAGTGCGAACGATGGTGTTGACCGCGCCTGTTTTCTGGGCGAAGGAATCCATTGAGACAACATTTCGGGCAGCCTCATCCTTCAGAGGCATGGTTACCGAGAACCCCGCCAACGACTCAGGTGCGTTGTCGAGCACCTGGCGAAGGTCATTCTTGGCAACGCGAAGCCGACCGTAAGTCCAGTCCAGACCAAGCACCGAATAAGCGGCTCGGTGGATGTCGGGAGACTTTGAGTGATCGACCGGGTCCCCCACGACCAGAAATTGTTTACTCATAACCCGGGTTTTCCTTCATCCACTTTTGCCAAGCTCGAACGGCAATTTCGTGTTCGGCGTAGGTGTTGCTGAACCAGGTCTCACCCGTGGCCAAATTCACCGTGCAGAAGTAGAGCCATTCCCCCTTGGCTGGGTTTAGGGCGGCATCAATAGCAACATTCCCCGGTGCAGAGATGGGCCCGATTGGCAATCCTGCATGAAGATAGGTGTTGTAGCCATTGTCGTTGGCTCTGTCGGCCGCTGAGGTGGCTACTGTCTTGCCGTTTACGCCGTAACTCACTGTCGCGTCAGACTGCAGCTTCATACCTGCGTCGATTCGGTTCAGGAATGTTCTTGAAACCTTGTAGAAATCTGGCTTCAGCCGGGCCTCGGCCTGCACGAGCGCGGCAAGTGTCAGCACCCTGTGCCACTTGGTCTTCGGAACCCCGAAACTCTCGAGTTCAGAAACCATTCGATTGTTCATCTGCTGCAGTATTTGCAACGCTGTCGCCTTCGGCTCAAAGCTATAGGTTGCTGGAAACAGATAACCTTCAAGGCTCGGCGCGCCCTGACCCACACTGAACTTTGAGAGGTCGCTCGCCGCGGTCTCGAACTCGGCGATTGGAATACCCGTCGCCTCGCTCAGTTTCGCGAATACAGAGCCAATCCGCAAACCTTCGCGGATGGTCACTCGATTCACTATCGCGTTGGCGTGATCGCCGAGGACGCGAAGCGCATCCAACGACTTCATTTCAAGTCGCAACGGATACGTGCCAGGAAAAAACGTGGTGCCCTGCTCGGTGGCCAGTCGAGACGTCAGCCGGAAGCTCTTGACCACTCCCTGGTCAACAAGATTCTGGATGATTTCGGAACCCGCTTGCCCGTCTTCAACAACAAAGCTGACGTCGGTCTGATTGGTTCCGGCGAAGTCGTTCCCCGAAATCGCTTCGATTCCGCTGCGGATTTCGGACCTAAATGCGAAACCAAAGCCTCCAAGCACTGCTAGTGCCACTGCCACCGCTGAAAGGCGGCGTATGAGGAACTTTCGACTAGCCAATTTGCCGCGCCTCCTCGATTGACATGCCCGCGAATCCCTCGATGAGATTCTCGAGTGCGATCGCCTGTTCAAGAATAAGCAGAGCTGCAACGGCGTCGATCACATGTCGCTGATTCTTGCTAGAGCGACCTGCAGAGTGCAGCAGATTAGAGGCGGATCTGGTGGTCAATCGCTCGTCAATCAATCTCGCTTGGATACCGGTGGCATCCTCAATGATTTCGGCAAGGTCGATCGCATTCGTCGTGGATTGAGTGCTGGCTCCGCCGAGGTTCAACGGGAGTCCGACGTAAATCACCTCGAACAGGGATTTCAGATCGTCGAAATCGCAACCTAGCGCATGAGTGAAGGCGTGAACCACAGAGCCGGCATCTGCCATCCTCGAACGCTCGATGGACGAAACCTCAAATGAAAACGAACGAGAAGCGTCCGTCTTTGCTAAGCCAACCCGAGACATCCCGGCGTCAACACCTAGCGCACCAAGCTGCCTAATGATGCACGCCTAACCTAGGGATGCGCTAATCGCTGCCATTGCGGCCTGGATCTTTGAAGCGTCCGCACCGCCGCCTTGAGCGAGGTCATCCTTGCCGCCGCCACCGCCGCCAAGCACCGCGCTTGCCTCACGGACAAGCGCACCGGCTTTGACGCCATTGGCAACGGCTGCAGAGCCAACCGCCGCGATAACAACTGGCTTCTCCGATACCACGGCCAACACGCAGGCAATACCATCAGCACCGAGGGCAGCCCGCAGGTCTGTAGCGAAAGAGCGAACGGCATCCGCACTATCTAGTTCGCCCAGCGAAGCTAGCGCCAATCGACCGCTCGCAGTGACCTTGGCTGAATCTACGAGCTTAGGAATCTGCAGTGCAAGACTCGATTGCTGAAGGCTGGCCAGCTTCTTCTGTGCCAGTTTCAAG
>JACCDN010238137.1_pt1 | contig 12627 bp, 12 predicted proteins | sample 7441691 | NCBI WGS metagenome assembly JACCDN01 (sample SAMN15323439, study PRJNA562643) | freshwater metagenome | isolation source: river surface water | place: USA:Blue River Watershed | collected 2017-08-16 | reverse complement strand
GGGCTCCTGTGTCTAGGCCTTCGTCAATTATCATTAAGCTAACTCCGGTGGTTTTTTGCCCGCTTAATATGCTGAATGTTATTGGATCGGCTCCGCGCCAAGCTGGCAATAAGCTAAAGTGACTATTTATTATTCCTTTATCAAAAAAGCTTATAGTTTCTTTGTTAATTATTACCCCATAATCGACTACAACGGCAACCTTAGAACTTGGACTACTTGACTCTACAATTTTCTGTAGTTCTTGTTTATTATTGGCATAAAAATAGGGTAGATTATGGCTTTTGCAGTATTCTTCAACGGGTGCCGGGTCTTTGTGGTGTTGTGGCCGCCGCTTGGTAATTACAAATTCTATATTAGCCCATTCTTTTAATAGTTCTAAGCTTTTTGCTGCCACTGGACCGTTGCCCATAAAAACTACAGAAAAATTAACCTTAGTCATTTATTCAAACAATTCTTTATTGCCTTCAACAGATTTTTTATAGTCTAGTTTTTTTAGATGTCCGTCACTACCTAGCTGATAAAAAGCGTCGGGATCATCTTTAATATGATCGATAAAAACAATTCCATTGGTGTGGTCTATTTCATGTTGAAAAATTCGTGCCAAAAAGCCTTCGGCAGTTACCCTGAATTCGTTTCCATTAATATCTAGTGCTTTAACTTTTACTTTGTTGTGGCGCGGAACTTTCCCGTAGATGTCTTTAATGCTTAGGCAGCCCTCGTAATCTTCAACTATTTCACCCTCTTTTTTGGTAATTTCTGGGTTAATAAATACTATAAAATTCCGATTTTTTTTATCTTCGAAATCTTCACGAATAACCACAACTCGCTTGAGTTCATTAATTTGCACAGCAGCTAAAGCAACACCCAGTTCGTGTTCACGGCTGTCTTCCCAGTCTAAGGTTGCTGACTGCATGTTGTTTATCAAGTCTTTGACATCCTGACCAACAAAGCCAATTTTTGTAGATCTTTGCCTGAGGCTTTTGTGTGGCAGGGAAATAATATCTTCTTTTGTACTCATCTCAGTTAAGTAGTATACGCGACAAGCCTGTTTTGCTCAAACTGTTACTAAAGTGTAGATAATGGGTCAATGTCTATAGTAATGTCGTTGGCGCCAATTTTTTCTAAAGCATGCAGTAGAGCACTTCTTTTTTTAGATTTAAGTAGAATTTGCCATTGGTAGCCATCTTTAGTTTTTTCATAGAAACCTTGGGTTGGTCCAAGTAGCAAAATTTCTTTATTTTTTGATAGTTTTTCGGCAATGGCTTCGGCATTTTTTTCGGCAGCCGCGGCCGTTTTTCGGTGCAGTTTAATAAGAGCCAAATATGCAAACGGTGGATACTGGAACTGCTTTCTTTTTGACAGTTCATAGTCATAAAAATTTTGATAACTCTTGTTAAGAACAGCTTGCATAACAGGGTGATCAGGCAAAGAAGTTTGAACAATAAATTTACTGTCTATATGACCTCTGCCCACTCTTCCGGTAACTTGGTAAAGCTGCTGAAAAAGCTGCTCTTCTGCCGAAAAATCTGGAAGCGCTAGGCTTGAATCGGCATTTAATACAGCAACAACAGCGAGGCCTGGTAGGTCTAATCCTTTTGATATCATTTGAGTTCCAATAATTATATCTACAGACTTATTTTTTAGTTCATCTATTCTTCTGTGAAGTTTTTGTGATGCTTCGTTATCGGCGTCAAACCTTGCAACGACTGCTTTTGGAAACAAATTATTTAGCTTTTCTTCAATAGTTTTTGTACCGACAGATTTGTATGCTATTTCGACAGAACCACATTCTGGGCATTGCACTGGCGCTTTTTTCTTAGTTCCGCATCCGTGGCATATTACTCTGAATAAGTCATGATGATACGTCATTGGCAGCCCGCAAATATCGCATATCTCCTTCCAGCCACAGCCAGAACATTGAATGAGCCTAGCGCTGCCTCTTTTGTTTATGTACACCAAGGATTGCTGTTTGTTTTTTAGGGCATCATTTATAGATTCAATAACTTTATCTGAAATATAGCTATCTTTAGTAAAATTTGATCTATCATTAGATGCAACAATCTCACCCCTTAAAACTGATTCCCCAGCGGCAACGGTACTTAAGTTAGATATTTTAAAGCCCTTGGCTAGCATTGTGTAGTAGTCACTTACTCCCGGGGTGGCGCTGCTGGCAATAATTTTTGCGTTATTAATATTAGCCATAGCCGAGGCGACAAAAATTGAATTATATCTGGGGTTGCTCATTTGTTTATATGACTGATCATGAAATTCGTCTAGTACAATTAAGCCGACATTGGGGCTTGGGGTAAATAGAACAGATCTTGGACCTATGAAAATAGTAGGTTCTTTGCTTTCGAGAGCATAGTTGAATATTCGTTTTTTTTCTGCGCTACTAATAAGGGAATGATTAACAACTATAGGTGCGCTAGTAACGGCCGATAGTTCTTTAATTAGCTGCGGAGTAAGGCCTATTTCTGGGGTTAATACAAAAACAGACTTACCATTTGTGATAGTATTTTTTATTTCTTCACTGAAAACCCTCGTTTTTCCGGATCCTGTTATACCAAATAAGAGATTTTTTTGATTATTATTTATGTTTTCTATTGCTTTTTGTTGTTGTTCGTTAGGCTTGGGTAGTTTTTTTGGCGATGACTTTATTATGTTAGGTTCTGACTTTCTTGAATTAATAGACAAGTTTGGTGGAATAAATTGGCTCCCAATTGTTCCGTAATCATAAGGATAAAAGTTTATGAACCATTCAATAAGATTTAAATAGTTGGCCGGCAACTGAAGTTCATAGTTTATAAGAATAAGGTTGGTTTTGAACTTGGGTTTTTCTTGGGACTCGAAAATTATAGCCGGGAGTTTTTGCCTGCCGAATTTTACTCCCACAATTTGTCCAAGAGGAAGTTTAGCTTCACTAGAATAAGTGTATAGTTTGCGTCCTGTTCTGGTTTTGCAAACCAATACTCCGTAGTAATACATGACTCTATTGTATCAATAGCCTAGCTAGGTTGTGGTATTAATATAAACTGTTGTTCTTTGTATAACATAAAAAACTAATATTTTAAGCTTGTGTAATGCAAGCAGGGTAATGTATAATCTTATAAAACAACCAAAATTCTCTACAAAAATAAAAAAATACTTTACAAAAAAATAGAACTTGATATATACTAATTGTTGTTCAATTAACATCAGAGAGGTGACATGCTAGACACATTTATTACATCAAGAGTTAGAAGAAAGATAATTGTTGTTTATGCAAAATTTCCAGACTTTAAAACTCATGTTCGTGGTCTAGCAAAGCTAATTAAAGAAGATGCCGGAAACATTCAAAGAGAACTAAAGAGGCTTGAAAAGGTTGGTTTCTTAACTAGCGAGCGTCAAGGAAACACAAAAATTTATTCTACAAATAAAAGTTTTCCAATTTTTAAAGAACTTCAGGGCATTGTTTTAAAGAGCCAAAGAGCTAATCAAAGAACGCCCGGTCAGCCAAAGAGATAATTGGCGCTAATAACACTTGTAAAAAACTACTAATTAGTTTAGAATGGTCAAAGTATGATTCAAGTTACAAAGAAGGACGCAAAGGAATCCACAGAGAGTTTGATCCGTCGGTTTACTAGAAAAGTTCAGCAATCGGGAGTTTTAGCTGAAGTTAAGGCAGTTCAGTATTTTGAAAAGCCAATTAGTAAAAGAGATAGACGAAAAAAAGCTATCGTTAGGCAAGAGCGCAAAGCTCAAAAAGCCAAACGAGCTAAGCTAGGTCAACGATAATGATTGTCGAACAGGTCAATCAGGATTTAGTAGCAGCGCTAAAGTCGGGCCAAAAGCCCAAGGCAGAGGCGCTGCGTTTGCTTAAAAGCGCACTTACAAACCAAAGAATAAACCTTGGTCATGAACTTACAGACGACGAAGCAACCAAGGTAATTAAGAAAGAAATCAAAGCAAGAGTAGAGGCCAGAGACTTATTTAAGGCTAATGATAGGATAGATCAGGCCAATCAAGAAGAGTTCGAGCGAACCGTCTATGCAGAATATGTTCCTGCCGAGCTTTCCGATGAACAAATTCTAGCTATAGTCAAAGAAGTTATAGAAGAAAAAGGCAAAGATGCGCCGTTTGGTTCTCTAATAGGAGAATCCATTAAAAAAGTCGCCGGTCAGGCGGATGGCTCAAGAGTTAGTAAAATATTAAAAGAGAACCTGTAGAAAAATGACGAGCATTTTTGTTGTACTTGGCTTAGCAGGTTCGGGGAAAAGTACCCAAAGTAAACTACTAGCAGAGAACAATAATTATACTTGGCTTTCAGTAGGTCAGTTGCTTAGAGAGAAAATTACCGGCCATCTTAAAGAAGAAATGCTAACTGGTAAAGTGTTGGACGAAAATATTGTAACCAGTATTGTTGAACCCGAACTCAAGTTAAATAACGCCCAAGATCATACAATTGTTCTTGACGGCTACCCAAGGGGTAAAGAACAGGCAGATTGGCTAATTTCTAAGCAGAGCTCAGGCGAGCTTGTTTTAAGAGCGGTTGTTCATATAAAGACGCGTGAAGAAATGGCCAAAGAAAGGCTATTAAGCAGGGGTAGACAAGATGACAACGAAGAGGCGATAGCCGAGCGATTCTTGGAATACGAGCATACCATTAAGCCAATTATTGAAGAATTCAAGAATAATTCCATACCGGTTGTTTCTGTTAATGGAGAGCAATCAATTGCGGAGGTGCAAAACGAAATTTTATTAGCGATTGCAGGTAAATAATAATGGCAGACACAAGAATTAAGAATGCTCAAGAAATAGAAGACATTAAAATTAGCGGTCAAATGCTTGGCCAGGTTCTTGGTCTTGTTGGCCAAAATGTAGCTCCGGGCATTACTCCTGTTGAACTTGCTACCATAGCCCGAAAAGAAGTTAAGGCCTTGGGTGGAATACCAACTTTTCTTGGTATGTATGGTTTTCCAGATGTCATTTGTATTTCTGTGAACGATGAAATAGTTCACGGCATACCAAAGAAAAATGAAATCCGCGAAGGCGATATAGTTAGTTATGACTTTGGTGTAACCTATAACGGAATGATTACAGATGCCGCTAGGTCAACTATAGCAGGAACTGGCACCCCTCAGGCTACCCGGCTATTAAAAGGCACCTTAGAAAGCTTGAATGCCGGAATAGATGTATTAAAAGATGGTGTAAGGGTTGGCGATATTTCAAATGCTGTAGAAAAAGTTTTAAATAAATATGGCTTTGGGATTGTTCGAGAGCTTGTTGGTCACGGAGTTGGTCACGAATTACACGAAGACCCCAATATACCAAATTATGGTTCGCCTGGCCAAGGTCCCATATTAAGAGCTGGGATGACAATAGCTATTGAACCAATGACGACACTAGGTTCTCATAATATATCAACAGATAGCGATGGCTGGACTATTAGAACCGAAGATGGTAGTTTAGCTGCTCATTTTGAAGATACAATTTTAATTACAGAAGATAGTTGCGAAATTCTCACCAGATAATTTCTTGCGCTAAGCCTAACACAAGCGTTATACTAATGCCATGCAAAAAGCACCTTATTTTGTCGGTCTTGACATTGGCACCAGTAGCGTCCGGTGTGTAATAGGCATGATGGAACATACCGACTTAGAAACAAAAATATCAGTCATAGGCGTAGGAACATCTGTAAATACAGGCATGCGCAAAGGAACAGTTATTCATTTAGATGAGGTTTCAACTTCTGTAGCTGAATCTATTGCCGAAGCTGAAAGAATGGCCGGCGTAAGGGTAGCTGGCGCCACAATAAATGTAAATGGAGCACATGTCAGCAGCTTGCCATCCCACGGAGTTGTGGCAATCAGTAGTCCATCTAGAAAAATTACAGATGATGATAGATCAAGGGTAGAAGAAGCCGCAACAGTTATAAACTTACCCGCTAACAGAGAAATAATTCAAGTATTTGCCAAAAACTATAAAATTGATGGCCAAGACAACATTAAAGATCCTGTCGGAATGCAGGGTGTCAGGCTAGAGGTTGACACCGTAGTTGTTACCGCTGGAATTCCGCTTCTTAGGAATCTTGATTCTGCTTTAGAGAAAGCACAAGTAGCAATTCACAACCACACCGTATCTAGCCTAGCCGCCGCCGAAGCCGTTTTAGACCGTAAGCAAAAAGAGTCAGGAGTAGCCGTTATAGATATTGGGGCCGGCACTAGCAACATAGTGGTTATAGAAGAGGGCGAAGTTGAATATGTGTCTGTCATACCAATTGGCAGCCAGAACCTAACTAATGACCTAGCAATAGGCCTAAAAACCGATCTAGATATTGCCGAAGCCGTTAAAAAAGCCCATGCAACCTTAGATGACACAATAGAACCGCCAGAAGAGGTTAGCGTAGAGCATGGTGGTAAAAGACACTCATTTAGCGAAAAAACTGTCCGAATGGTCGTAGAAGCGCGGGTAGATGAATTATTAGAACAAATAGAACGAGAATTCAAAAAAATTGGAAAAAGCCGAAAGTTGCCTGGCGGCGTAGTTATTGTTGGCGGCATGGCAAATATGCCAGGAATAGCTGAATACTTTAAAGATGCCCTGCAACTGCCAGCAAAAACCGGAGTCATTCAAAATACAGGTGGATTCATCGACACAGTTAATGCTCCTGAATATGCCACTGGGGTAGGTCTAATGATGTTAGATATGTTGCTTTCAGACAACCCGACTCAGGGCGGAATTATGGGTATGGCAAGTGATGGAGCCGGCCTGTTCAATAAAATTAAAAAAATATTTTCGTAATAAATATTATTGAATATTAATTTTATACTGTGTATTAGTCTGCAAAAAATATGAGCACTTTTTTAATATGTACGATATAATGGCTGTATAAAATAAGTATTTAAACAGGTATAAACCAGGAGAAACAATGCCTCAAGTAAAACCTCCTATTGAAACTTTTGCCCGCATTAAAGTGTTGGGTGTTGGCGGTGCCGGCGGTGCCGCAATAAATAGAATGGTAGACGCAGGAGTAAAAGGCGTCGAGTTCGTAGCAATTAATACAGATGCCCAAGCTCTGCATCATTCAAAAGCAGATGTTAAGCTTCATATTGGCGGTGACATGACCAAAGGTCTTGGTGCTGGTGCCGATCCTGGAGTTGGCGAAACAGCCGCAGAATCTTCTATGGAAGATATTAAAAAGATGGCTGAAGGTGCCGATATGGTCTTTGTAACTATTGGTGCTGGTGGTGGAACTGGTAGTGGTGCAGGTTACGTAGTAGCTAAGGCAGCTAAAGAGGCTGGAGCCCTAGTAGTTGGTTTTGCAACCAAACCTTTCGCTTTCGAGGGCGAAAAGAGGCGTCGTAATTCTGAATACGCTATAGAAAAGTTAAAAGATAATGTAGATACGCTTATTACCATACCTAATGACCGTCTACTGCAGACTATTGATAGAAAAACACCTTTACTAGAGGCTTTTAAAGTAGCAGACGACGTCCTAAGGCAAGGCGTCCAGGGCATTTCTGATCTTATAACAGTACATGGCCTAATTAACCTAGACTTTGCAGATGTTAAGGCCGTAATGCAAAATGCCGGTTCTGCATTAATGGGAATTGGCCGAGCTGGTGGCGACGACAGGGCTGTAGAGGCCGCTCATCAGGCTATTGAATCGCCTTTACTTGAAGTTTCAATAGATGGAGCAAGGGGTATTTTGTTCAATGTTATTGGTGGCTCTGATATGACCATGAACGAAATTAATGCCGCCGCCGAAACAATAACTGCCGCAGCTGACCCAGACGCCAATATTATTTTTGGCGCTGCTATCAACCCAGAACTAGAGGGCGAAATAATTGTTACAGTAGTGGCAACTGGCTTTGATGTAGCTTATTTTGCTAGGCAAAAAGAAGCACCAAAGTCTGAGCCTAGCTTAACTGTCGCAGATTTGACCGACGATACAGAAGAGGTTAAGTCTTCATTTAGCTATGATGATGACGAAGAAGAAGGTGACGACAAAAAAGTCAATAAGGAAGAAGATACAAAAAATAAGGACGAAGAAGTCAAAGAAGAAGTAAAGGCAGAGGCCGTAACAGAAGAAAAACCTCTCAAAGAAGAAGAAATTCAAAAGGTAGATCTAGGCCTAGATAAAGAAGATTCCAAAGATAAATTGGGCGATATAGGCGAATTAAAAGATGAAGCTCCTGCTCAAAATATATGGACATTCGATTCAGACAAGCATGAAGATACTAAGTTTGATAAACCATCATTTTTGCGTAGACTTACAATGCGCAAGAAAAAAGACCAAGACGAAGACGACGATTAACAGATAAAACTAGCCTTATATGGCAGAGTGAAAAATACTACGGAAAATGCTTGCAAACGCTATATAAAGTGCTTACAATATAATCATTCACACTATATGTAGTGATGGTACATTAGAAGGGAACAGCAAGTGAAGTGTAACCAGTGTCAAAACCCTGATACTAAAGTAATCGAGTCAAGGGATGTAGCAGAAGGTCAATCGACCAGAAGGCGCCGTGAGTGTGTGCAGTGCAAAGCTAGATTCACTACCTACGAAAGGCTCGAACGGCCACAATTAATTGTCATCAAAAGAGATGGCGTCAGGCAACTATACGATCGGGATAAATTAATGGCTGGACTACATAGAGCCTGTGGTAAAACACCGGTAACTAGCTTACAGCTTGAATCGTTAGTGTCTAATATAGAGAACAAACTATATAGCAGGGGCGAAGCAGAAATTGAGTCTGCCGAAATAGGCGATTTAATACTAAACGGCTTAGCCGAGTTATCTGAAGTGGCATATGTAAGATTTGCCAGTGTATACCAGAGGTTTAAAGATGTTAATGAATTTGAAAAAGTTTTAGAAAAGCTTCGTTCAAAAAACAAAAACAGCTAGAACACGAGAGACTCTAGCAAAATGCCAATCCCTTTTAGTGAAAAACAATAACTAAATTCACAAAAAGGGGTAATAAATGTCACAAACAACATCATTAGGTCTAAGAAGACTGTTTACAGACGAGGGAGCCGAAGGCTACTCTGAGCTAGATTGGGTCACTACAGATTCTGTAATTATGAACCCAATGACCGGTAAGCCGGTATTCGAGCAAAAAGCCGTTGAGTTTCCAAAAGGTTGGTCTCTTAATGCAATTAATATTGTTGCTCAAAAATATTTTGCTGGTACGCCAGGCACGGAAGACAGAGAATCTTCTTTAAAAGATACAATTGACAGAATAGTTGACACTATTACCAAAGAAGGCCTAGAAGAAGGCTATTTTAGCGGCAAAAAAGAGGCCGAAAACTTTCGTCAGGAGCTTAAATATATACTTGCTACTCAAAGAGCTGCCTTTAACAGCCCGGTTTGGTTTAATATTGGCGTACCTAGCCGTGCCCAGCAAGCTAGTGCCTGTTTTATTCTAGGCGTAGAAGACACTATGAAATCTATTTTAAATTGGTATGTAGAAGAAGGCATGGTGTTCAAAGGCGGGTCCGGCGCAGGGGTAAACTTATCAAAAATTAGGTCAAGCCAAGAGCGCTTAAGTGCTAGTGGCGGCAAGGCGAGTGGCCCTGTTAGCTTTATGCGCGGCGCCGATGCTAGTGCCGGCACAATTAAGAGTGGCGGTAAAACTCGTAGAGCTGCAAAAATGGTTATATTGAATTCAGACCATCCAGATATAGAAGAATTTATTTGGTGTAAAGCCATAGAAGAACGAAAAGCGCGGGTACTTCAAGAGGCGGGATTCGATATGAGTCTAGACGGTAAAGATAACTTTAGCGTTCAGTACCAAAATGCTAATAACTCTATGCGTGTGACAGATGAATTTATGCAAGCAGTAGTTGACGACGCCGATTGGGATTTAAAAGCCATTAAAAATGGTGAAGTTGTAAAGACCGTTAAAGCCCGAGAGTTATTTAGGCAGTTCGCAGAAGCTACCTGGGAATGTGCCGATCCTGGAATGCAGTTCGATACTACCATTAACAAATGGCACACCACTCCAAACGCAGGTCGCATTAACGGTTCCAACCCATGTAGTGAATATATGCACCTAGACAATTCTGCCTGTAACCTTGCATCTATTAATCTACTTAAATACTTAAATAGCGACAACACTTTTGATGTCGAAGCCTTCAAGCATACGGTAGAGGTGATATTTACGGCTCAGGAAATTCTAGTTGGCTATTCAAGCTACCCAACTGAATCAATCACCAAAAATGCTCGAGCCTACAGAGAACTTGGCCTTGGCTACGCTAATTTGGGTGCCCTATTAATGGCCCAAGGTTTGCCTTATGACTCAGAAGAAGGCAGGGCTCAGGCTGCAGCTATCACCGCCCTAATGACTGGACATGCTTACGCAACAAGTGCCAAGCTAGCCCGTAGAGTAGGTCCTTTTGCTGGGTTCTTAAAAGACAGAGACTCAATGATAAATGTACTTAAAATGCACCGAAAAGAAGTTGATAATATCGACGCAGGACTAGTATCTGAAGATTTACTAAGTTCAGCTGCAACTGCTTGGGATGAGGCTATTGAGCTAGGTGAAGAATACGGCGTCAGAAACAGCCAGGCTTCAGTTTTAGCCCCAACGGGAACAATTGGCCTAATGATGGACTGTGACACTACCGGTATTGAGCCTGATCTTGGTTTGGTTAAAATCAAGAGGCTTGTTGGTGGCGGAACTATGAGTATCGTTAACCAGACAGTGCCTCGTGCGCTAAGGCAACTTGGCTACACCAAGACAGAAACAGAAGACATCGTTAAATACATAGACGACGAAAAAACAATCATTGGCGCACCAAACCTAAAACCAGAGCATCTTTCTGTATTTGCTTGTTCAATGGGTGATAATTCTATTCACTACTTGGGACATGTCAAAATGATGGCTGCTGTTCAGCCGTTTCTTTCCGGAGCTATTTCAAAAACAGTCAATATGCCAGAAAGCGCTAGTGTAGAAGACATAGAACAGCTGCACATAGATTCATGGAAAATGGGCTTAAAAGCTGTAGCTATTTACCGGGATAACTGTAAAGTTGCTCAGCCACTATCTATGGCTAAAAAAGATGGAGCCGAAGACGAAAAGACTGGGGCTCAAGCCAACGCAGCGCCTCAGGCAGAATCTTTTGTAGTAAAAGGAGCCATTAAGCGCGAACTACCAAAAAGGCGAACTAGCCATACCTACGAATTCCATGTATCAGATGCAAAAGGCTTCTTTACAGTAGGTGAATACGAGGACGGAACACCCGGTGAACTGTTCATTCATGTTGCTAAACAGGGTTCAACATTGTCTGGCTTAATGGACTCTTTTGCAATCTCTGTTAGTCACGGTCTGCAATACGGCGTACCTCTAAAAAGTTATGTTAAAACAATGATGAGCAGAGCATTTGCGCCTAGCGGCATAACCGACGATCCAGAAATTCGAACAGCTACATCTATTACCGATTATATATTTAGAAGGTTAGCGCTAGATTATTTATCCTTCGATGATCGTTTAGAACTTGGGCTTGCCAGCATAGATGACATGCCTTTAGAAAATCAGACAACACTTCTAGAAGATCCAGTCGTTGCGGCAACTGAAAGCTCACAAGATTTTGCCGAAAAGGCTGAAACAAAGTTGGAACAATCACAACCTCAACCAGCAAAGGTGACTAAGGACGATACGGCACCTTTGTGCTATAACTGTGGTAATCAGACTCAAAGAGCAGGAAGCTGCTTTGTCTGTACTAGCTGTGGCTCAACTACTGGCTGTAGCTAAAATAACTACCCCAGCTCCTTTTAGCAGCAAAAGACTCGGTTCGTATATTCAAAGCGAACCGAGTCTGTTATATTAAGTTATTATGCGAGTATCAGTAATATACAGAAGCAACAGCGAACACGAAAGGCAGGTCCTAGAGTTTGAACGAGAGTTTGAGCATAGAACAGGCCGTTCTTTAGAACTACTAGATGTTAATACCCGTGATGGTTCTGCTATGGCCTCTTTGTACGATATTATGATGTACCCAATGGTATTAGCAATTAGTAACGAAGGTTCAATACTACAATCTTGGCAAGCCAGCAGTGGAATGCCCCTAATTAATGAAGTTTCATATTTTGCAGATAATGGCTATTAATTGGCGTATTTGTTTATAAATTAGTGTACTTTCTTGAATAGTTATCCACAGTATATACATTATGCATAACACTAAGTAGCAATAATTACAACATAACTCTTATCTAATTATTAGAATAATAGATAGATATTGAAATCTAAGCTAATCTTAAAAGCTAAGTATATATTGTAATTAATACAATGTATATTTTCGTATATTTAAATAAATATCATAAATTTAACCGAACAATTTTTTATTGTTTATCAGATTTGCATATCTGTTACATAGGTTTAAAATATATATAGCTATAAAAAAATAAAAATAGCTAAACAAAAACTTCCAAAACAACAAAAATATAAAATGAGATTATTCTCAAATAAAAAACCCAATAGACTTTTTGCTGTAATCAAAAAGCGATCACTGCTGCATAACATACAGGCTCTCTTTGTAGTGCCTGTTTTTTTGTTTGTAATAACCGGCTTTGTTCTGTCAATTCTTACCCCTGGTCTATATACACGCGGGAATGAAACCCTAAACCCTAAAGCTAGTGCTGCC
>JACCDN010138750.1_pt1 | contig 12627 bp, 13 predicted proteins | sample 7441691 | NCBI WGS metagenome assembly JACCDN01 (sample SAMN15323439, study PRJNA562643) | freshwater metagenome | isolation source: river surface water | place: USA:Blue River Watershed | collected 2017-08-16 | reverse complement strand
GCTATTCCGCGCTTGATTGATATGGGCGTTGACCCCTATTTGATTGCTCCAACCCTTATTCTTTCCATGGCCCAGCGTCTTTCAAAACGTATTGTTGATGGTGGAGGCGAGCGCGTGCCACTGGAAGGAGGGCTTAAGGCGCTGGTTGATCGACAATTTGCCGATCTTGCGCCAGAATTCAAATCACAAATTCCCTTGGTTGATTATGTATATAAAGCAGTTGAAGTTCCTGGATGTCCAGGAGGAACACGTGGGCGTGTGGGTGTTTTTGAAATGTTGGAGGTGGATCTGGAAATGGAACGTATTATTTTAGAAAATCCTACAGAACAAAATATTTATAATCACACACGTAAAAAGGGGGTACTCACCATGAAGGAGGATGCTATTTTGAAAAGTATGCAAGGGCTCATTCCATGGTCAGAAATAAACAAGCTTTAATATTTTTTTTTGATATACTTACTCTATGATTACGCTTAAAAAATTACTTGAGATTGTTACGGCACAAGGGGCTTCGGACTTGCACGTATCAGTAGATCGTTATCCCTATATTCGCGTCCATGGGGAATTGATTCCTCTGTCTCATGAATCGGTAGTTACCCAAAAAGAAATTTTGATAATGCTCGTAGAAATGATCGGCGAAGAACGTTCTCGTAAAGTATTAGAGAAGGAAGAGGTTGATTTTGCCTACACCACACCAGACACGGGTATGCGTTTTCGTGGCAGTGCCTATGTGCAGTTAGGACATGCAAGTTTTACATTGCGGGCTATAGAAAAAGTACGTACTTTTGCCGAATTAAATTTACCTGAGCAATTGGCTGAATTTGCGCGCCGTGAACAGGGCTTCTTCTTGATTGTTGGGCCTGTTGGGCAGGGTAAGACAAGTACGCTTGCAGCCCTCGTCAATACTATTAATATCGAACGCAAAGAACACATTGTAACCATAGAAAATCCTATAGAATATATTTTTGAAGAAAAAAACTCTATTATTGATCAGCGTGAAGTAGGCATCGATACCGAATCCTTCCAATCAGGGTTAACGGCTGCTTTTCGTCAAGATGTAAATGTGATTATGATTGGTGAGATGCGTGAAATAGAAACTGTTGCAACTGCAGTAACTGCAGGTGAAACGGGACACCTTGTTTTCTCAACTTTACATACCAACAATGCCTCACAAACTATCGATCGTATCATCGATACGTTTCCTGCAAATCAGCAGGATCAAATTCGTAATCAGCTTTCCAACGCACTGCTGGGCATTTTCTCACAGCGTCTTATCCCGAGTCTTATGGGTGGGCGTGTTCCCGTGTATGAACTTTTGATAAATAATGATGCTGTGGCCAATTTAATTCGTGAGGGTCGTACTCATGAATTGGAATCAGTTATAGAAACCGGCAGTTCAGACGGCATGATCGATATGAATCGATCGTTATTAGAACGTGTACGTCAGGGTCATATTACGTTAGATGATGCTTTGCGTTATTCGTTCAATCCAAAAACGCTCCAGCGGTTGGTTTAGTATGTTTTAATTCTTTATGTTATTTACTTACAAAGTTATTGATCAAAATAATAAGCAACTAACGGGTCAAATAGAAACCGTGAGTCAGGACGAGGCACTCCGTTCACTTCAGAAACGAGGGTTTATTGTTATTTCTGTAGCAAAAAAAGATGAAAGAAATTTTGTAAAGAAAAACCTGCCATTTTTTGATACGGTACCATTGAAAGAAGTGGTAATTATGTCGCGCCAGCTCTCAACTCTTTTTGAGTCTCAGGTGAGTGCAGTAAAAGCATTTATGTTGTTGGCTGAAAGTACAGCCAATCAAGTACTGCGCGATACATTAAATAGCGTTTCGCAAGATATTCAAGGGGGTATCACGATTGCCGAGGCGATGCAAAAACATCCACGCGTTTTTTCTGATTTTTATGTGAATATGATTCGCGCAGGTGAAGAGGCAGGAAAGCTCACAGAAACTTTTCAATATCTTGCCGATTATCTCGAACGTCAATATGAGCTTACTTCAAAAACACGCAACGCCTTAATTTACCCAGCTTTTGTTGTGGTTACTTTTATTGTAGTAATGATTTTGATGTTGACTATGGTGATTCCAAAACTGTCTGAAATTCTTTTAGAATCAGGTCAAGATATTCCTTTTTATACAAAAATTACTATAGGCATCAGTAATATATTTGTTAACTATGGAGTATTCATCGTTTTGTTTTTTGTTATTGCGGGAATATTCTTATGGTATACAGCACGTCAAGAACGTGGTCGCGAACGTATCGACTCGTTTAAACTCAGTACGCCATATATTGGTGATCTGTATAAAAAGCTTTATCTCTCACGTATTGCCGATAACATTAATACGATGATGTCTGCGGGTATTCCTGTGGTACGTACGCTTGAAATTACCAGCAGTGTGGTAGATAACAAGGTTTATGAAAAAATTCTTAATCAATCGATCGAAGGGGTAAAGGCGGGTAATACAATTTCCAGTACTTTCGAGCATTTCGAGGAAATTCCAGCTATTATGGTGCAAATGATTAAAGTGGGAGAAGAAACAGGATCATTGGGCAAGATCCTCGCCACGCTTGCGCGTTTCTATAAACGTGAAGTAGATGGGGCAGTAGACACTATTATTGGTCTGATCGAGCCAGCCATGATTATTGTACTGGGTGTAGGTGTTGGATTTTTGCTCACCTCCGTGCTTATCCCTATATATAACATAGCAGGAAGTATTCAGTAGGAAGTATTCGTTTGCGTTGCCCTTACTTTCCCTTTGATATATAATAGGCGCCATACAGTTATCAAATATTATTATTTATTTTTTATATCTTATTTATGAATTTTCGACAGCAACAAGGTTTTACATTGATTGAGCTTCTCGTAGTAGTGGCTATTATTGGTATTTTGGCAGCAACAGTGTTGACGTCTCTTGGTAGTGCCCGTGGTAAGGCAAAAATAAATCGTGCCAAAAGTGAACTTTCGAGTATGCGCGCAGAAATGGAATTGTATCAGTTAGACAACGGCAATTATTCTGGTGGATGTGCTAGTGATGGCGCGACGAATTTGATGACTTCTGTAAAAACAGCAACAATAACACCAAATGATGCCAATTGTTACGATAGTGATAATACATGGGCTGCGTTTGGAGTGTTCGCTGGTAGTGGCGGTGCAAATAATATTATTTGCGTTGATTCAACAGGTCAGCTCAAAGAGGGAGGAAGCGCACCATCATCAACCCAAAATAGTCAGGCTTGTTTATAAATTAAATAGTTTAAATAAAAGCACAAAACCCTCTGCAAAATCAGAGGGTTTTGTGTTATGATATAAACATGAAAAAATATACACATACACATGGGTTTACTATTTTAGAGCTGTTGATGGTTATTTTTATGATAACTCTAATTTTGGGAATTGTATTAGTTAGTTTTTCCCGTGCGAAGAAAAATGTGAGTGATGATCAAAAATTAGCACAACTTGATCTTGTGCGTTTGGCCCTCGAACAATATCGCGCTCAATGTAAAGTTTATCCCAATACGTTTGCCTTGACTGCTGATAATGCATATCCAGGCACTCAGTCTACGTGTTCTGTAACCCTTGGTGATTTTATTGTGCCTGACACAGATGTTACTCTTTTTAGTTATCAGGCATTGGGCGCAACAGGAATTGGATCAGGATACTGTAGCGCATATCACATTGCAGTACAGTTGGAGGAAAGAGTACCAAATCAGGGAAAGCTTGCGCGTGATGATGATTGGACCGTATCAGGAAATCAGGGGCCGTGTTCCGGTGCGTCAGCAATCAGCAGCGATGACGCAACGGGTTGGTATGATATCAAGCATCCCTAATGCAAAACTTATTTAAAAAATGAATGAATGTATGATGATATATATAGGAATAATTGTTTTTATTTTTGGCCTGATTATAGGGAGTTTTTTAAATGTAATTATCGTACGCATGTATACAGGTAGAACCATAGGAGGGCGCTCGGTATGTATGTCATGTCAGCGTGTACTGCGTTGGTATGACCTTATACCCCTTATAAGTTTCCTGATACTGCGTGGTAGATGTAGTCAATGCGACGCGCGTATTAGTACACGGTATTTTTTTGTCGAGTTAATCACTGGAGGTGTGTTTTTATGCACATGGCTTGCATATGGATTTTCTGTTCAGGCATTCATATATGGAGGTATAGGAGTACTCCTCATCGTTCTTTCTGTATACGATTGGCGTCATAAAATTATTCCTAATTTTTTCCCTTACGTATTAATAGTATTAGGAATCCTTGCTCTCATATTTTCACAAAATGGTTACCATGTGTATCCATTGGTGTTTCAGAATATTGTATTAGAACATATATTTTCTGCATTTCTTATACCCATGCCATTCTTCTTGCTTTGGTTGTTTTCTCGTGGGCGCTGGTTTGGTCTTGGCGATGTAAAACTTATGATCGCTATTGGTTTGTTTATGGGCGTGGCGCAGGGAATAGAGGTAGTTATTATTGCCTTTTGGCTTGCCATGCTGTATGTATTGATCCATTTGTCTTATAATGGTATATGGCGAGCTTTGCAAAAACAGGGCTTGGTAAGAAAGACACAAAAGCGTATACTATCTCGAGAAATACCCTTTGGACCCTTCCTCTCACTCTCTTTTTTTATGAGCTTGATAGGAATACATGTATTTCAAATATTTTTTTAATACACATAATGATAATGATGAGTAATGATGAGTAATGAGTGTTTAATGTTTATGGTATCTTTTTTAAAAAAAATTACAAAATTAATAGGAAAACAAAAACACGGATTTACCTTTGTTGAGTTTATTGTAATTCTGAGCATCTTTGGCATTATGGCTTCGGTAGTACTATTTAATTTTCAGGGTTTTCGTAATAATGTATCACTTAATAATCTTGTCTATGATATTGCTCTTGAAATAAAAATGGCACAAACACTAGGTGTTTCGGCCCCAGGGAGTGATGTAAATAATGCGGGACAAGTAGTGAGCGCGCTGTTTGAATATGATGGATCACAATTTGTAAATGCGTTTACTATCTATCGTGAAATAGGGACAAATGACACAGGAAATTTTCAATCGAATCTCGATGTAATTTTACGACAAGCAGATCTGTATGGCGGTACTCTCCAGAATATTTCGTGGTGCACTGCTTCTTCTTCAGCAAACTGTACGCCCCTTACAGAAACAGTGTATGTTTCATTTCGTCGTCCCGATCCTGAACCGGTAGTTACTTCAGCTGATGCTGCCTGCACCGGTGGCGTACCAAGTGGATATGTTCACCAAAAATGTGAAAACGGAGCACTGCGTATAGAGGTACGAGCACCCAATGATCCAGATACTATACAATATGTTTATATAGAAATGTCAGGACAGATTCGCGTTACTGGTAATGCATAGCATAATTTTATGAAAAATTTATTTATATACAATAAAAGAAAAGCAGGATTTACCTTGATAGAGGTTATGGTGTCAGTGTCTATTTTTACTATTATTTCTACTATCGGTATTGGCGCATTGTTGAGTATGAATAATGCCTATAAACGTTCTCGTTCTCAGCGTACTGCAGTGGATAGTCTGACCTTTATTTTAGATTCAATGTCCCGCGATATACGTACAGGATCGCAATATTCATGTGGTGGTAGTGGTGATTGCTATGATATTAATGGTTCAGATACGTTTTCGTTCCGCGATCAAGATAATCGTATGGTGAAATATACATTTAATACCACTGATAAAACAATCGAGCGAGTCATTGATAACGGTACATCTGAGAATATTACAACACCAGAAACAGTGAGTGTGGAAAATCTTAGTTTTCGTATGAAAAGTGAAAGTGCACCTAATCAACAAAATGACATGGTACAACCCTTTGTGGTTATTAGTATTTTTGGCGAAGCAACCTATGCGCAGGTGGTTACCCCATTACGTCTTCAAACATCGGTTACCCAACGGTTACTGGATTTTCCTGTGGGTTCATAACAATAACTCTATACATATATATGAAAGATTTTTTAATACAAAAAAATAAAGGGTTTACGTTACTCGAGATGCTTGTCGCAGTATTTATCTTTTCAATTTCTTTGGCAGCACTGGCAACAATTTCATCGCGTGGTGTTGCGGTTGCTGATAATGCTATGAACCAAACAACAGCACAGTTTTTAGCGCAAGAGGGAATTGAAATGGTGCAGAGTCGTCGTGATGATAATTTTCTCAATCCAGCGGCAACCTCTTGGTTGGATGGTCTCACGGTATGTGAAAATACAGCGGGATGTTTTGCGGGAGCTTTTGATACACAGACCAGCACAAACAAACGTATTATTTTTAATCAATGTAGTTCGAGCGACGGCTGTCCTTTACTTGTCCGAACAAATTCAGGACTCTATTGGTATGGCACCTTTGGTGACCCTACTATTTTTCGCCGTATCATTACCCTAACTCCAGGAACTAATGGCACAGAAGATCGCATAGTGCGTAGTCGTGTAGAATGGACACGTAACAACACAACATTTTCTGTAGAATCACAAAAAGTTATTTTTAATTGGTTGTAATATATATGCAAAAAAATACTCATACACAAAAAGGTTTCGTTATATTATTTGCAGTTATTATTGCAACTATTATTGCTTTGATTGGTGCTGGAATTTTCTCGGTTGCTTTTAAAGAAACAGTACTATCGTCAACGGCCAGTGAATCACAAATTGCCTTATTCGCCGCAGATACAGGTATGGAATGTGCACTTTATTATGAATATCAAAATTCAACAGCTTCTACTATTAACTGCTCGGGTAGCTCGTCATTGCCGGTGACCGCAGGTCAAGTATATGATTATCGTTTTATTATGAGCGGTACACCGAGTTGTGGATTCGTTTCAGTAGATCATGCCTCTGATCGCACAACAAACGATATAAACGGCGTCCCGGTAACAGTTATGGGAACGCGCATCATTTCTCGTGGATATAATGTATGTATTAATGATCAGCCTGATGCAGGGAGCCAGTTTTTAATCGAACGTCGTCTGGAGGCATGGTTCCCTAATGTTGTGGCTCCTCCAACCGGTGGCGGGGGAGGTGGTGGTGGGGGAACAGGACAAGGTTCTGGGCCTTCAATAAATTAACAAACATAGTTAGAAAATGTATGAAAAAAGTTAACCCACGCTCTCATATAGAGCATCTTGCACAAGAATTGGAGCGTCATAATTACCTGTATCATACTCTGGATGCACCAGAAATATCTGATGAAGTATATGATGCACTTGTTCGTGAATTAATTACTCTAGAAGAACAGTATCCAGAATATAAACAGAACTTTTCTTTAACAAGAAAAGTCGGTGCAGAAGTCGTTGCTGAACTTGAAAAGTATACCCATCCGCATCAACAATGGTCTTTTGATAACATTTTTAATTATGAAGAGTTACAAGCATGGGAAGAGCGCATTGTCCGTAGCTTAGAAAAGAAGGGTAAAAAAATAAAACTACAGTACTGTGTTGAATTAAAAATTGATGGACTGAAAACTATTTTACATTATGAACAGGGTACCTTGGTTCGCGGTGTAACACGTGGTGATGGAACGGTGGGTGAAAATATTACTCATAATATAAAACAAATAAAAAATATCCCACATACCCTTACTCAGGCTCTCGATATAATTGTTGTAGGGGAACTCTGGATGCCCTCTGCAGAACTTACACGTATTAATAACGAGCGATCTCTTGCCAACGAGACATTGTATGTAAATACACGCAATCTTGCCGCGGGGACAGTGCGTCAGCTAGACTCGTCAGTTACTGCGGGGCGTAATTTGCAAAGTTTTATTTACGATATAGATAAATTATCGAGTAATGCAAAATATGAGCGAACATATCATCATCAAGATTTGGCATTTTTAGAGAGCTTGGGATTTTCGGTAAATCAGGAATCGCGCGTTTGCCAGAGTATACAAGAAATACAAGACTATTATGAATCGTGGGCACACAAAAGAAAAAATCAAGAATACGGTATTGATGGCATTGTCATTAAATTAGACCTCATTGCCTTGTACAATGAATTGGGCTACACAGCCAAGGCGCCACGCTTTGCCATTGCCTATAAGTTTCCTGCAGAGGAAACGGTTACAGAGGTTATAGATATTCAAGTGCAGGTAGGGCGCACGGGCGCCTTAACCCCAGTTGCACAATTAGCACCTGTTTTCTTGGACGGTTCGACCATTACGCACGCGAGTCTGCATAATCAGGACGAGATTGAGAGATTAGATATACGTATTGGAGATAGAGTAATTATTAAAAAAGCGGGGGATATTATTCCCAAAATAGTAAACGTGCTCCCTGAATTGCGTACAGGAAAAGAAAAAAAGTTTAGCATAGAAAAGTATGCGCAAAAAAAAGGTTGGCAATTGCGTAAAGATGTATCTGGAAAAGAAAATTCAGTGGCATGGTATTTGGACGACGCAGATGCTTTTCCTATTCGTTTGCGTCAAATGATTCATTTTGTATCGAAAGGTGCGTTTAACATTGATGGCATGGGCAAGAAAATTGTTGAAAAATTAATGCAAGAAAAATTGGTATATGAGTATGCAGATATCTTTTTATTGCAGAAAGAGAGTTTAATAGGTTTAGAAAGTTTTCAAGAAAAATCATCCCAGAATTTGATAGATGCCATAGAATTTGCGAAAGAGGTTACGCTGTCTCGGTTTATTTTTGCCCTTGGTATTCGTCATGTGGGCGAGGAAACAGCAGAGTTGTTGGCAAATAATTTTCTTGATATATCCCAATTGCGTTTAGCAAAATGTGAAGCATTAGAAAGCATAGATGGGGTAGGGGTTACAGTTGCAGAGGCGGTAATAGACTGGTTTGCCGATACTGATAATCAGCGCGTAGTGGACGATCTCTTGAAACATGTGCGCATACAAAAAATAATAAAACAACAAGAATCCTCCTCCCTTGCCCTAAAAAATAAAACTTTTGTGATTACGGGAACTCTGCCAACGCTGTCCCGTGACGAGGCAAAGCAGATGATAAAAGAAAAGGGAGGGCATGTTGCGGGGAGTGTATCGTCAAAAACAGATTACCTACTTGCCGGTGAAAATGCTGGTTCTAAATATGATAAGGCAGAAGAGTTGGGTATTCGCATATTGGATGAGAAAGAGTTTTTACAACTTTTGTTTACGTAAAAAAGTTGTATGGTATGATAGACGTATATGATAACCAGAGAAGAAGTAGACAATTTATGCCTGTTATCTCGCATTCAGATGACTGATACCGAGAAAGATGCCCTTGCCCGTGATTTGCAAAGGATTTTAGGCTATGTCGAGCAAATTCGTCAGGTAACCTTACCCGAAAAGCCTGTAGAAAGCACTGGTCGAGAAAATAACACGCGCACTGATGACGAGGCGCATCTTGTTGCAGAATATACTGAAATACTATTGGCTGGTGTGCCAGAGCGCGAAGGAAATTATATTAAAGTAAAAAAAGTTATTGATGCATCCAGTAGTGCGTAAGCAGGAAAATATTTTTATGAATTTACAACATCTTACAATAGAACAGGCTCGTGAACTCCTTGATACAAAAAAAGTATCTGTGCAAGAATTAGTAGATTATTATCGCAGCGTTATTGCAGAAAAAGATCCCGAGATTCATGCCTATTTAGAAGTGTTTGATGATATTGATACATCAATCGCACGTGCTCAGAAAATGATTGATGAGGGAACGCAAAATATCCTAACAGGTATTCCCTATGCGCTCAAAGACAATATTTTGTACAAAGATCATATTGCTTCGTCTGCATCAAAAATATTGGAACATTATCGCGCTCCCTATCATGCACATGTTATAGAGCAGTTAGAGATACAAGGTGCTATTCCTTTGGGGCGCACTAATATGGACGAGTTTGCCATGGGATCTTCAACCGAATATTCAGCCTATGGTCCTACAAAAAATCCTTTAAATACGGCGCGTGTTCCGGGGGGGACTTCTGGTGGATCAGCTGCGGCTGTTGCTATGGATGCCTGTGTTTTTGCCTTGGGTTCTGACACCGCGGGTTCTATTCGTCAGCCAGCGAGCTTTTGTGGCGTTGTTGGATACAAGCCAACCTACGGCAGTGTTTCGCGATCGGGTCTTATGGCCCTCGGCAGTAGTCTTGATGCCATTGGTCCTATTGCGCGCACCGCACGTGACGCTGAAATAGTGCATACGATTATTGCGCAACCCGACCCATCAGATAATACTTCTGCGACAGAGGAGCTCCGCAGGGAGGCACAATCATTAAAAAAGATTAAAAAAATTGGTGTACCTCGAAAATTTTTTCATGTCGACGGCGTTGATCCATTGGTTATTAAAAATTTTGAATCAGCATTAGAAAAATTAGTTTCAGCAGGGTATGAGTTGATCGATATAGACTTGCCCCATGTCGCACTGTCTTTACCGGTTTATTATATTATTCTTCCAGCCGAAGCCTCTGCTAATCTCGCTCGTTATGACGGGATTCGTTACGGTACGCGGATTGCCGGTAAAGATATTCTAGATACTTATTTACAGTCACGCCAAGCGGGTTTTGGCCCAGAAACGCGACGTCGTATTATTTTGGGAACCTACGTATTGTCAGCGGGTTATTCCGATGCCTACTATGGCCAGGCGACACGCCTGCGTAATGTCATACGTGAAGAAATGAATGAAGTATTTAAAACCGTAGATGTTATTGCAACACCAACTACTCCAACTATCGCTTTTAAATTTGGTGAAAAAGAGGATCCTGTCTCTATGTACTTATCAGATATCTTTAACGTACCCGCCAATATTACAGGTGTTCCTGCTCTTTCACTGCCTTCGGGTACGGGTGAAGATGCTATGCCACTGGGTATTCAGTTCATGGCTCCTCATTTTCATGACCAACAACTATTTGATTTGGGGAAAGATTTTCAATCTTTGTAATTCATAACGACTATGGATTTTATCATTGCGATACAAGAACCCTCTGAAAGAATAATAGGACACATATCTGCTTTCTTGAAAGATATTTTTAATAAATCTGATGACGTAGTAACACAAATTGTAGTACATCCTTCGACGCCAGTATATACACCAAAATCAGTATTTGAACTTTCGCCATTGAAAATAATTATTTTTATAATTATTTTTATTCTTGCCATAGGAATTATTTATGCCTATATACGGTTAGATGAATTGGAAAAGCAAGATGCCGAGCGTATGGGTAAGTATTTTATTCGTCCTACGCCTGAAAAACGTACCAACGATCGTTGGGAAAAAGTTTCCTTACTTTTTCAATCACCTAACGAGGCAGATTGGCGTATGGGTATTATGGAGGCGGATGTTATTTTGGATGAGTTAACGCGCGCGCTGGGATATAAGGGCGAGACCCTGGGTGACCGCATGAAACAAATAGAGCCAAGTGATTTTCCCACACTTCAGCTGGCATGGCAGGCCCATTTAGTACGTAATAAAATTGCCCATGAGGGCATGAATTATAATTTGACCCATCAGGAGGCATGGCACGTGTACAAACTCTTCGAAACGGTATTTCGTGATGCGAGGTTTATTTAATTTTGTGGCAAGCCTCCCCCCAACCCCCCTCCCATAGAGGGGGACTTCCAGATACAGAGTAATGAGAAAAAAGTTGTATGTGGTTCTTCCTCTCCTCGGATGAGGAGGGGACTGAGGGGTGGTGTGATCTTGTATCACAGAAAAGTGGTAACTAAAATCTAATCCTGTCATTCCTGCGAACGCAGGAATCTTGGAGCTCTCTAATGAATTAACGTAAGAAAGATAAGGTTTGGGGGAGGTCTTTATAAAATTTTACTTGCATATATCGATATATTCGTCTATAATCTACATTAGAGGTTCTAATGTTTTGGTTTTGCCGGCCGGCTCCGCCTTGGAGCCGGCCATTTTTAAACCTTGCTTGTAGAGCAGTCTTGGGCTATAGTTACCTTTGTATTTCAAAGAAGGGTGAGATTGTTTATTTTCCAATGTTTTCAAACCCTTGTAGCGATATACATCCTAGCGGGATAGAGTAACGGTAGCTCGTCGGGCTCATAACCCGGAGGCCCTGGTTCGAATCCAGGTTCCGCAACAACGATAGTTATAAATAAAGATACTTTTTATTTATTTTGCAATACTTTAAAAAATATGTATAGTAGGATACGAGTATACAATTTCTTTTATAACCCAAATTTATTTAAAGGTATGGAAGCTCAGAAGATGCTTTGTAAAATGATAGCAGTGGTTACCCGAATGTTTCAGGGGAAAATCCGGAAAGATATTGAAAAAACGCCCATGATCGCACATTTGCTCGAGACGATGGTGATTGTTGGTTTCACAACCCAAAATCCAATCGTTTTAATGGCGGCACTTCTGCATGATGCCCTTGAAGATATTCCCCGTGCAGAAGCGACTCTCCGAGAAGTATTTCAAAAACCAGAGGAGCTTGAAATGCTTGATCAGGTCCTTTCTCTTGTTCGTGAATGTAGCGAGAACAAGGATCCAGCAAAACCAAACGAAAAACTTCCCTGGAGAGAGAGGAAGGAAGAACACGTTGGTAGAATGAAAGACGCCTCATTAGAGGCACTCATGATCATTTTGGCTGACAAGATTTCGAACCTTAGGG
>JACCDN010089879.1_pt1 | contig 12628 bp, 14 predicted proteins | sample 7441691 | NCBI WGS metagenome assembly JACCDN01 (sample SAMN15323439, study PRJNA562643) | freshwater metagenome | isolation source: river surface water | place: USA:Blue River Watershed | collected 2017-08-16 | reverse complement strand
CAGCGTCGATGGTACTGCACGGGTGACCTTGTGGGAGAGTAGAACGTCGCCGGACTTCTTTTATAAAAAGGGGCACTTTCACGAGTGCCCCTTTTTTATTTCCAAAAAAAGTTTGACTGTAGAATTATGCAAAATTTAAATAGAGGAGTACGAAATGGATGAGAGACCACCTCGCCGAGATTCGGCGCGACCAAGTTCTGGCCGTCCATCCAGCCGTCCCTCTTCTTCAGGTCGCCCTTCATCTTCGCGCCCTTCTTCATCTAAACCTTCTGGTCCAAATCGCGAACGTCGCCGTGAAGATCTTCCGGCGCGCGGTGGTTCATCAGATCGCCGAGGTGCAACGCGTCAAGTCTCGCAAGGTCGTGAAGTCAGTGATCCACGCGGATTTCGTCCCAAGCCTTTAGAACGCGATCAATCGCGTCTTCGTCCAAGAATTTTCGAGCCTGACATTCCTGAAGAAATTACTGGTGAAGAGTTAGAAAAAAGTGTTCGGGCAGAGTTATTAAGTCTCTCTGCAGAGAATGCAAAAGTGGTTGCGCGCCACTTAGTTTCAATCAATATTCATATGGATTCTGATCCAGAGCTCGCACATAAGCACGGCGTTGCAGCGGCACACCATGCAGGACGCTTAGCTGTCGTTCGCGAAAGCGCGGGATATGCCGCCTATCGCGCCGGACATTATGAAATTGCATTAAAGGAGCTGCGCGCAGCACATCGAATTTCTGGCGACGTTTCAATGTGGCCGGTAATGGCAGATTGCGAGCGAGGTTTAGGAAGACCTCTAAAAGCTTTGAATTTGGCTGGTTCTGACGAGGTCAAGCGCCTTGCAAAGCCAGAAGAAATCGAAATGCGGATAGTCGCATCCGGTGCTCGTCGCGATCTCGGCGAACTTGACGCTGCGGTAATTACTTTGACATGTAAAGAGCTAAAAAACGAGAATGAAGAGTGGGCAGTGCGTCTTCGCTATGCCTATGCCGATGCACTAGAAGTTGCGGGTCGGAAATCGGAAGCTCGCGAATGGTTTAAGAAGTGCGCAGATATCGACCATGATGAATTCACTGACGCTGCCGAGCGCGCCCAGTAATTCACTTATCCACATCGAACCTAAATTAGTTCCTTCACTGTCACAGTCTTAGTTCACTATCTCCTCCTTGCGTACCCGGGCATTATTTACGGAAATAGATTGGAAATTTGCGATGGTAAAGAAAGTTTTAGATGAGGAAGTTATTGATCACTCGTTAAATGATTTGTTACTGCGTGGACGAGTTTCAGCTGAGGCGACGGCGAAAGAGCTTCCAAGCGGCGACAAAGTTGTAGAGTTTCGGTTGATTGTTACTCGCACCGAACGTGAAGGTGTGGACACTTTAGATATCGCGGCTTGGAGCGCGAAGTCGCGAAAAACAGCTTTATCTTTAAAACCCGATCAATGGGTTGAGATCTCCGGGAGCATCCACCGACGCTTCTGGCAGTCGCCAGGCGGCTTGGCTTCACGTTGGCAAGTAGAAGCGATCGAGATCTCTCGCCTTTAGGCGGTAAAAGGCCTACTTCGCCCTTATTAGATAGGCTAAGGACATGGCTAAATCCTCGAACGATCTCTTTTCAACGCTTCGTACATATATCTCCAAGGTAACTGAAGGAGAGAAATCTCCAGCTGAAGTTGCTGCTGCTCTTAATGGATGGGCGCGCGAGAGCGCAGATGCCCTCAAATCAAAGATCCATGAAGAAGTTGAAGCAAGCGTTGCCAAGATGGGATTTGTGAAGCGAGAAGAGTTTGATCGCCTTGCGGCACAGGTTGCGGCGATGAAGGGCGAAACTTCAGCAAAGAAGGCCGCGCCTAAGAAAGCGACCGCAAAAAAATCTACGGCCAAGAAAAGTACAGTTAAGAAAGCGAGCGCAAAGAAGGCCGCGCCAAAGAAGAAGGCGGTTAAGAAGTAATGTCTGAAGATTTCAACGCTCCAGAAAACACTACAGATAATTCTGGTGCACTTGTCGAACAAGTCAAGATTGAGTTAAACGATATTGATAATTCAGATCTAACTGAACACGCAGCTCGTTTTGATGCTCTGCATGGCAAGTTGCAAGAAGCGCTTAACTCAATCGATGGACTCTAAAGATAGCCATACGTAGATAACCCATGAAGACTCGATTAGATGCCGAATTAGTTCGCCGCGAACTTGCGCGCTCTCGCGAACATGCCGCGGATTTAATTGAATCTCGTTCCGTTCTTGTAGGAGGAATTCCTGCGACTAAGCCGGCAACGCAGGTCGATGCCGAAACCTCAATAACTATTCAGGGTGATCGTGATGATTTCGTATCTCGCGGTGGACATAAACTGGCCGGCGCACTCGAAGTCTTTAAAGATGTAATTGTCGAAGGCAAGAACTGTCTCGATGCGGGCGCGTCCACTGGTGGGTTCACCGATGTACTCCTGCGCCAAGGCGCCAAGTTAGTTGTGGCTGTCGATGTTGGCTACGGCCAACTCGCTTGGGAACTTCGCCAAGATCCACGTGTAAAGATTCTGGATCGCACAAATATTCGCCACTTAACCGGCGATATGGTCGGAGAAGATATCGATCTGGTTGTCGCAGATCTTTCATTTATCTCACTCTCTCTTGTTCTTCCAGCGCTTGCTGCAGTTTCAAAGCCCAACGCTGATTTTGTTTTGATGGTTAAGCCACAATTCGAAGTTGGTCGCGAGAAGTTAGGCGCAGGTGGCGTGGTTCGCGATCCAGCGCTTCGCAAAGCGGCCGTGCTCGATGTTGCTGAATCGGCATATGACGTTGGTCTTGGCGCGATGGGAATTGCGGCTTCACCACTTCCAGGCCCAGCCGGAAATGTTGAGTACTTCTTATGGCTACGTCGAGGTGCGCCGGCAATTGATGAGGCATCCGTGGATAAAGCGATTGCGATGGGGCCGGCCTAATGTCACGTCATGCCATATTTGTAGTAAACGCATCTCGCGCTGAAGCGGTTGCTGCAACTAAAGAAATTTCACAGATTCTTCTGAAAGAGGGTTTCACTCTTTCAACTCCCTCCGATATTTCAATCCTTGGTATCGCCCAACACTCTGCTGAAAAACTTCCTAAAGCAGAGGTAGTTCTGGTTCTTGGGGGAGATGGGACTATTTTACGTGGTTCCGAGATCGCACGTCGCCAGGATGTACCTATTCTCGGAATCAACCTAGGACACGTTGGTTTTATGGCAGAAGTTGAAAAACCATCGCTAGCTGAAATTGCTACGAGTGTAATCGCTAAAGATTATGTAACTGAAAACCGTATGGTTTTGAAATACGCCGTCGAACGCGCCGGAAAAGTTGTAGATACTGGTTGGGCTCTTAACGAAGTCACCGTCGAACGCGATGGCACAACAATGGTTGAACTCTTTGTTCAGATTGATGGCCGTCCGCTTTCGCGCTGGGGTTGCGATGGTCTCATTTGCTCAACTCCAACCGGATCAACCGCCTATGCATTTAGCGCTGGTGGGCCAGTTCTTTGGCCAGAAATTGATGCATTGGTGCTCTTGCCGATTTCCGCGCACGCGCTCTTCTCGCGTCCCATGGTTGTCTCACCAACATCCGAAATTATCGTTGATATCGAATCCAGCGATGCGCTGCTTTCTTCAGATTCACTTCGCAAATTTAAATTGCAACTTGGTGATCGAGTTCTAATCACTCGCGATTCATCAGTAATAAAACTTTCTCATATCAAGCCAACGCTCTTTACCGATCGATTGGTGGCTAAATTCAAACTTCCCGTTGAAGGTTGGCGCGGTGAGTGAACGTTCTCATCTAGAGGAAATCTCGATCCGCTCTATCGGTGTTATCGATCAATCATCACTTGAATTAAGCCCAGGCTTAAATGTTTTGACCGGTGAAACTGGCGCGGGAAAGACGATGATTCTGACCGCGCTGCAATTGGTTTTAGGCGGAAAGAGCGATAGTTCACTGGTTCGTCATGGCAGCGAGAGACTACTTGCGTCGGCGAGATTTTCGGTCAATAAAACTATTTCCGATCTAGCCATCGAATCTGGCGCCGAAGTTGAAGATGGAACTTTGATTCTGACTCGCACGGTAAATGCAGATGGAAAAAGTAAAGCAATTGCCGGTGGAGCAAACGTTCCGGCGGCAACGTTAGCAGCCCTTGCTGATCACCTGGTCGAAATCCACGGCCAAGCGGCAAATCATCAGATCGTCAAACCCGCTAGACAGCGCGAACTTCTCGATCGTTTCATCGGTGGAGATTTAACAACAGCGTTGCAGAACTATCAAGAAAATTTCGATTCATATAACGATTTAAAGGCGCGCATTAAAGCGATGCGAGAGAGCGTGAGCAAACGCGATTCACAGATCGCCGAACTTCAAGAATTTTCATCGGCTTGGAGCAAATTGAAAGCTGTACGCGGTGAAGTTGCGTCAACTAACGATCAGATTTCGCGACTTTCTAGCGTTGAAGATCTCAGAGTCGCAGCAGATGGTGCAACCCAAGCGATCTCAAATGAAGAGGACGGATCGCTGACTTCACTCGGTGCCGCCCGCCGTTTCCTAGATGCGGCAAAAGGTAAAGATGGCAAGTTAGATGAAATCGCTGGACGTATCGCCGAAGGGTTCTTTCTGATCGATGATGCAGCGCGTGACTTATTTTCATACCTATCTTCACTAGAAGCCGACCCAGGTCAACTCGATGCACTGCAAGCACGAAAAGCTGAGCTAGCGGCATTTTTAAAGAAGTGGGGAAGTGCGGCAGAACCAGATGAAAATCTAGTTCAACTGGCAGCAAAGGCTAAGAATGCCAAGCTAGAGATCGAAGATTTAACTGGTGGTGATGAAAGAATTGCTGAACTTGAAAAAGAACTCGGTGATCTCAAGAAAAATCTTCTTAAGGCGGCGGAGAAATTAACACAGATACGACAGGCTGGAGCCCAAAAACTTTCGCAAGCCGTCTCTGCCGAAATACATCAACTTTCCATGCCGCACACTCAATACTCGGTCTCTGTTAACTCACCAGATTACAAAGGCGCGTTAAAAGAATCTGATTTCACAACGTTGGGCTGTGACGAAGTTTCGATGCAGATTCAAGGACATAAAGATGGTCCGCTGATTGCTTTAGGAAAGGGCGCAAGCGGTGGTGAAATGTCTCGCATCATGTTGGCTCTCGAAGTTGTGCTCGCAGCGACGCACCCCGTCGGTACATATATCTTTGATGAAGTAGATGCTGGCGTTGGTGGAAAAGCGGCGATCGAAGTTGGTCGCAGACTCGCCGCCCTTGCTAAACACACGCAAGTTATCGTCGTTACACATCTACCCCAAGTCGCAGCCTGGGCAGATAGCCATTTCGTTGTGAAGAAAAGTAGCGATGGCACGGTTACCGCATCCGATGTTCAGGCCTTGGATGCGGACTCTCGCGTCGAAGAGATCGCGAGAATGCTCGCCGGTCTTGAAGAATCAGCAAGTGCGCGTGAACACGCCGCCGAACTACTAGCGATGCGCGGGTAACCCGCCAAGCGGTGATAGGTTTGACTCCCATGGGCCAAGCGCATGTGACTAAACATATTTTCGTAACCGGTGGAGTAGCTTCAAGTTTAGGTAAAGGGCTCACCGCCTCAAGTCTTGGCAGGTTATTAGTAGCCCGCGGTATTCGCGTCACCATGCAAAAGCTTGATCCGTATCTAAACGTTGATCCAGGCACCATGAACCCCTTTCAACACGGCGAAGTATTTGTCACCGATGACGGCGCGGAGACTGATTTAGATATTGGCCACTACGAAAGATTCCTTGATCGTAATCTGCAAGGTTCAGCGAACGTAACAACAGGTCAAGTGTATTCGCGTGTTATTGCGCGAGAGCGTCGCGGTGAATATTTAGGTGAAACTGTTCAGGTTATTCCTCATATCACCAATGAAATTAAAGAACGTATGCACGCTATGGCATCTCCAGATGTAGATGTAGTGATTACCGAAATCGGTGGAACTGTTGGAGATATCGAGTCACAACCATTCTTGGAAGCGGCTCGCCAAATGCGTCAAGAAGTTGGTCGCGATAATGTCTTTTATTTACACATTTCCCTGGTTCCATATATCGGCCCTTCTGGAGAGCTGAAAACTAAGCCTACGCAACACTCGGTTGCTGCACTTCGCAGCATCGGAATCGCTCCTGATGCAGTGGTATTGCGTTCAGATCGCGAAATCCCAATGAGTATTAAGAAGAAAATTTCTCTAATGTGTGACGTCGATGCTGAAGCAGTGGTTGCTGCAGTTGATGCACCCTCTATCTACGACATTCCGAAAGTTTTATTCGCTGAAGGCTTAGACGCCTACGTAGTTCGCCGTTTATCACTTGGTGGACACGAAGTGCAATGGGGCGAGTGGGATGAATTACTTGAAAAAGTTCATCATCCAAAGCACCAAATCAAAGTTGCCTTAGTTGGTAAATATATCGACCTTCCAGATGCCTACCTCTCAGTCTCAGAGGCGCTTCGCGCCGGCGGATTTGCAAACAGCGCAAAGATTTCAATTGTATGGATTCCAAGTGACGATTGTGAAACACCAGAAGGTGCCAAGAAAGCACTTGGTGAAGTTGATGCAATCTGTGTACCTGGTGGTTTTGGCGTTCGCGGCATCGAAGGAAAACTCGGTGCGCTCAAATTTGCTCGTGAAAACAAGATCCCGACTTTGGGGCTTTGCTTAGGTTTACAGTGCATGGTTATCGAAGCTGCGCGCAATATGGCGAGAATTAAAGATGCTAACTCTGCAGAATTTTCGCCAGAATCGGGAACACATGTAATTGCAACTATGGATGATCAGAAAAAAATAGTTTCTGGTGAAGCCGATATGGGCGGAACTATGCGCCTTGGTCTATACACAGCAAACCTTAAGCCTGGTTCTATCGTGGCAAAGACTTACGGTTCCGAAGAAATCTCAGAACGCCACCGCCATCGTTATGAAGTAAATAATCAATTCCGCGACCAAATTTCGAGCGCTGGCCTTACTTTCTCGGGAATGTATCAGGAACGCGATCTAGTGGAATTTGTAGAACTTCCCGAAGAAGTGCATCCTTATTACGTGGGCACTCAAGCGCATCCAGAGTTACGTTCCCGACCAACGCGTCCACATCCGCTGTTTGTTGGTCTAATTGCAGCGGCAATCAAAGCGAAAGGTTAGGCAAATGCTCGTCGGCGTACCTAAAGAAATTAAAGTTCATGAATCTCGCGTTGCGCTAACTCCAGAAGGAGTTTTTGAATTTGTTCGTAATGGCCATGAGGTTGTTTTAGAAAAAGGTGCGGGACTGGGTTCTTCTATTACCGATGCTGATTTCATCGCCGCTGGCGCCCGCATCGAATCAGATATAGAAAAGATTTGGAAAGATGCCGATCTAATTCTTAAGGTTAAAGAACCGATCGAAGCAGAGTACCCACGTCTTCGTGCTGGTCAGATCCTTTTTACCTACTTGCATCTAGCGGCGAGTAAGCCTTGCACCGATGCGCTATTAAAGAGCGGAACCACAGCGATCGCATACGAAACAGTCGAAGTTAATGGAACTCTTCCATTGCTTGCGCCGATGAGCGAAGTAGCTGGTCGCCTCTCTGTTCAAGTTGGAGCTTTTGCACTTCAGAAACCAAATGGTGGACGTGGTGTCTTGCTCGCGGGAGTTCCAGGAGTTGCACCCGGCAAAGTTGTCGTAATCGGCGGGGGAGTTGCCGGATTAAATGCTGCAGTAATTGCCATGGGTATGGGAGCAGACGTCACCGTCCTAGATCGTTCCCTGGCTCGTCTCGCTCATATCGATTCGCTTTATAACGGTCGAATTAAAACTCTCGCTTCAACTCTTCATGCAATTGATCGCGAGATCAAGAGCGCGGATCTCGTAATTGGCGCAGTTTTGGTTCATGGCGCAAAGGCTCCAAAGCTTGTGACAAATGCGCAAGTGGCGCAGATGAAGCCGGGTTCGGTATTGGTTGATATCGCCATCGATCAAGGTGGTTGCTTCGAGGATTCCAAGCCAACAACTCACGCCGAACCAACATTTAACGTTCATAATTCGGTCTTTTATTGTGTTGCAAATATGCCGGGCGCAGTTCCAGTTGCGTCAACATACGCTCTTACAAATGCAACTTTGCCTTACGCACTTGCTATCGCCAATAAAGGCTGGGAGCGTGCAATTGAAGAAGATCCTGCATTAGATCGTGGACTAAATGTTCATGCTGGAAAAATCCGCTATAACGCGGTTGCTCTGGCTCACGGTTATGAAGTTTGAGAACGCGCTTCAATCATTTATTGATCATTTAACGATCGAACGTGGCTTATCTCTTAACTCAACATCTGCCTACCGGCGAGATCTGACCAAGTTTGGTCGTTTTTTAGCGGAGAATTCCCTAGATTTTGAAAAGCTAACTGAGATCGAGATAACAAATTTCGAAGTTTGGTTGAAGCAAGCGCAACTTTCGATCAACAGTATTAATCGAAATATCTCGGCCTTAAAGAGCTTCTATAAGTATGCAGCGCAAGAATTCTCAACCTCCGACCCAGTTAGCGCGGTTGCTAGTTCGAAGGTTCCTCGCAGATTGCCTAAGGCGCTAACTATCAAGGAAGTCACCTCACTAATCGATGCAACAAAGCGTGAAGGCGATCCAATTTCACTTCGCGATCATGCGATCGTCGAACTTCTATACGGCACCGGAGCCCGTGTCAGTGAGATCGTTGGAATAGATGTAAATGATTTCGCCCAAGGAGAAGTCGAAGGAAACCCGATAACAACCCTTAAGTTACGGGGAAAAGGATCTAAGGAGCGAATTGTCCCCTTAGGAAGTTTCGCAAAATTGGCAGTTGATGAGTATTTAGTTCGCATAAGACCAAACCTGTTGACAAAGAGTAAATCTGCAAGAGCCGAAACAGCGCTCTTCTTAAATCAACGCGGTTCGCGACTTTCGCGCCAGAGCGCTTGGCAGGTAATTTCCGATGCCGCAGATGCAACAGGTCTATCCGGAAAAGTATCACCGCATGTTTTTCGACATTCTTATGCAACACACTTATTAGATGGTGGTGCAGATATCCGTGTAGTTCAAGAGCTGCTTGGCCATGCATCAGTAACCACAACTCAGATTTACACCCTGATCACGATAGATAAAGTGCGCGAGGCCTATGCCACCGCGCACCCACGTGCTAATTAAATTCCGCGAAGTCTACGAGCAAGAATTGATTGATCGCCTTTAGCTTCGAGATCAGCAACGATTACCGCAATTGATTCTCGGACAATGCGACCACGATCCACTGCTAAACCTAGATCTCCACGCAGAGTAAGACGTGCCTGATCAAGATCAAAGAGTTCATCAGGGGATAGGTAAACGGTGATCTTCTCATCGTGCTTTTCGCGACCAGAAGGTGAGCGATCAACTGTTGTAACGCGACGACGCGGAGTTGAACGAACGCCTTTTTTTGTTTTTGGTGTCGCAGGTGAAACACCGATTGGCTTACTTACTTCTTGGGCCTCTTCAACAACTTGGCGCACCGCGCTAAGTGCAGGTGTATTGGCACGGAATAATTCATCTGCTCCGGGCAAACTAGCTCTACGTGTCATCGTGCGCCTCCTCGGGCAATTAGTTCACGGGCAAGTCTGCGATAAGAAGCAGCTCCACCCGATGAAGATGCATAACTTGTTATTGGTTCGCCAGCGACAGTTGTTTCGGAGAAACGAATTGTCTTGGCGATGATTGTTTCAAAGACATCTTCTGGATATTTTTCCAGAATCGCTGTTAGAACTTCGCGGTTGTGTAGCGTCTTCTTCTCGTACATAGTCGCAAGAATTCCGATTAACTTAAGTTCTGGATTTAGGAAGTTCTTTACCTTTTCAATATTGCCCTTTAGTTCGATAAAGCCGTGAAGGGCAAAGTATTCGCACTGCAACGGAACAATGACTTCATCAGAAGCTACGAGTGCGTTAATAGTCAATTGACCCATCGTTGGTTGGCAGTCAATCAAAATAACGTCATAGCGATCCTTCAAGCGACCAAGTGCACGCTTCAAATATTGTTGTCCACCGATTTCAGCGCCAAGAGTTGTTTCGGCTGTTCCAAGATCGCGGTTAGCTGGAAGAAAATCTAAATTTGCTACAGATGATTTAAGAACAATCTCATCAATATTTGCATCCGGTGTCATCAGTGCGTAATAAACAGTGTTCTCAAGTGGAAGTGCGTGAGCGTTTACGCCAAGACCTAGTGATAAACCGCCTTGTGGGTCGAAGTCAACGAGAAGTACGCGACGTCCGAGTTCAGCAATCGCTGCACCCAAGTTAATAGTTGTAGTCGTCTTTCCTACGCCGCCCTTTTGATTGAAGATTGAAATGATCTTGGCAGGCTGGCCCTCAGTAGGAGCTGGAGGAATTCGAAAGTTCTGGGGTTCGCGCCCGAGAAGCGTGGCGGTAGTTGCCACATCATCATCAAATGTCGATTTAGCGTTCAAGCGAGAAACCTCTTTCTGTTGGCGCGACTCTACGCTCCATGCGCAGATTTGAGCAAGTAACGAAGTAAGGTTCGCAGGTGGATATTGAGAGCCAGAGTGGAGATGCGATCGCAATGATCGAGAGCTCTCCCTTTAACGTCCACCTGGATAACTTCGATGGCCCATTTGACCTGCTTTTACAGCTCATCTCGCGCCACAAGATGGATATCACTGAAGTCTCATTAAGTATCGTCACCGACGAGTTCATTGCATTTATCCGCGCCTTGGAGGCATCCGGTGAAGGCTGGCGCTTAGATCAGGCGACCGAATTCCTAGTTATTGCTGCGACCCTGCTCGACCTCAAGGCTGCGCGACTTCTACCAAGCGGTGAGATTGAAGATGAGGAAGATCTAGCCCTCCTTGAAGCCCGTGACATCCTCTTTGCCCGGCTTCTCCAATACCGAGCCTTCAAAGAGATAGCCGCCACCTTCGCCGCCCGCATTGAAGCCGCCGATAAGTCCTTTGCTCGCGTCGTCGCCCTCGATCCAGCTCTCTCGGCGCTCTTGCCAGAGGTCCTAATCGGTGTGGGCGCCCCTCGATTTGCCGCCATCGCTGAGCGTGTATTGACCCCTAAGACGCCTCCAGTGGTTGCTGTGGAGCACCTCCATACCAGCCTGGTGAGCGTAACCGAAGAGTCCAAGCGGGTCGTAGAGGCCCTTCGCAAGTCCCGAACCCTGAGCTTTAGAAACCTTTGTTCCGATGCTGACTCGACCTTGGTGATCGTGGCTCGCTTCTTGGCCCTTTTAGACCTGTATCGCCAAGGCGCCCTTCGTTTCGAGCAGGTAATCGCCCTTGGCGAGCTTCAAATCAGCTGGACCGGTTCAGATGAGGGCGAGGTTGCCGCATCTGACGAGTTCGATATCCCAGTCTCGCTCAACCTAGATAACGCAGATGAAGATGCAGATGAGAGCCACGCTCAAAACCCAGAATTAAGTGAAGAAAATCAGACAGAAGGTGGAGAAAATGTCTAATCCCGAACTCGAGCGTTCTATCGAGGCGATCCTCATGGTCGTCGATGAGCCGGTTACCGAGTTGACCTTGGCATCAGTCCTGGAGCACACGGTCGATGAGGTAGTCGATGCTCTCCAGACCCTGGTGGGTTCATACGAGGGTCGCGGCTTCACGCTCAAGGCGATCAACGGGGGATGGCGCTTCTACAGCCACCCAGATTGCTCATCTGTAGTTGAAAAGTTCGTCTTGGACGGCCAGCAGAACCGCCTGACACAAGCAGCGCTTGAAACCCTCGCCGTAATCGCTTACCGCCAGCCAGTCTCTCGTGCTCGCGTATCTGCCATCCGTGGCGTAAATGTTGAGGCGGTTATGAAAACTCTGGTCACCCGTGGTTTGGTCGAGGAGGCAGGGCTTGAGCCTGAGACCGGTGCGATCTTGTATAAGACCACAAGCTACTTCCTAGAACGACTTGGGCTTAACTCACTCGATGACCTTCCAGCACTTGCGCCTTATCTGCCGGATCTCGATCGTCTCGATGAGGTTCTTGAATCTCTTACTGATTAACTCTTCACCTTCGGGTTTTTCACTCGTTTTGACCCTCAGCGCTGCGCTGGCGTAGACTCGCACCAGATTGGGGGGAGCGCCCTCCAATCAGGTTGACCCAATTTAGCTTTACCCAATTTAGCTTTACCCAATTATGACTGTCGAGAATGGATAGCCAAATGGCCGAAATGCGCCTAAATAAAATTATCGCCGACGCGGGAATCACGAGCCGTCGCGGAGCTGATGAATTAATCATGGATGGGCGCGTGAGCGTCGACGGATTTATCTGCCGAGAGCTTGGTGCAAAATTTGACCCTCAAATGGTCAAAGTCATGGTTGATGGTGAGACAATTACGCGTTCTTTGACTAAGTCTTATGTTGTACTTCATAAACCAAAAGGTGTTCTGTCCACGATGTTTGACCCAGAAGGCCGTCCATCGCTGGCTGACTTTATCGACCTCCGCAAGGAGCGCCTCTTCCACGTCGGTCGTCTTGATAAGGATTCAGAGGGGTTAATTCTCCTGACAAATGACGGAGATTTGACCTTCCGGGAGCTCCATGACCTGAAAGATGGCTTGGAGATGGTCGAGGAACGGGCACGCTCTGAAATTGGCATGGTCAAGCCGAACGAAGTGTTCGTGCAGAT
>JACCDN010806387.1_pt1 | contig 12630 bp, 19 predicted proteins | sample 7441691 | NCBI WGS metagenome assembly JACCDN01 (sample SAMN15323439, study PRJNA562643) | freshwater metagenome | isolation source: river surface water | place: USA:Blue River Watershed | collected 2017-08-16 | reverse complement strand
GGCGAAGGGCTTCCGCCGAAGCGGTATTGCAGGCCACAATGATCAGCTGGCAGTCCTGATCGATCAGGAATTGGATGTTCTTTTCCGTCAGTTCGTTCACCCGCTGCGCCGAACGGCTGCCATAAGGGCTGTTGGCCTGGTCCCCCAGGTACACGTAATCGTATTGGGGAAAGCGCTGAAGATACTCCTTCATGACGGTCAATCCGCCGAAGCCGGAATCCAAAAGGCCTATCTTGCCGGGGCTTTGGGGAGCTTTATTCATTGGGATGTTGCGATTCCATTATTGCGGCGTTGCTTCACCCTCCTTCAGCTTCCCCAAGGAGCGGAAGCGCTCCAAAATCCTCTCGTCGTTGATCTTGTCCAGATCCTCCGGCTTGGGTTCGGAAACGTAGCCGCTGGTCACCTGGAAAGCTTGAACATCCGTCTGGGCTAATAGAGCTGGTTGCATAACAATCCCCGGTTCGCTGGAGGACGAAATCCAAGACCAAAATTTGCCTCTATAGATTTCTTCATTGCCGATTTTGGCGAGGAATACCTTTTGATAAAGATCAGCAGGCCACTCCAGGCGGTATTCAGGTTTACTAATTTTCCCTGCTCCAATGTCGGTTAGGATAAATGTACCAGTAGTAGGTTCGTAACTAATAATGTCCTGTTCGGAAAGAACCGTCTCACCTGTTTCAGCCAAATAAATCGCAAAGCCCTTCGCTGCGATGTTTTGCGTGTCGCAATGAAGGTCGATCCGGGCGCTTTGGTCTTTTTCGCTCACCAGGCATTCGCTGCGGCACCCTTCGGTACGGGAATTCAGGTTGGCCTCGAAGCGCCACACTTGTGCTTCTGGATCGTATTGGCCTGCCGCCAAAGCCTCGCCGCCCTTGATGCAGTGTTGCTCGGCGATCTGCCTGGCCTCCCCTTCGGACAGGGGGTGGGTCGTCTGGGGGGTGTTTTGGCTGGCGCAGGCGGCCAGCAGGGCTACGGAAAGGAGGGCGAGAACAGATTTTCTCATGGCAAGCCAAAGGATGGAATAAGAGGCGGACAAGCTCCATGGTCGCACAATTGCCGGAAGCCTGGCAACCCAAAAGGGCCAGGGAAGTGCTCGAAAATGCCTAACAATAGACTAGGAATGGCTTTTATGAATAGGGAGATTTTTTTCCAGGATCCTGTGCTGATTCTGCCCTCCCTCCTCCGAGCGGATCGACTTTTGGATTTCACGTCACAAGACCTATTTTTGCAAAAATAAAAACAGCAGCCAGCAAAGAAAGGATGCTTATGCCAATCACAGCTATTCCGCTCAAAATGAGCTTAAGAAGGGTGTTTGCCCACTTGCTCTCATTCAATTTCGCGGTAGCCATGCGACCCAAAAAATAATAGAAAAGCATATTGATTCCGATTTCCCCAAAATTCCTCAGGTGCATCCCTGTGGCGGAGAGCGCTTTCGCGGCCAAAAGATTGGAATCAATCAGGCCGATGAGGGCTGAAATAGCGATGCTGGCTGGGGAGAACAGAATCAGAAAAGGGCCGCATTTTCCGTGATAATGCTCAAGCTGGAATCCGTTGCACCCGTAGAATCCAAGCATCGACCAGACGACCCAGAGGCAGTAGGCCAGGGCAAAGCTCCAACCCCAGTGTGTTCGGCCTGTTTCAGTCATAAGGCTGTTTTATCTTAGTCTAGTGGAATGTTTCTATGGCAGCAAGAAATCCAGGTTCATCCACGCGTTCCGATCGTGCCTCCGAAGTGCTGAGGAAGAGCCGCACAAAATATTGACATTTTTAATTTTTTATATATAATTCCCATGTTGCCCTCTGCTTCTTTTCTTCAGGAAAAGAGGTGGCGCGCCCATCCAAAAAACCGCAGCCGCCCTTAGGCGCAGATCAAGGAGTCTGACACATGAGTGGAATCGGAGCTCTTCCAGACCACAGCGAACAAGCGGGAAGTTTCTTCTGGCAGACCGTTGTCGTCGTATCCATCTTCCTCGGCATTGTTGCCTACGTCGTTGCCTCAAAATGCTCCCCCCAGGAGGCTGAAGGGCAGGCCGGAAGCCTGGCCTATCCCTGATCTTACGCCTTGAGCGTGCTGCACCCCTGCCCTCTCCCTGTTCGCCCTTTCGGGCCTCAGGAGGTGGGGGTTTCAGCTTGGGGCGATTCCGGGTCGAATTCGGGCTGCCCCAAAGCAATCTCCACGAAATCTTGACTTCCCACTAGGGGATATTTGGCTTTTATCATCGTTGTCTGGCTCATAAGAAAGGGGATTGGTTCGCCTTTCCGACTTTCATTGTCTCTGCTTCAGGAATCCGATGATCTCCCTCACGTTGGCCTTTTTGCCGTACATCAGCATCCCCATTCGGAAAATCCTTCCTGAAAGGTGGGTCAGAAGGAGAATTGAAAGGATCAGAATGGCCAGGCTGATCGCAATTTCAACAAACGAGATTTCATCCAAAGCAAATCTCATCATGCTCACGAAGGGGGCCGTGTAGGGGAAATAGGTCAGGAATTGGGCGAATCCCGACTGGGGATTCATCATGAGCAAAGAACTGAACATCAAAGGAAGAATGGCGAACATGCTGAAGACCATGGAAGTTTGCTGGGCCTCCTTGGCGGTGGATGAAACAGAGGCGGCGCAGGCAATAGAGGTCGCGAACAGAAAATGCCCAAGCACAAAATAAGCCAAGCTTAGCCCCACCGTCCATGAAAGGGTGACTCCCGCCAACCAGGCCTGGAGAGAGGCGATGAAGATCGCCACCAGGCCCAACAGAGTCCATGCTCCCATTTGGAGCAGTCCGGCTGCCCCGTAGCCCAGAATTTTTCCTTTCAGCAATTGGCCGGCCGAGACGGAGGACAATAGAAGCTCTCCGGTCTTGCTCTCCTTTTCTTCCCCGATTCCTTCCATCAAATAGCCGGAGGAAGTGAGGATGCTGAAGAGCAGCAGGACGCTGAGGGCGAAAGTGAGCATCGTATTGGCGTCGCCTGTGCTTCCATCCTTTTTGTTTCCTTGGGGATCCATCAGAACTTCATCTATCGCTGGACGATTTTCAATTTTTTCGGCGATCGATTCCTCCACCTCGGCGTAGCTGAGCAGGTTTTTTGTCAGAAAGTCCTGAATGGCTGAGGTGGGCCCCGGATCCAGAAACGACTTCTTTTTCGAATACGTGGTGATTTTTCCGTCGTTTCCGAGGTAGTCCTCCGTTATCTCAAAAAAGAAGGCAATATCACCCCTCATCAAGGCTTCCTTGGCTGCTTCGGCATGGGGATATTCTATGAATTCCTGATTTCCTTCTAAAAAACCTGAATCATCCACGAATCCGATTTTTTCGGCCCCGCCCTCGGGGGCCATCAAAGAAGGAATGAATTTTGCGAAAAGAAGCGGAAGGGCAAAGAGCAGGGGCATGAGCAGGGTGCCGAACAGAAACCCCTTCCGCTTTACGGTTGCGAGAAATTCACGCTTGGCGATGATGAGGGTCTTATTGGCCACGCTGAACAACGTCAATGAATATTTCGTTCATGGAAACCGTTTTGACCTCGAATTTTTTGACCTTCACTGCTTTGACCAGGGCCTCCAGAATGCCTTGCGGATTGGCATTGATTTCCAGATTCAACTCCGCGTAATTTCCGTAATCGTTTGTTTTTTGGATGCCGCCCAGGGCAGGGAGCGTTCCTTCGTATTCCAGGACGATTGAAAGCCCGTACTCGCTTTTGATCTGGCTCAGATCCCCATAGAGCATTTTCTGGCCTCGATGGATCATCAGGATTCGGTCGCACATTTTTTCGACCTCATCCATCTGATGGGTGCTCAAAAGAATGGTGACTCCTTTCCCCTTCAATTCAAGGAGAATGTCTTTGATCAGATTCCGGTTCACGGGGTCCAGGCCATAAAAAGGCTCATCCACAATCAGGATCGCAGGATCATGAATGACGGCGAGGATGAACTGCAATTTTCGGTGCATTCCCTTGCTCAACTCCTGAACGTTCCTGCGGGCATAGTCGCGAAGGTCCATTTTCTTGAGCCACTCCTCTGCTTTTCTGTCAATGTCTTTCGCCCCCTTGAGCTGCGCAAAGTACCTGATGCAATCGAACACCTTTTCTTTTTTGTACAATCCGCCCTCTTCCGGGAGGTAGCCTATAGTGTCTTTCGTCGCTTCGGAAAAAGGCTTCCCCAATACCTCTATTTCCCCCGAATCCGGCCTGAGGATGTCCAGGATCAGCCGGATCATCGTTGTTTTTCCGGCGCCATTGGGGCGCCGAGCAGCCCGAAGGTCTCGCCTCTGTTCACGGAGAATGAGAGGTCCTCAAAAACCGTTTTGCGGTCGAAGCGCTTGGTGAGGCTTTGGGCTTTTAGGGCGAGCGCTGAATTGCTCATAAAAGCAGAATAAAGGGGGAATTTTCAAAATACGGCCCTGCTCCAGATGGCGGCAAAGCCAAGCAGCCCCACAGCAACAATCACAGGTTGAATGAGAATGCCTGCCCAGGCCAGATACTTGCTTCCCTCACCAATTTGAGGGTGCTTTTTGATTTCATCCAGCGCAATGAGGCCAAGCACAAAGGCTACGGGCCAAAACAGGAAGCCGAGGATAAAGGAGAGGACGGAATACAGGGGGTGTTCCCCCAGAAGAATGGGTTTTTTTTTCATCAAGGGGCTTGGCTAGATGGATAAATGTCCTCAGCCGCAAAGGGCCCAGCCCTTAGGGCGATTGTTTTTTTGGAGGCAGGCAAAAGCAGGCCCCCGATTTCTCGGCGCGGCAACTGTCTTCGTGGTGGGAATGAGATTGGAAATACGCTTTATTATAGCTCTTTCTGCTTCCAAAAAGCAAGCAGGCCTCGCTTGCGCTGGCCTGCCCGCAGGAGGGATCTTTGGCACTTTCGCAAGCTTTGCGAGGAGGAGGAGTTCAGCTTCGCCTTTTCGTAAATCCGGAGCGCCCTTTTTTTATTCCTGCAAGTATCATGCGGCCGTTTTTAGCCATTTGATTATGGTGGTTGCGAATTGGCTTTGATTTCTCGTCGCTATCCAGCAAATCAATCAACGCTTAAAGTGGGGTTTTTTAGATCCCTCCAGCATCAGCAGTTCATTTATTTTATTTTTCAGCTCCTCAAAATCGATATCTTTCTCATGCTTAATGTGAACGCTTCTTATTCCCGCTGAATTCAAAACCGTGTCCACAAAGCTATCCCTCTCTCGCCTATCCTCTCTATTGTGGGTTTTTCCGTCGTACTCAATGGCTATAATGGGCTTCAGATATTGTTTCTCAAAAATAACAAAATCAATAGTTTTTCTGTTTATCCTATTCTGATAAGCCCAGAACTCTTTTCTTGTCGAAACGGCCTGAACGATATTGCTCAATACCATTTGCGGAAAAGCCATATACTCATCGGGAATAATTTTTTGCAAACCTTCAAAAAACTGTCTTTCGGCTATGTTTAGCAAAAAGTCCTTTCTTTTGAATGGAAGGGGCCTCTCTTCCTGCTGGGGGAAAATGCCTATCTTGTCCCTAAGGAAAAAAAATAAAATCACAAGAATCGCGAAGGTTGCTATGAGAAAAATTTCCATAGTTTTTAAAGGTTCTTTAGATTATTTCGCCTAACTTTTGCGTATGGCTGAAGTTGGGCAGGCGTATAATATCCAGAAACGGTGGAGCTGGGCCAATTTGGATGAGTGGCTTTTTCTAAAATCGTTCAAGCAAACGCTAGGGTAGGCTGGGCGCTGTTGTGCGATGCTATAAAAACGAAAGAGAGCTTATTATGATATCGAGATTCTCTTTGTATTGCTCTCGCTCTTCTTTGTTTCTGTTGTCTTGAGGGGGGTTGTTGTATAAATCGAATTCGCTTGTTGTTAAATTGAGATAATGACCATCAATTTCAATTATATAATGTTGACCTTCATGGCTTCTGTACATCTTAGTCGGATATTTTTCGCTGGCCTTTGAGGGGTAGATATTTCCAGTTTCTATGATATCCATGAGCTTATTTTCAATCCATTCCCTATTGCGATTTTCGAATTCTTCAAAGCTTTCGCCAGGAACGCTAAGGCTTGTGCTGCCATCTCGTGCGCTAATCCAGACTATTGAATTTTCCTCCACTGCCCTCCAGTCTGATGGATGGTTGAAAGAAATTTGCAATCCTTCATTATTATACAGGGCAATATCTTTGTTCAAATTTAAAAAAGGAGCTTCATTCTGTGCTTTTTCAGTACGGGTTGCCGCAGTAATATCTTCAGCAACAGCTGCAGCTTCTTTGCTCAAATTTATAGCAGGAGCCTCATTCTGTGTTTTTTGAGTGCAGGCCGTCAGAAATAATGCAGCTGCGATCAGTAATTGTGCCCTCTTCATAATAGTTAAATTAGTTTTTATAATTTTATATAGCGTTTTGCAGCTACAAGAAGTTGGCGATTTCGGAGACGAAAACCTTCTGCCACCACTGAACTTGACACGAAGCACAAAGCTTCATTTAACCACTGAACCGCCAATTTCTTGTAGGTGCTGTTATGCGTTCGCCCTTCTTTTCTCATTGTCTGTAATGGTTTGCTTTAATGTTATCTGCTGCAAGTTGCACAGCTTCTTCAATTCTCTTTTGTCGTGTTTCAGTTTTTTTTGCGTTCATAATCCACTCTAAAATTCCCCTTTTTGATGAACGTGGAAATTTTCCCCAATTGTCATGTGCAGTTTTATTTTTAAAAAATAGTGGCTTTAAATCATCTGGAATAGTAATGTTCTCAACGTCGTCTAATGCAGTCCAAGTCCCATTTTGTTTGGCGATATCTATCATTCTTAAACCTGAACTATGCATAAGTTCTTGTTCTATGAGCTTGGCAACCTTTTCTTTGTTTACTTTACTCCAATTACTCTTGGGATTTCGTTTCGAGAAAAACTGATAGTAACTATTTTCATCTCTTTTGTTTGGCTTGCTGTCTATCCAACCAAAACACAGAGCTTCGTCGACCGCTTCTGGATAGTAAATACTTGGGGTTTCACTTTCTTTTTTGTAAATAATAAGCCAAATAGATTTTTCTGATTGATGATTTTTATCCAGCCATTTACGCCAATCCTTCCGTGTCTTAGCATGAAAAGTTTTTATGTCATTGTAAAGTTCCATTTTCTGGTTTCTTAGGGTGTCGCATAACGTTTTGCAGATTTGCGATGGGCGGGTTTTTCAGCACAAATGTTCATTCGGAGCACAAAACTTTCGGCTACCACTAAACTGTCTGCGGAGCACAAAACCCCGCCTATTGCAAATGTGCTGTTATGTGCAGCAGTTCTGTCGCCCATTTTCTCCATTGTTTATTCTACGAGCCAATTATTATTACTAAATCCATATGCGTAAATTGCTTCTGGTGATGTATAATCCTCAGGTCGCACAGATACAACAATTTGGGAGTTGTCTATGAATCGAATCGTTAAGGCTTTTTCGGGTTCAAAAGTCACATCCTGAACTATTTTTGTTATTTGACTACAAAGTAAGTCACGAAAGCCAGCATTCCATGAAGTGATTTCAGTTTCATTAGCGTTTACAGTGAGTGGATTTGTAACGTTTATAGATGGCCCATCAAATCTTAATTGTAGATAGTCCTGGACAAATTCAACTGAACTTAATTGGCGACCAACTAATTCATCCCAAAACTTTGATACATTTTCTTCACTCATGATAATTTCAAATTACTTGGAATGCCGCTCATACTGTTGCACATAACGTTTCTGCGTATGCGATGTTTGCCAGTGGTATAATTGCACGAAGTGCTTACCACTGGCAAATATGGGTGGAGGCTTGCGGAGGTACGGAGCAAGCCGTAACCGCATACGCAGTGTTATATGATGTACATGTTTTCCTTTAATTTCTGAAAGAAATTGCTCTTACAAAAGAAAGATCCGATTTTGTTTTCCGTTTTGGGCGAAGGGCAGAGGGGATTAAGGGGTGAATGCCCGAAGCCAAAATACCTAATATGCGGTCATACGCAACATCTGTTTTATAGGTTTCTGCGGTCTATCCACAATATTGTATTTGACAAGTAATTCACTCATGTAATATACTAAGTTACGTGAAATGCGATAATACTAAATATACGTGGTATGAATACACACAATGATCATAAACATCCCCCTAGTCCTTTTGATAACCCTGAAAAATTTATAGAAAAGTTTGATGGTGTTGAGAGGGATAAATGGCAAAAACCTGATGCTGTGATGCAGGCATTTAATCTCCAAGACAATGCTGTTGTCATAGAGGTGGGTGCAGGGACTGGATATTTTGTAATGAGATTGGCTGAACAGCTAAAGAATGGAAAAATTATTGCCTTTGATCAATCTGCCAATATGACTTCACATCTTCAAAATCGCGTAAGAGAATTAGGACTTAGTAATGTTAGTGCATATACAACTGAAACAAATGGAATTATTGCCCTGGAAGAAAAAGCTGATCTTATCTTTTCGGTTGATGTATACCATCACATGCAGAACAGAATTCAATATTACACTAACCTTGCATCACAACTTAAACCCGAGGGTAGACTTGTAATAATTGACCGAACTGAAGAAAAGGTTGAAGGTCAACCGCTAGGACATCGGGTGTCGGCAAAGAGAGTAAAAGAAGAAATGAGAAAAGCCGGTTTTGAACTTGTCCAAGAATTAGATTTTTTGTTGCCGATTCAGTATTATCTATCATTTAAATAAGCACATATACTAGTATGAAAAAAAGTACAAAATTTTCCGATGTGGTGCATATGCTGCTCCATATGGCTGGTTCAAAAGTGCCAACCACATCAGAGGCTTTAGCAAAATTTGCACATACAAATCCTGTGGTGGCTCGCAGAATAATGGCGGGACTTCGAGAGCGAAGATTTGTGCAGTCGGAAAAAGGTCATGGTGGTGGTTGGACGCTTTCGTGTGATATCAATGAAGTGACTTTATATGATGTGTATGAAGCAATTGGTTCGCCAACGATGTTTGCAATGGGGAATCGTGATGAATCTTCAAAATGCCTTGTAGAAAATGCTGTACTTACGGCTACAGGCAATACTTTTCAGGAGGCAGAGAGTATTTTAACTATAAGATTTCGTAGCACGACATTAGCTGATTTGCTTAGTACTATTAAAAAACGTGGCAAGAACGCTTAATCACTTCACCTATAAGAAATTGTTTGTTAACAATGCTGTGAAGAACACTTTTAATTTCATCATCAAATAAATCGTTTCCAGAGCGAAGCGGAAGAAACACCGCTTTGTTTCCCCTTATAAAAAAGAAAAACAAAATCAGATTCTTTTTAAAAGCTTGGGCGATAGCCCAAAAAGGAAAACATGTATTTCACATAACGTTCCGGTTTGTACGAAGTTTACCAATGTTAAAATAATCCCTCAACATTGGTAAATTTGGGTGAGGTTTTTGTGCGACCATCAGCAGTCAAAAAGTGCACAAAAACTGAACCGTACAAACCGTGTTGTACGATTGTTATTTTTCTAAACTTTTAACAAAAGCATTGGTTAATTCCTTTATTTTATTTATTGTCTGCGGATCTGAGTCATTGATACTTTTTTTAATTTTGGATTTAACACCGCTTATTAGTAGGCAATGATCTTCGCTTACGTTTGAAGATAGGGTTTTAACAATATGTATGAGTGATTCATGCCCAACTTTTCCAGATGAAGAAGCGGTAATTAGAGCGACAGGTTTATTCATAAAAACAGTCGTTGAAACTGTCCATTCCAAGGCATTTTTTAGTATTGAGGGTATGCTGAAAACGTATTCTGGTGTACTGATGATGATGCCATCTGCATTTTCAATCATCTTCCTGAATTGGAGCACCTCCCTTGGCACTTCTTCTGGTTCTAGATCGGGATTAAAATGAGGAAGTCTGCTTAAATCCTTATAAATAAAAAATTGAACTCCGTCACCGGAAAAACTGGAAATAAAATCAATAATTCTTGAATTGGATGATTCCTCACCTACACTTCCTGATATTCCAATGATAGTCTTCATTCTAAAGCTTAGAAAAATAATGTCGTATAACGTCCGCGTGTTGGCGAAGTTGCGCGGGTGTATAATATCCCGAAGGGGAACACCCGTGCAATTTGGGAGAGGCGACCATCGGGAGATGAGCAGCTAACACGCTGTTATATGATGTGCATGTTTTCTTAAATTTGCTTTCAGTAATCAGTCTCACCAATCATTTTTTGAATCATTGAATCAATCATCTCCTTTAAATCTGGAGGTAGTTTTTTGATTTGGCAATAGTTTTTATCGATCACATCTTCAAGATCCCTACCTGGCCCTCCTCCACTTTCAATATTCTTTAATACAATTCCCACGCATGCTGCGAACTCTCGTTCATGACCTTTTTTCAATACATGATATCCAAGTTCAATTACTTCATATGGAAACCAATAATTCTTTTCAAAATCTACTAATCCCCCATTGTCTATAACTATATCCAGCTCCTTTCTGTGTTTATCACGACTATCGCGATAATCCAGACTAGAGATATAATTTCTTTCTGAGTCAGAAAGTGATTTTAAAAAAGATTCAAGCTCCATGATGTAGGCTAAAATTTAGTCTTTATAAGAATAGATACAATAGCCCCAAAAGAAAACATGTATTTCATATAACGTTTCTGCGTATGCGATGTTTGCCAGCGGTATAATTGCACGAAGTGCTTACCACTGGCAAATATGGGTGGAGGCTTGCGGAGGTACGGAGCAAGCCGGAACCGCATACGCAGTGTTAGCTGATGTATTCCTTTTCTTTTCCGACGATAGTCGGTTGTTTTAAAAAATTTTCGAATTTCTTTTTCCGTTTTGGATTTTGGGCAGAGGGGTTAGGGGTGAATGCTCAAAATCCAAAACTCCTTATTCTGTTCGGCAAAAGTGCTTACATAAAACTTTCAAGGTCAATTTTCCTACATTCATTTTTAGTTAAAATTGACTGCAAAATTGTACATTCCCATACTGCAAAGCCCCTGAAGTGTCCCGGATTGAGGAGTGCCCAGATCAATAATTTCTTCCCCGGTTTGGGCTAATATCTTTTGAAAGCCGACTGAACGAATTACAAGTGACGCAGAGCAGTCATACGTGCCGTTTGTTTTGACGATGAGCTTTGTGGGAATACCGGCCTTTGCCGTAGATACTTTTGGTGAGTATCCGCCCTTTGCATTCACGGTGATGTATTGAATCCCATCTTTGATTTCAACGTTCTGCGCCGATCCGACTGTCCTTGTGTCATTTTTTGAACCACCAAGGAAAATAATGCCAATGCCTATGGCAAGTGCGATCGTAATTATGATTAAAGAGGTTTTATTCATAGGTTTATTATATGTTAAATAGCGGATTAATAATTCCAAGTCCGGCAAGTCCGGCGAGGAGCGCAAACAATCCAAGACCAATCACAACGACTCCTGCGGATTTGAAAAATAGTGGAGCGTGTTTTCCGTGAGCGAATGAAGCTGATCCGAATGAAAGAAGTACGAGCATCGGCAGTGTTCCGAGAGCAAACGCAAGCATAATCAGAAGCCCTGACATGAAAGACCCGCTACTTAATGCTGAAACTTGCATCGACTGCGTGAATCCGCACGGCAGAAAGAAAGTAGCGAATCCAATAATGAGCGGGGTAAAAGTTTTGTGTTCTATTCTTCTGAAAAGATTGAAAATGCTTGAAGGTAATGCGACTTTGTTTTTTTCAAACACTCCAGCCAAATTTAAGCCGAGAAGCAACATTACTACAGAAGCCAAAATTCCCAAGATTGCCGTGAAAGTAAAGTTGATGCCGATAGTACTGCCTACAGCTCCGAGAACTCCTCCTAGTACTGCAAAACTAATTAATCTTCCTAGGTGAAAGAGAGTAAAAGTTTTGGTATCGCTGACATTATCCTGCGATACTGTTGCCGAAAGCGATAAGACTAAACCACCAACGATAGCAAGACAACTGGAAACTGAGGCGATGAGTCCAATAATAAAACTCGTTACCGGAGTCGTTTGTCCGCCAATTCCGAGATTTAATATTCCCGATTTCTGCAGGAGGAAAAATACGACGAGAAACGCCAGGCCGATCGGTATAGCTTTCCAAATTACGCCATCGTCTATTTTCTCTTTGGCTTTTTTCTCAACAGAAAGAGAATAACCATTGTGCTGTATTTTTTCAGTCAGTATTTCCGCGAGTTTGTGCTGACTCTCACTGAGGGCTGTGTCGATTGAGACAGTTTCGTGTTTCAAATCGACACTGGCACGTTCGATACCAATTTGCTCGTTTAAAATATCTTCAATGAGGATTTTACATGAAGCACAGTGAGTGCCGGAAACATGAAATGTGTAGGTTTTCATAGTTATAATTTCTTGGCTTTAATGCGTAATGAATTTGAGACGACCGAAACTGATGACATTGCCATGGCAAATCCGGCAAAGATTGGATTTAGTACCCACCCAAAGATCGGGTAGAAAATTCCAGCCGCAAGTGGAATACCAACAATGTTGTAGATAAATGCCCAAAACAGATTCTGCTTGATACCTCGCATGGTCATTTTTGAGAGCTTGATTGCTTTGACGAGCTTTGAGATATCTCCGCCAAGAAGCGTGATACCTGCAGACTCTATTGCAACATCCGTTCCGGTCCCCATAGCAATGCCCACGTCAGCCTGAGCCAGTGCAGGGGCATCGTTTACGCCGTCTCC
>JACCDN010708797.1_pt1 | contig 12633 bp, 9 predicted proteins | sample 7441691 | NCBI WGS metagenome assembly JACCDN01 (sample SAMN15323439, study PRJNA562643) | freshwater metagenome | isolation source: river surface water | place: USA:Blue River Watershed | collected 2017-08-16 | reverse complement strand
CCCTCTTTTTCCGTCAAACTTTTACAATGAAGCTAATGTTGTTTGTCCGGTTCTTTCTTACGACGCAAGCTCAACCCCAGACATTTTAGCTCTAATTGCTGCCTCTGCCGCTTTGGCAATTTCTGAAGCTCCTTTAACTGAACCAGTTGGCGGCGCTCGCGTTGGATATGTTAACGGTGAATTTGTTTTAAATCCAAACCAAGAAGAATTAAAAGAAAGCCGCTTGGATCTAGTTGTGGCCGGAACTGAAAGTTCGATTTTGATGATTGAATCTGAGGCTAAAGAATTAACGGAATCAGAAATGTTGGCAGCTTTAGACTTTGGTCACAAAGCTTTCCAGCCAGTAATCAAAATGATCGAAGAGCTAAAAGCTGAATGTGGTAAGAAAAAATTCGGCTCTCCAGTAGAAGATAATTCTGGTTTAAAACAAGAAATCACCAGCTTCATTTCTGATCGCTTAATCAACGCTTACAAAAAACAAGATAAGCAATCTCGCGTTGCTGACCTAGATCAAATCGCTGCAGACGTTAAAGAAAAATTTGTAAACGAAGAAGCTGGAGCTACTGCTAATAAAGTTAAATCAATTTTTAAAGTTCTGTCGCAAGAAATCGTTCGTAACGACGTTCTAAAAAATGGCGTGAGAATTGATGGTCGCAAAACAGACCAAATCAGACAAATTGCAATTGAAACCGGCTTCTTGCCACAAGTTCATGGATGCGCTTTGTTTACTCGTGGAGAAACTCAGGCTTTAGTTGTTGCAACTTTAGGCTCAAGCAGAGACGAGCAAATGATTGAAAATCTTGACCCGGGCATGTCGAAAGAAAATTTCATGCTTCACTACAATTTCCCTCCTTACTCGGTTGGTGAAACTGGTCAGTTGAAACCACCTGGACGTCGCGAAATTGGTCATGGTAAATTGGCTTGGCGTGCGATTAACCCAGTTTTTCCATCTAGCGAAAGCTTTTCTTACACAACTCGCGTTGTTTCCGAAATTACTGAATCAAACGGCTCATCTTCAATGGCGACCGTTTGCGGAACCTCTCTAGCTTTGATGGATGCTGGTGTTCCAATCAAGTCTCCCGTTTCAGGAATTGCGATGGGATTAATTAAAGAAGGTAGCAACTACGTTATTCTTTCTGACATTTTAGGTGATGAAGATCACCTTGGTGACATGGATTTTAAAGTTGCGGGAACTAGATCTGGCATAACCTCTTTGCAGATGGATATTAAAATCAATGGCATCACTGCCGACATCATGAAAGCGGCTTTGGATCAAGCTCACGCTGGCAGAATTCACATTTTAGACAAAATGGTTGAAGCTGTTCCGGAAGGAAGAACTGAACTTAACGCCAATGTGCCAAAAGTTGAAGTTATGACAATTCCGCAAAAAAAGATTCGCGAAGTAATCGGTTCTCGTGGAGCGGTTATTAAAGAAATTTGCGCAACTTCTGGAGCTGTTGTTGATGTTGACGATGCCGGAACAATTAAAATTTCTTCAAACAATGCTGAGGCAATTCAAAAAGCCGTTGCAATGATTCAAGAAATTACTTTTGAGCCAGAAATTGGCGATATTTATCAAGGTCCTGTTGTTAAAGTAATTGATGCCGGAGCTTTCGTAAGCATTTCTAGCAATCGCGATGGATTTATTCATATTTCTGAACTAGCTGAATATCGCGTTGATTTTGTTGAAGACGTAATAAATGAAGGCGACATCGTTAAAGTTAAAGTAATTGGTTTTGACAAAAAAGGTCGTCCAAAACTTAGCTACCGTTGCGTTGATCAAGCTACAGGAGAAGATATTTCCGATCGTTTGCAAAATAAGCCACAAATAGTGGACGAAAGAGAATCTGGCGGTCGCGATGATCGTCGTGGCGGCGGCGATAGACGTCCTCGTGATCGTGACGACAGACGCGGTGGCGATGATCGTCGCAGCGGAGGTCGTGATCGTGATGATCGTGGTGGCGACAGAGATGCCGCTCCTAAGAAACGTCGCGGATTCTTCAGTTAATAATTTTGAAGATAAAAATTTAAGGGGCGGACCTTTGTGGTTCGTCCCTTTTTTTATATCTTGATTTGCGACAGCGCTCTTAATTGGAAGTAATTTTTGGTGCTGTAAGTTAAGAAAATGAGAAAATAAAAATTCAAAAATATGCCAATTGCCAAACAAGATCTAGAAAAAATTCTGCAAGAAAATTTCCCTGAAGCTCGTATTGAAGTCTTTGCCCTGGTCGATGATAATAATCACTACAGCGTAAAAATTACGGATAAAATTTTTGCTGGAAAAACAAGAGTTGCTCAGCATAAAATTGTAAATGCCGCGCTTAAAGATCTTCTTCTTGGGGATATTCTTCACGCTATGCAACTTAAGACTTCAGCTAATTAAAATTTCTTTTTTATGACCGATGCACTTCAAAGAATTCAAGAAACCATTACAAATAACGACGTAGTTCTTTACATGAAAGGTAGTAAAGACTTTCCGCAATGTGGATTTTCAGCTGCAGTTTCGCACGTGCTTAAAACGCTTAATGTAAACTTTGTGGACGTTGATGTTTTGCGCGATCCTGAAATTAGACAAGGCATTAAAGAATTTTCTGATTGGCCAACAATTCCTCAACTTTACGTTAAGGGCGAATTTATCGGAGGATGTGACATCGTAAAAGAGATGATGCAGTCGGGTGAGTTACAAGAATTATTTCAGTCCAAAAATTTAATTAGCTAAAAAATGTCTGATCTTGCGATTGAAGTTAAAGATCTTGGAAAAATTTATAAAAAATCCAAAAAATCTCCTGAGAAGATCGCTTTAAAGTCGGTTAATTTAGAAATAAAAAAAGGTTCTTTTTTTGGTCTTTTGGGTCCAAATGGCGCAGGAAAGTCAACCATCATAAATACTCTTGCGGGTCTGGTTAATAAAACTTCTGGTTCGGTAAAAATTTGCGGAATCGACATTGATGAAAATCCACAATTGGCAAAATTTAAAATTGGCATTGTGCCACAAGAGTTGGTGATTGATCCTTTTTTTAACGTGCGCGAAACCCTAGAAATTTATGCTGGATATTACGGCATAAAGAAATCTAAGCGCCGCACGGATGAAATAATTGAAGCATTGGGCTTGAAAGATAAATCTCTTTCCGCTCCGCGCAGTCTTTCTGGAGGAATGCGCCGTCGTTTATTGGTGGCAAAAGCTTTGGTTCATAGTCCAGAAATTCTTGTTTTAGATGAGCCGACTGCAGGCGTGGACGTTGAGCTGCGTAATCAATTATGGAATTATGTCAAAAAATTAAACAAAGAAGGCACAACAATTTTGCTCACAACTCATTATCTTGAAGAGGCTGAAGAATTGTGTGATGAAATTGCAATCATTAATCACGGACAAGTGATTGCTTGTGATAAAAAAGAGAATTTGATGAATGTTCTTTCTAGCAAAGAACTTATTGTTCAGTGTCAAAATGAAATTGATTTTGAGGTAAAGGAATTATTTCCAGATCTTCAGGTTAGAGTTGTTTCCAAAGACAAAATTGCGATTAGTTATGATCCGCAGAAAATTATGGTAGAAAAAATTCTGCGCAAAATTTCTGACGGTAAAATTGAAATAAAAGATATCTCAACCAAGCAGCCAGATTTGGAAGAAGTTTTTAAACATCTAATTAAGAATAGTTTCGATGAAAGATCTCATTAGTATCGATCAGCTCAGCCTAGAAAATATTAATGATATTCATCGCCTGGCTCAGAAATTTTACAAATCATCAACAAGTAGCTGCTCGATAAAAAGCAGATTTTCCAATTTTTTCTTCGGTCAAAATCTTCCCCTAAAAGATAAGATTCTTATCAATTTCTTTTTCGAAAATTCCACACGCACCAGAACTTCGTTTGAAATTGCAGCTAAACGCATGGGAGCTGAAGTTGTAAATATCGATGTTTCTCTTTCTTCTCTAAAAAAAGGTGAATCCATCATCGACACCGTTAAAACAATTAATGCGATGAGGCCAGATTTTGTCGCCCTTCGTCACAATAGTAGCGGAATTTGTAAAATATTAAAACAGTACATTTCTGCGCCGCTGATTAACGCTGGAGACGGAACAAACGAGCATCCAAGCCAAGCTCTGCTAGACTCATTTGTGATTTTGCAACATAAGAAAAAATTAGAAAATCTGCGCGTAACAATTTGTGGCGATGTTTTGCATTCAAGAGTTGCGCGCTCCAACATTAAGTTATTGAGCAAGTTTGGATGTAAGATTAGAGTGGTAACGCCGCCAACTTTAATCACCTCGCAATATCGCAATTGGCTTAAAGAAAATTGGAATATTGAGGTTTTTGAAAATTTGCAGCAAGGAATTGAGGGCGCGGATGTGATTATGATGTTGCGAATTCAGCAAGAGAGGATGCTTGGTTGTTATATTCCGTCTCTGTCGGAATATTTTAAAGTTTTTGGACTTTCTCACGAAAAGTTAAAATTTGCCAAAAGCGATGTTCTGGTTTTGCACCCCGGACCGATTAATCGCGATGTTGAAATATCATCAAGTCTTGCTGATGACGATAAATTCAGTTTAATTCTTGATCAAGTTGAGGCTGGAGTTGCTGTTAGGCAGGCAATTTTGCAGCTGCTTTAATATTTTCGCTTTAAAATTTACTACTAACAATTCTTTGAAAGCCTTGGCGCAAAGCAATGTTTTTTATGCGCACGATCAAGAAAACATCACTCATTTTTTCTTGGTCACAGAAAGATTTTTCCGCGTAAAAATATTTATTTGGATTAGTTATTTACAAATAAAATTCAGTTCATAGTTTGCCGCGCTCTTTTAGAAAAAATTGCGTTCAAAAATAGTGATTTCAAGCCTTGAAAATCAAGGCTCGGCAGCATGTCAAAATTTGAACAAAAATTAAGTGTTTTTTATTCTTTTACTTAATTTTAACCCAACAAAGAAATGGAAAAAGAACTTGGATATGACGGAGTAACAAACTCAAAAGTTCACTACTTATTTAAAGCGCAAAATTCCACCAAGGGAGAGAAGCAATCTTTTAAAAGCAAAACTTCAAAAAAACTGCCGACAGTTCAAGATAAGGTTTTAGAGTTAAAGCCTTCAATTCCAGTTTACCTCATTCGTCCAAACTCAATAAAGCGTGCCGCAAAATTTTTCTTGGACAATTTTAGTGCGCCAAAATTTTCTAGCGACGTTCTTTACTCTGTAAAAAGTAATCCAGATGCGACCGTTCTTAAGCATTTATTTGATTCTGGAATTAAACATTTTGACGTTGCCTCAACGGCTGAAGTGAAATTAATCGACAAACTTTTTGGCGATAAGGTCAGAATGTATTTCATGCATCCAGTTAAATCACGCGAAGCAATTCACGATGCTTATTTTAATCATGGAATTCGTGATTTCTCTCTCGATTCTTTTGATGAATTGCAAAAAATTATCGAAGTAACAAACGGTGCAAAAGATCTTGGTTTGCACGTGCGTTTGTCAATTCCGAATTCTCATGCAGCAATTGATCTTTCTGGAAAATTCGGTGTTTTGCCAAGTGAGTCTGTTGGCTTAGTTAGAAAAGTCAGATCTGCTGCCAAAAGATTTGGCATTTGTTTTCACGTTGGTTCTCAATGCATGGAGCCCACAGAGTATCGCCACGCCCTGAACATAACCAAAGAAATTCTTGAGCAGGCAAAAGTTAAGCCCGACGTAATTGATATTGGCGGTGGATTTCCCTCAACTTACCCAGGTATGACTCCACCGAATTTAGCGGCATATTTTGACGAGATTTTTGATGCGCTTAGTCATATGAATCTTGATAAAAAATGTCGTATTTGGTGTGAGCCTGGTCGCGCTTTAGTTGCGGAATCTGGTTCTTTATTGGTTCGTGTTGAGGCTAGAAAAAAGAACATGCTTTATTTAAACGACGGCACATACGGTGGATTGTTTGATGCCGGCTTCCCTGGTTTCATTTATCCATCTAAAGCAATCAGAGTTAAAGGCGAAAAATCTCTTGCCAATAATAACGCGGCCTTTGGTTTTTATGGTCCAACCTGCGATTCTCTCGATTTCATGAAGGGTCCATTTTATCTGCCGGAAAACATCTCGGAAGGCGATTACATTGAAATTGGTCAACTTGGAGCTTACTCCAGAAGCATTAGAACAGAATTTAACGGTTTTAACAAAAACCTGCAAATTGAAGTTTGTGATGAGCCAATGTCTTCAATGTATTTTGACGATGAAGAGCAAGAAAAGTCAGCTGCAAACCCTGCCTAAAACTCCCTTTAAAATTTAATTCCTAAAAAAATGGCTACCAAGAAAGAGCTGCTAAAGCGTCCGGTGAAACATATTGACATCACTAAATTTGATGCGCGTCCGATAATTGATCAAATGGATCATATGTCTTTTACTTCTCGTGATTTAGCTCGCGCCACCGAGCTTTTTAACATGATGTTAAAAGATCAAAAATGCTCCGTAATTTTAACTCTTGCTGGCTCAACTTCTGCCGGCGGCTGTATGAAAGTTTATGCCGACATGGTTAAGCTTGGAATGGTTGATGCGATTGTTGCAACTGGTGCGTCAATTGTTGATATGGATTTTTTCGAAGCTCTTGGTTTTAAGCATTATCAAGGAACCCCGTTCATTGATGATAAATTTTTACGCAAAAACTACATCGACAGAATTTACGATACTTACATCGACGAACGTGATTTACAAAATTGCGACAATGTAATTTACAAAATTGCCAACTCTTTAGAAGCTCGCCCATACTCATCTCGTGAGTTTATTTGGGAAATGGGAAAATATTTGAAAAAACATTCTAAGAAAAAAGATTCTTTGGTTGAGCTTGCCTACGACCACAATGTGCCAATTTTTTGCCCGGCTTTCACAGACTCTTCCGCTGGATTTGGATTGGTTTTACACCAAGTAAAAAATCCAAAAAAACATATGACGATGGATTCAATCGCTGATTTTAAAGAATTAACCGATATCAAAATTAAAGCCGGAACAACTGGATTGTTAATGGTTGGTGGCGGCGTTCCTAAAAACTTTGTTCAAGATACTGTTGTTTGTGCTGAAATTTTAGGTGTTGAAGCCGAAATGCATAAATATGCCGTACAAATCACTGTTGCTGATTCTCGCGACGGCGCTTGCTCTTCTTCAACTTTGAAAGAAGCCTGTTCTTGGGGAAAGGTTGATACAACTTTCGAACAAATGGTTTTTGCAGAAGCAACTTCGGTAATTCCTCTTTTGGCGTCAGATGCTTATCACCGAGGTTTCTGGAAAAAGCGCAAAAAAAGAAATTTTGCCAAGATGTTCGTCAAATAAGTTGGCAGACATCAACTCTGAGTTGCGAGCCTAAAATCTTCCAAATCCATCTAAAAGGGGATTTGGAAGATTTTTTTTATATTTAAAAATCTATTGAAAATTTATTTTATAAATCGACGGTTGTTAAATCTGACAGTTTTTAAATAACTTTCTCAATGAGCTATGATCAAAGCTTTAAGAGTTCTTCTAATAAGAACCCCTAACCCACATTATCACGGATTGGCAAGAATGCTTATCCCTGGAATAAATCCCAATATATTTGGATCGAGCCAAGGTATTTTATCTCTCGCATCTTTTCCTGCAGACGTTTCAATAGATCTGATCAGGGGTTCAAAATCTACGGCAATAAACGAAGAGCTTTTTTATGCCAATCCAGCTTTGCCAGCCAATGTTCTTGCTCACCTAGTGTCAAAGGGACTTTATCCGGAAAGTAACGAGTTGCACATTGGTTCCATTGAGGGGCTTGTTGTAAGGGAAGAATTTGGCAAAAATAATCTTTTCTCCTCATTGCTTTATGAAGCGCAAAAGAATGGTCTGCCCGCATATTCTCTTGATGAAAAATATTGTCTTAATCAAGTTATGCCAGACGGCAGTTTGCAGCCGCATCTTCCTGAAGATATATTGTCTTTTGATCCAAGAATGGGGGAAAAGAGTCTTCAATCTATGAGGGATAGATTAAAAGAAGGTTACGAAAATTATATTTTGGAACATGCGCAAAGTGCGACGATAAAAGGTTATAAAGAATTCTTAAATAAGAAAAAATCTGGCCTACTAGAGCCTGTAACGCAGGAGGTTGTGGGTGACGTATATTCCTTGGCCGCTATGGAAAATCCAGAATATGCTGAGCAGCTCAAAGAAATTAGAGAAGCTTTAGAAAAAGAAAAAATAAAAAACCAAAGCCCGCTTTCCACCGCATCTGCAAGAGAAGAGCATGAGAAGATATTGGCGCAAGCTGCCGTGAAAGACGAAAAATATTTGTGGGATCCAATAACTACCGGCTAAACCCACAAAGACTTTTCTCAAATTATCTTATTTTATTTGACCAAAGTTTATCTCTGTTTCTTCTAGACAAAAAATGGCTGTAAAATAACTTTTGCCCACTCCATTTTTGACGGATTATTTTTTACGATAAACTTCCCCAAATGCCTGAAAAGAAATCATTTTTACAAATCGCCATCCTGCATTTAATTGTTATTTTTTTTGCCATTCTGAATGTTTCTGACATTAGAATTGCAGGCATTTCGCACGTGTTGCCACTGCTTGACCTGATGGCAATTTTTTATTTTACAATATTTCGAAAAGCGTTTGGAATATGGTTTATTTTTTTGTTGGGAGTTTGGAGTGATGCACTTGTTGGAAGCCCTTTAGGAACAACGTCTCTCTGTTATATTTTGTTGATAAAAATATTCTTAGTTTTGAACCAGAAAATGAGTGTTAAAGAAAATTTTCAACATGTCTGGAAGCAATTCATAATTTTTTGCTGCTTATTTTTATCGATTAAATGGTTATTGGTTTCCATGCTAAACAATCAATTCGCTTCTTTTGTCGGGGTTGTTGTTGCTATGGTTTTGAACTCTTCCATGTATGTTTTGATGCATAAATTCTTCGATTATTTAAGTCACAAATTGCTAGAGGAAAATAATTAGTGCTTCGCGACATTCGTAAAAACAAAATTTTTAATCGTCGTGCTTTTATGCTTGGCGCTGGGCAATCGGCTCTAACCGGCGCACTTTTGATGCGACTTAGTTATTTGCAATTGTGGCAACATGAAGAATATTCAACTCAATCAGATAACAACAGAATCAAGCCAATAATATCACCAGCTCCACGTGGCACCGTGGTTGATCGTAATAATTTTCCACTTACCGAAAATGACGGAAATTATCGCTTACTTCTTTATTTTGACAAAAGAAGAAACTCGGAAGAATTATTAGAAAAACTCACAAAAATATTAGATCTTGACCAAGAGCAGCAAAATGTTTTTGCAGAAAAAATAAAAAATTCACGTCGCAAAAGCGTGATTTCTTTGATGGATAATTTGAAGTGGGACGATCTTGCTCGTATCGAAACCAACTCGCATTTGCTGATGGGTGTTGCAATCGATAGCGGCATCAGAAGACGTTATCCTTATCCAAATGAAACGGCGCATTTTTTGGGATATGTTTCTTTGCCGTCGGAAAAAGAAATTGATGGCAATGAGCAAAATCTTTTTATGCATCCAGATTTTCGCATTGGAAAATTTGGTTTGGAAAAATCTTTTGATGAAGCTTTGCGCGGTAAATACGGAGTAAAGTATGTTGAAGTGAACGTGCATGAAATTCCGTTGCGCACTTTATCAAATAGTCATTCGCAGGAGGGTTCTCGCTTACACACCACAATTGACTTTGGCTTACAAAAATTTGTTACCGAAAGAATTAAAGATGTAGTTGCTTCAACCGTTGTGATGAATGTAAAGACGGGTGAAATTTTAGCTTATGCTTCCAGCCCAACTTTTGATCCAAATAATTTTGTTGAAGGTGTTTCTCGCGAATATTGGAAACAGCTTTACGAAGATAAGCGCAAGCCGCTAAGCAATAAGCCAATTTCTGCAACTTATCCTCCTGGTTCAATTTTTAAATTAATGGTCGCTCTTGCGGGCCTGGAGTCGGGCTTTAATCCGGCGCGAAAAGTTCATTGTAGCGGAGCTTATCAATTTGGCAGAAGAGCTTTTCACTGCTGGAAGGAAGGTGGTCACGGAACGCTCGATTTAATGGGTGGAATTATGCATTCCTGCAATACTTATTTTTTCACATTGGCCAACGAAATTGGTTATGAAAAATTCACTGAAATGGCTCGTCGATTTGGCTACGGCGAAAAAATGGACATCAGTTTGCATGGAAGTAAAAGCGGCAATGTTCCCTCCGATGAGTGGAAGAGAAAAGTTTTTAACGAAGGATGGATGGGTGGCGACACTCTAAACACGGCGATTGGTCAGGGATCTGTTTTGGCAACTCCTTTGCAAATGGCGGTAGTTACCTCGCGAATTGCAAATGGCGGAATTCCAATCAAGCCTTATTTGGTGCGCAATCACAATATTTCTGAACAATTTGATGCTTTAAAAGCAACTCCATTGGTTAAAGAAGCGCATGTTAAATTCGTGCAAGAAGGAATGCGTAGAGTTGTTAACGAGCCTGGTGGAACGGCTTATGGCAAAAGAATTGCTGTTGAAGGCTTTGAAATGGCGGGAAAAACCGGCACTTCACAAGTGATTTCGAAGCGGGAAAAAGAAATGTCGGCGGCTGAAAATGCAGCTAACGCTAATCATGCAATTTTTACTGGTTTTGCACCAGCTCATGATCCGCTATATGCTGTTTCTGTGGTGGTTGAGCATGGTGGAAGCGGTTCGGCAACGGCAGCGCCGATCGCTAAAGATGTGATGATGGAAGTTCAGGGATTGAATAAAAAGAACAGTTAAAAAGTTATTATCAAAGTTAGCCCTTCTTTCTTGCGTCTTAAGATTCTCTAAGAAGATTCCTGCCTTTTTAAAAAATCTCAATTTCATCGCCAGCTCAGTTTATGCAAAGAACGCAAAGATCAGCCTTCACAATGCTAGAAGTTGCTGTGGTGTTAATTATTATTGGAGTATTTATTGCTGGCGTTGTTGCCTCAAATTCTTTGGTTACAAAATTCCGCATTACTGCCGCGCAAAATATTTCTAAGTCCTCTCCAATTAACGCTATTAAAGATAATGCTTTGTGGCTGGAAACGAGCTTGGATAGCAGCTTTAACGCTATTGAGAGTAGCGACTCCTCTACTTTAACAACTTGGTACGAGCAGCGTAATTCGGTTAATAGAGTGTTTGTGCAGTCTGTTTCTGGAGGGCCGACTTATTCTAATACAATTAATAGAGTTCATGCGGTTAAATTTAACTCTGCTGGCGGATATTTTGCTTTTGATGGAAGTTTTCTAAATGGCACTGACTACACGGTGGTTGTTTTAGAGAAGCGCGAGAGTGGCGATTCTGATAATTATTTTTTAGGCGATAGCTCTATTTCTACGGCTAATCAAAATCTTCTTTTGGGCTATAGCGCTTCTGGACAAGTGGTTCATAGTCAGGGAGGATCTAGTTCATATCCTTCGTCTGTGAGTAGCTATTCCCAATCATCGGGATCTGCTCGAGTTTTTACTTTTACTCATAGTGCAACAGAGGGCAAAAAAACTTACATAAATGGTGTTCTGGCTGCTGAGGATGCGAGTAATACAGCTCATCTTTCTAACATATCGACAGTAAGTTTGGGGAAAGGCTATTCAGGTCAAATTGGTGAGTTGGCTATTTTTACAAGAGCTTTAGAGGTTGATGAGATAATTTCGGTGGAAGATTACATAAGTCAAAAATGGCGCGTGAATATTAACAGGGTCAAATTCCCGAGCTGCATAGATGGCGTGGTTACAGATTCTGGTTGCGATTCTTCTGGAGGTGGAGGTGGCGGAGGATCTCCTACTACTTGCGATGTTGCTGTTTCTGGCGTAACTAGCACAACTCCGGTGAATTCTGGAGTCGGATCTTTGACTTGCGATGGAGATAATTTTAATCGCAATACAATTTCTTTCACCTGCTCTAGCGGTGTTTTAACAACAGGATCTGATTGCGAATGCGCTGATGGATATGCATTGTCTGTTGGAGAATGTGTTGCAACTCTTCCAGCTTGTACGGGCGGCACAATTACGACTGTTTCTGGTTACAAGGTTCATAAATTCACATCATCAGGAACTTTCAGCTGTCCTTCTTCGAGAAATGTTGAAGTTTTAGTTGTTGCGGGTGGCGGCGGTGGGTCAAAAGGATTAAGTATTGCCGGCGGATCTGGTGGCGGCGGTGGTGGGCTAATCTACAATAATTCATTTTCCGCTTCAACCACTCCCATAACAGTCACGGTAGGAGCTGGAGGAGCTGGAGCAACCGGAAGTGGCAATGGCAGTAAAGGAGGAGACTCTACATTCGGAAGTTTAACCGCAGTTGGCGGCGGTGGTGGTGGCGCAAGAGAATTAAATGGTAGCGCTGGCGGATCTGGTGGTGGCGGCGGAATATCTGGAGATGCAAAAACAGGCGGTGCCGCAACTTCTGGTCAAGGTTTTGCTGGCGGAAACAATTACAGCGGCTTCCCAAATTATGGCGGTGGTGGCGGCGGCGGCGCTGGTTCAGCCGGTCAAGCGGGAACATCTACCAAAGGAGGAAATGGCGGAGATGGTCTGCAATATGATATTACCGGAACAGCGGTTTATTATGCTGGAGGAGGTGCATCTTCATATTATTATTCAGGTGGTAGCGGAACTTTGGGAGCAGCTGGCTTAGGCGGAAGTG
>JACCDN010107528.1_pt1 | contig 12633 bp, 17 predicted proteins | sample 7441691 | NCBI WGS metagenome assembly JACCDN01 (sample SAMN15323439, study PRJNA562643) | freshwater metagenome | isolation source: river surface water | place: USA:Blue River Watershed | collected 2017-08-16 | reverse complement strand
TTGGTTCGATGACTACAATTCTTACCACCCGCACAGTGCATTGGGCTATTTGCCGCCAACCCTGTTCAGGGAAAAGCAATCGGTAACTTGAATATACCGGCGGTACTGGGTTACGGGGTCAAGACCACCGGGCAATGGGGGGTTGTATTTGATCGGGTCGATGCGGCGCCGCGTCACCCTGTGCAACTTTACGAAGCAACAACTTACCTAGTAATTTTTATCGTCCTACGCGTGGCATTTAGTCGGTATGCCACATTAACGCGGCGCGGTTACCTGACTGGCTTATTTCTTTTTTTGGTGTTTTCTGCAAGAGCAGTGCTAGAAGTATGGAAGTCTCCACAAGCTGCATTTGAGATGGGGTACTTCATCAGTGTCGGCCAATGGCTCAGCGCTCCTTTCGTGCTACTTGGTGCTGTCCTGATGATTCGCGCGCGCTTCGCTGAAGCCAAATTAAAAGCATTGATGGCCAAGCGGGCAATCCCTGTTCGAGCCGATCTGCCAACTCATGCACCACCGAAAGCATGATAGTGCTTATGCTTCAATAGCATGTTCCCTTGAACAACACTTGTGCAGCGATTCAAGTTTTCAAACCATGAACATGCCTATTTAATATCCCACTGTTGTGGCGATCAACTGTTTTTGATGCATCTTGAGTACAAGAGAAAGAGGAGCCAGCACTTGGCTCAGCACGATATCCACTGATAGCTCATAAGTTCTTTCGATTGGAATGTCTGGGGCAGCAGTTTTCAACCCATTTCAACTGTTGGCGGGATGTCAGTTCTGGAGCGTGAGCAGCCGGCCAAGAGCCAATCTTCGTTAACATTTCAGTCAACAGTCATTCGCCAGATGTTGAAGGTGGACGAAGCCGGCAGCCTTGGCGAATTGCGGCAATCTCCAAATGACGCCGTTGACACCCCAAGCGCCATCCGGAACTTCATGCAGAACAACCGAGCTGGCAACTTGTCGCTTATCGTCTAAAGGGAGCGACTGTTTGAACGCCTGATGCATTTCCTGAACATAGTGAGTGCGTGACGCCTCGTTGAGTACACCTGCAGGCAAGTAAACCATAGCCAAGCAGGGCAGCAGTTGCGAAGTCACATCGCCACCCCCGCAGGTCCACGCAACAGAATCAACTTCGTCGATCAATACCCAACAAAGCATGCGCTTGCTCGGTTCCGCCGGAATTTGCTCAGCACTCGCCGCGGCAGCGTTAATTCTATGAGTGAGCGCATTGCGTGCTTCGCCTAGAAATGAACCCTTCGGAATGTGGATAAGGATGTTGGGCATAGTAGGTTGTATAGAGTTGAAAGATTTCTATTTCACCTGCCTGACCGCTAAACTGCTAGTATCTGATTAGACATCTTTAATGCGAAAGTGGCCATGCGAGATTTCACCATCCTTGTTCTTCCTGGCGCATACGCGGCCAGCGTGGCGATTACCCAAGACATGCTCCAAGCTGCGGCCGCAATGGCGCCACGCTTGAAACTGCCGCAACCCACGTGGCGTGTCTTTTCACCAAATGGTGGACCGGTTACGCTCAGCAGTGGGTTGAGCATTGGGACGGTGCGAATGCCCGTTCGCGAGGCTGCTGACTCGTCAACATGGATCGTCCCAGGACTTGGTCTGGATAGTCCATCTGCAGTTGCACAGCGCTTGTCCAACGCGGCTTCCGATAAAGCCGTTTCGCGGTTGAGGCGGCATGTCAAAGGCGGCGGTTCAGTTGCTGCATCATGTTCAGCCGTTTTCCTGTTACAGGCTGCTGGATTGCTTCGGGGACGGCGCGCGACGACGTCCTGGTGGTTGGCTTCGGAGCTCCGCAGACTCCAGCCGGACTGTGAAGTTGATGTCGATCGTATGGTTGTCAGCGATGGCTTGGTCACTACTGCAGGCGCTGCGTTTGGACAATCCGATCTTATGCTGCATCTAATTCGCGTTAATTTCTCCCCGGCTTTGGCCAGCGCAGTGGGAAAGGTTCTTTTGATCGATGGCCGGCAAGCACAGTCGCGATTTATGGTGCCGTCTCTTCTAGTCAATGGTAATGAGCTGATCAGTCGCTTAACGCAATTCATTGAGTCTGCACTACCTCACCCACCCAGCGTCAGCAGCTTAGCCGAAGAGTTCGCCATGTCACATCGCACGCTGTCGCGACATGTGCGAGCCGTTACCGGCCAAGGGCCTTTGGCATTAATTCAGACTGTTCGCATGAACCGGGCGCGCTTACTGATTGAAAGCAGCAGGATGTCGATCGACCATATTGCACAGGAGGTGGGATACGCAGACGCGACCGCACTTCGACGTTTGATGCAACAAGTGACTGGAGCAAATCCCAGCAACTTCCGTTCTGCAGCGAATTGGCGTTGACCGGCATCAAGAATTGCCACAAGTATGTGACTGCTTTAGCAAATTCAAAACAGCCACTTCGGGTCGGTTGCAACCGGCCATCAACTTGCCGTGAACGACGGCAACACCCAATGCAAATCTATTCAAAGGCCTAACGCGAGCAAAGTCGGCGCAATCCTTGGGCTGCTTTATATGTTCTTCAAAAAGTAATCAGATAAAACCCATTTTGCGATGGGGCTCTTAGGTCTATAGGCTCAGCATTGTTGAGTTGCTCATTAACTGTGTGTACTCTTAGTAGTTTTTAAGAACAGGATGCCTATCAAATTGGCTAGCTCTGGTTGTCTGAACTTTGTTGCAACTTGCAGTGGTGAGTTGGAAAATTAATCGACGTAGAAGGGCGGCATCACGCTATTCGTTCGAAATAAATGCAGAGCGATCAAGCCGCAAGTAATGTTTTTAACACCACCTCAGGTGCTGTCGATACGATTTTGAGCAATGCAACAGCAGGGCCTGTTGGATTGCGTCGATGCTGCTCTCAATTTTGAAGCGTCTTCACACTCCCGCACATCAAATTAGCAAACTCACTTTGGGACAATCCAATTTGTTCTCGAATTAAATTCACATCTTGTGGTTCGACGGCAAAGCGACGAGATGCCGGCTTTTCTCCGCGTGCGATCGCCTTAGCCTCTTTCAAGCTTTGTACCAGGTCATCAAATAATGGTTGTTCCATTTCATAACTCCTTCACAAATTCACCTAAGAGGACGGTTTCGCAATAAATCGATCCTATGAAGAAGCGATCATCAGGCGTGTACAGCTTGGTTTTTACGGGGCCGACCACCACGCGCGCCATTGGCGCGGGCGGCTTCAGCTTTGGCGTCGCTGGTGGCTTTGCCGCCAAGCTGTCCAAGTTTTTGTGCCATCCACTTTTTTGAACCCAAAAACCCCTCTAGCAAACCCGGGATGTAGACATCTGCATCGAGCAAAGGGAAATGGAGCCCCAGCCCCGCAGGGGAGATCTCGATCACAGCCAAGTCTTTAGGCTTTGCGCCCTTGAGCCCCTGAACATCCTCAGGTCGGAATGAAAGCTCAAGCCCCGAGCTCATGGACACGACAATGCGGCCGTGCTTTGTGTCGAACTTGGCAGCCGTAGCCACCGGTGTTTTTTTCAGACGTTCTACGGTGCGCTTTTGGGCCGCCAGAAAAACTGCATCATCAATAGTGGACATGAATTTCTCTCCATCTCTGACAAAGGGAAGCGAGTATGTTGTTCAGCCCCGCCTCGACGCGGACAAGCGTTTTCTTGTCGTGTCCGATCACCTCGCGCAACTCCACTGGGCCGTCAGGACAGTGCAGCTTAAAAACTGCTTCGCCACCTCGGCCCAACACATGCACATGCGATGGAACATGATCGTTGGGGTAAATGACAACCCGAAGGTCGTCGAAGCGATGAACTGTTGGCATCGTGTTTATCCTAACCGCTTGGGTTTTTTTGTCAATCCTTATTTTTTCACCGTAGGGTTTCGCACATCGTGAATTTGACGACCCAATGAAATTAAGACTTTGTCAACAAACCTGGGCCACTTTTTGGAGATGCTACATAAATGGTGTCAAAGGGCTAGCAAAGCTCTAAATTTACTGTCACTGGTCACAGACGAATCTGACGCATGCCACTAGCGTTGCGCGAAACATCACTGAAAATGTAAGTTTTCCGTAGCAAGGCCGAACTCGCCCTATTAGTTGCCACAAGTTCATTCGTACACCATCATGGATGACCCTTTTGCAGCGATAGCTGCCACCCGTGCTTGGCCGTGTAAGTCTGCAACCGGCCATGAGCGGACATTAGGTGCACAACCTCGAAAGCTGTAGTTCTATGAGCCTGTTGTGGGATATGCCAAGGCAAGTACTCCCTAGAATCGGTTTAACAAAAATTGTGGATTGCCTACGACATCCCCGTGCTTCAGAAGTTAGACTCAGGAACCCAATATGCAGACACCTACCGTCTTCATTTCGTACTCCCACGATAGCGATGGACATAGAGATTGGGTTTACCAACTTGCTTGTCGGCTCGTCGAGAGCGGCGTTGAGGTAGTCCTCGATCAGTGGGACATACAACTCGGCTCGAATATCCTTAAGTTTATGGAGAAGGGCCTGACTAATTCGGATCGGGTGTTGGTTGTTTGCACGGATAACTACAACAAGAAGTCCAACGAGGGACTAGGGGGTGTCGGGTACGAGAAGAACATCTTGTCCGCAGAACTTTTCTCATCCCAAGACACCAACAAGTTCATCCCTTGCATACGAGGCGTTTCCACCAGATTCAAGACCCCTGTCTGCTTAGGTGGGCGCGCATACATTGACTTCACTGAGGACGAGAACTTTGAATCCAACCTGAAGCAGCTGCTCCATGAACTCTTTGGAATACCTTTGAAGCCGAAGCCTTCTCTCGGGAAGAGTCCGTTCTCTCCTAAAAATGAAGACGCCTTACCGTCGATTCGCGGCGAGAGCAGTACCGTGTTCTTCAGCCGTCGATTTAGCGACGCATTCCCGGGAGTTCGTGGAATTCAATGGTTCCGGGAGCCAGTTAAAGCCGTCGAACGGCTGCGGATTCTGTTTCGGGATCCATTTGTATTTCATGAATCAATCCCAATCTGGTGGTGGCGAAAAGGCGACATGTGCATTGATAGCTTCGATGTTCTCGCAGCCGATACTGTCCTGCTCGATCATCAGGAACTCATCATTGATGAGTTGGCTGCTGTCAACGCTGGAGCGTACTACCAGTCTTTCCTATACATCAAGACCAAGCCGTCTGAACCGTCCGGTCTCTACGATCCTGCGTCTGTTCTGTCGCAAGTTGAAAATTGGGGGTACGCGCGCGAGGAGTTTGGTTTGTTCCGTGGGCGCCCAGTGAGCAGGGCAGAGTATGACGACGGATCAGCAGTGGTCGATGGCAAGGTAGTCGATATGGGTCGCGAGGCAAAGCTTCGTGTGAGGTACGTGACACCTTACAACTTGTTGATCGCACCACATGACAGCCCCATCAACAACAACCGATTCGATCAACAAAGAGACGAGTTGCTGAACGCCATCCTTCGAAGGGTGGCGTCTCTGGATACCCTCGTCGGAGCTGTCTTACAGCTTCCAAAGAGGTCGCGCACCTGAATCTATGCTCTCACTTGAGCCGGCTCGCTAAGGATGAGCTCAAACGTTAGGTTTCACAAGTCATCACCTTCAAGAGCGCATATGTCTAAAGAAATTTATCTTCTCAACGATCTCAGCCACGCCCTTGGGATCATTGGCCTTGTAGAGCTCCAGGAAAGACTTGAAATCGCTGATTGGATATTTGGAAACATACAAGATCGCCCTGACCCACGCGGTCCAAGCCATGGTGGGCTGGAACCCGGCAAACCGCCTAACGACGAAGACGTATTCCGCTCGATGCCAGTTCAGAGGCCCCTGTCTGCCAATGCGATAGCGGAGACGGAGACGCAGAAGCCAGAGGCGCAGGTGATGCAGTTCTTAGCGCTCAAGCGCTGGTACTTCACGATTGGTGATACGGATTGCGCGCCATCTGTGCCGCATGGGCATGAAAATTCCAAGACGCAAAAATGGCCAAAAATTAATCCGTACACGGGGAAAGTCTTTACAAGCATTCACGCAGAGGACACCAGTCGTCGCCTATCACGTGAAGAAATGAAGGCGATTTGGCGAAATGCTGATTTTGTTGAACACTGTCGAAAACATGTGAAGTGGTATTCCGAGAGGTTTCCGGATTACATGTTCGTCAATGCGCGGCGCGGATATCTTGCTTTCCCCCGTTGGTGAAACCTAAACAGTCATTGCAGCGGACGCCTTCCGCGCGCGCTAACATTCAACATAGAATGCCCGCTTGCGTCGCGTACGACCGGCAGCAATGGGTCAAATGCTGCCGTCCACAAGTGAACCAGCGAGGGGCAGCTCCCAGCCTCAAGCTGCCGTTCGCACCGACCCAGATTTCAGTACTACCTATGTAACTTCAACTTTGGTGATTCGTAAGCATGCAATTTAGGCAGTCAAATCGAAACCAATGATTCCTGTAGCACGGAGGAACAGAGCTTACCAATCTCAATAAAAACTCCAACTGAATCGCGTCGAAGCATTGACCATCATGACCGACTGTCGCGTGGCTTTGCAGTGCCATGTTTGTTTATTAGCTTCAAAGTCACTGAGACTCAAGGCCTCAACATCAAAAACGGCAGCGCAGCGATGGCCTGGTGCACGAACAGACGAATACTGAATCCACTGGACATCTTGGTCTTTAGCTTGACGCGCAATTTCTTGTGTTGCCGTGTAATCGTTAGGCTTTAACCAAAGATCGCTGAGTGCCTCCCAAGGTGAGCGGGTTAAGTCAAGTGCACGACCGTCAACCTGCGCCTTAAAAAATGTGTGTTCAGTGAGCAGCTCGGATTGAATCAATGTTGCACTGTCCATGATGAACCGCCACCGCCAATAAGCCACTTCTGCGCATGCCGCCTCTAGCGTTTCCGCCCCATACCAGACTCCGTTTTCATGGGCTCGTCTGAAACGACTTTCGTGGATAGGGCGATACCTAAATGGGGTTGTTAACAAGTAGTGTCTAGAATGTGATGAGACCGGCAACGCCGGTTTGCTTTGCTCAAGGATTTGCTCTAACAGTACCTGCTCTTCTACAGAGTCGACCAATCGCATCGTCGAAACAACATGCTGTGCTTCTACTCCACGCCATGCTTGCATTGAAAGTGGAGCCGACGTCTGGCTCAACCATTCCAACGGCCAACTCATGCGGGAGCTCTTATGCCATCAAGATAATTTAACGTTGCAACAAGACCATCCGCTCTTTCAATCAACTTAACAGGTATGCCACCCCCCAAGGCTTTGTTCGGACCTCGCATCCAAGCCATCCGTTTTTGGTCGTCTGTACCCACCAAGGCATCTAAGGATCGGTAAACACGTACCAGCATAGCAGCCAGCTCACCCTCTTTAGTGTCGGGGTTAAGAGGGCGATCCCCCCTGAGAATGCGTGACACTGTAGGTTCACTCACGCCGATGATTCGCGACAAGGCGCTACCATTGATTCCGAGTAAAGCACTGGCCCTTGTAGTCGCTTTTGCAAGAACAACGCCTGGGTCGATTTTGGAAACTGGATTTGTATTCATGGAGCAGCCCCTTTCAGGTGAAAGATTATCACACTTTAGAAACAAATTCACTTTTTTCCCTTATGTTGCCACGGTTTTGATAACCATCACCGCGCGCGGCGAGCATAAACCCAATCGTTGATGGGCTTTGGCTTTGCTGTTTGCGTTTGCAAAGCCGCTATGAGATCTGCTCTGAGCTATCTTCTTGCTGGTTCAAGGGCAAAGGAATAGCTCTCAGTTATTGACTTGTGTTGTCCGAAGCTAAGCCCACATCAGGACCTTGAGGTTGAATAGTTGCTGATTGGGAAAACATCGCATTGCGGATGGATTTCCTTAAGCGCTCATATCGTCCGAGTCTGATCATGTCTCGGGGAGAGATGTCACCCAACAGTGGGTTGCTAGCTTTAAACCACGCAGCTGTTTTTTCTGGATTTCCATCGAACACAGCTGCCACCATATTTGCGATCGCAGCTATTTCTCCTAGTCGCTCACGCACAACTTCCGGAATGTGTTGGTCATAGCGAACTGACCTAACCGACACCGAGGCAAGACGCGAAACATCTTTCTTATCTAGCCCGAGCATGTTGATAACAGCCTTAGGATCAAATGAATCGCCAAAGCCAAATTTCAGATAGTCAATTTTCGCAACTGTATCGAAGAGGTCATAGGCTTGGTTAGAAAGCTCTTGAGTAAGGGATGTTTGCATAGGGGGGCCTCAAGAACGCATGTTTAAAACACTTGTGAAACACACTTCAAGCACATCTTACCCATATCTATATGGTTTTCATTCCTCGGTAACTAAGTGGATAAGCGGCAGGTTTGTTTCCGATTTCGTAACAACAAACGCATTAACACCGCTCTAAATATTTCTACCTTCTTTTGTTGATCCAAGTTCAATTTCTTTCGAGCATTCGCGATTGAACTACTTGTCAAAGATTGCAGCATTCACTTACTTTGAAAAGCCTTCATTTTTCGCATCATGCGATTTGATTCAGCAGAGTCCAAAATCGATTCTTTACAAGTAGGGCAAAAATCCCCTGTTACAGAGTTAATAACCTTAGTTTCACCTTTGTAGGTAAAAGAAATATCTCTGGTGTCGTGAATGAGTTCGGCACTTCGGCACACTGGGCATTTCATAAGCATAACTCCTCAAAAGAAACGATCAACACTTCATTCATGATTGCGGCATTTATTATCGATTAGCTCATCTTTGATTAAAGCCCAAAGAACCGCTTTCAATCCATCCTCTAGCGTAGCCCTGTGCTGACCCTTTGCATCATGTTTAAAGTCACGTTTAAAAACAGTTGAACGCTCAATCGTCCGCATGTAGATCCACCATCAAATCGTCAACGCTGTTGAATTTCTTGCCCTTGTTGACTTCTAGTTCTGAGATAGCCTTACGGGTTGCAATATTAGGGACTTTCGTATCAAACGGCAAACAGCGTTCATCCGCTATGCGCAGCATTAGCAAGCGGATCGCATCTGAAATGGACAAGCCCATTGCTTTAAGTGCATCAGCAGCACGCTCTTTTGTATTGCTATCGATGCGCGCGCAAACATAAGTGTCAGCGGCAATGCTCATGATGTTTTCCTTTAAAAAAGGGGGTGACTGTACTGTAGTACCAATGTGCCTACCAAGGTTGTTTTTTGATTGACTTTGGGTCTTCCTTTGTTCGACTTGCGTTTAAAAATAGCGCGGTACGCCCCTTAGGTAACCTTAAAGTCTTGGCAGCTGAGCTACAGCAGGAGGTAACGGCTTCAGCCATCAATATCCCAACCCCAGCTCTTGTGATAAATACCTCAATTGCTCCAAAGCAGTGTGAGATTTGTAGCGCAGTGCTTTTTGGTAACGCACCAGCTCATCAAATTCGACGCGTCTGTGTCGTCCCACTTTGCGGCAAAGCAGGCGCCCGCTCTCGATCTCCTTGATCACGAAAGGACGAGACACAGTGAGAAAGTTAGCAGCTTCTTGAATTGAAAACTCACGCTTTTGGGTAATCAGCACAATAAGTTGCTGTTGCGCCATGAGTCCTAGTAAGCTGGCTATAGCACGCAGCGCTTGTGAGGGCAATTCGGCTGAGGGCGCGATTGGCACATCATTGTTTTTATCTACAAGCAAAATTTTGGTTGTCCGCGCGTGAGCCAAGGCAGCCATGATGCATCGCTGTGCTTCTTTCATTAACTCTGCATCAGCGGGCTGTTAACTGATTCGAGAACGGTTTCTCTAACCATCGGACATCTCCTTTGCATGGGCGCTTGTCCAAGCTTGATGGAATGATTCTGGATCACATACTAAGCAAAGGCAATGACTTCATCATTCCAACGATCTTGTGGATCAACTATTTTCAGATTTGCTTGTTATTTAGACTTATACGGACTGATTCACCCATAGCTTCACCGTCATACCAAGCTCTCCATATAGGGGCGCATCACATTGGCAACGCGGCAGTGCTGTGCAGCCTCCCAGAGCTCATCAATCGTCACCAACTTCTGCTTCCAAGCTTCTCTCAATGCTTCTAGGGCTACATCAAGTCCAACCTTGCTTCTGAATTTGAAGCAATCAGCAATCGTCTTGGCAATGTTCGTTACGGGAATTTGCACCACGTTATCCACTGACATGGTTGTGATGCCATATTCCAGGTCGCTCATGCGAACCACATGCAGTGGTGGACCATCAATTTTGGGAGCCCGCGCCTTTTGCCCCACTGCAACCCAAACTTCATGCGGGGACTGTGTGGTCAGTCCATGCAACTGCAGCGCAGTGAACAGGCAAAATACCAGGTTAGGGCGCTTGATTGCAATGAGCCCCAACTCATCCACATGGTCAGATGCTGCATAGACACCGCGACCAACCCTCACCAAACTGCCTGTTTTAAGAAGCTGCTGAAGCGTTCCCCCAGCTGCGCCAAGTAGCTCTAGCTCACGCGCACGCACGAGTCCCTTCTGACGGACAAGGTTGATTGCGGGATGTGGGGTGTTTGAGTGCATACGCCCATTTTAAGGATTTGTCTGTATTTGTCAACAAATACAGCCGATTCCGTAAGGGCGCTAGAAATTAATTTGATTTCCAATTTCAATGCTAAGAACCACAACCCTTACATTGCTCGAGATTAACCGTTTCTGAATTTGCCCAATTGAAGTTCATTCGTAAATCATCATGAACGACTCTTGTGCAGGGATAGCGCTCATTGGAAGGCGCTATGCCTCTATGAGCATCTATATAAACTTGCGCACGGCGCCCGCATCGTGTCAGCACCATGTCATGGTGCGCGCATGTTTCAACGACACCACTGCGTCTGATCGCGCAAGAGTTTTGTCGCACGAAAGAATCCAGCTTGCTGTTATTACTCTTGTCAGACGAGCAACTGACCCGCACATCCATGAACTACGAAGACGACAGCCCCGACCATCACCGACAAAGATCTGACTTCATTCGACAGCTTGTTCAAGCACCACCTACATCAGTTACCCAGGACAATCATGGAACATCCGTTCCTCGTCGAATCATGCAGTACTGGCATGACCTGCTGGTGTTGCCTGTTGACGTGCAGGAGTGCATGGACTCGTGGTCGAGGTGGGGATCAAGTGGGTTCGAATACCATGTCTTCAATGCGCGTAGCGCAGCTCGCTTCATAGAACAATCGCTGGGAAAGGACCATCTGCAGGCGTTCATGCGCTGCTACCACCCCGCGATGCAGGCCGACTACTTTCGGTTGTGCTATCTCGTCATCAATGGCGGAATGTATGTCGATGCTGACGACGTATGCATCGCTGAGGACATCTCGGAGCTGTTCGTCGGGAACTGCGTTAAGGTTCAGCCACTTTGTTACGACATCGCTTCTGACTCGATGGTTCAGTGCGAGGTCTTCCTGCAAGCGGGAACCAACCGGGAAGGGTTGATTTTTTACATCAACAACAACCCGTTGATCGCTTGTGAGGGAGACCCTATCCTTAGCCGAGCACTTGAGCGTGCAACCCTGCGCTTAAACATCGCAGCCGAGTGTGAGCTACCCGAGATTCAATCAACTACCGGCCCGGGCAACCTATCGCGCATCATCTTCGAGTTGGGCGTGCGATGCCCAGATGAGCATCGGGTGAACGTACTTCGAGCCTGGGACTCAATCGGCATTTCCAAGTGGCAGCTGGGCTATCGTGCTGACGGGAGAAATTGGCGAAAATCCAACCGGAAGCACTTTGCCTTTAGTGGAGAAGGTGCGCCATGAACTTGTTCGAGCCATTAGGGGGCATCCGCCACCTGTTGCACACCATGTTCTTGCACTTACGAGTGTTGCTCCCGAAACAGAAGGCCTGCGCATTCGGCCCCGTGTGCGCCGGCTACACAGGCAAAATCAGCGACATCTATGTAATCAATCTTGACAGGCAGCCGCAGCGGCTAGTGGCTGTTACCCGGGAGCTGGATCGCATCGTGGATTGCACGGGGCAACCGCTGTCAAAGCGACTCATTCGGCACGCAGCCTGTGACGGGCAGGTCTTCCCGGCTGCAACGCTTGTCGGTGCCGATGTCGATCCCTACTACACGCTTGCGGATCAACTGTCTGTAGACCCATACCCGCAGGTGCTACCGGACACGTTCGATTTGACTCGCCCGATACGAATGAGCAATGCAGAAATTGCTGTTGCTCAATCGCACATTGATATCTGGAAGAGGATTGCCAGTTCTAGGGCGCTTTACGCGCTGGTGCTAGAGGATGACGTTTGGTTCGAACAAGGCTTTGGTAGCCTTGTCGACGCAGCGTGGGAAGAGATGCGGGATCACGACGGGGCTGATCCTGACTTTGATGTGCTCTACCTGTCCTACAAAGAGGTGAAGCATGGTGCTCCCAAGATTGCGCTCTCGCGCAGTGTTTTTCGGCCGGAGCGGGGGCTTTGGTATCTATCGGGGTATGTGCTTTCCAAGCGTGGCGCCCAGCGGCTTCTTGCATGCTTGCCGTGCCGAGGTCCGGTTGACCTTTGGATTAATCAGCAGTTCCCTGTAACAGATGTGCGTGCACTACGCCGCTCTGTCGTCCCTCAGCGTGTCGATTTGCTTTCCACGAACTCCTATTCGATTCTCCCCGTCCTAAGCCAGATCGGGATTCTTTCCGATGCAACGCCTGGTACATTCCATCAATGTCCCACGGA
>JACCDN010377430.1_pt1 | contig 12634 bp, 14 predicted proteins | sample 7441691 | NCBI WGS metagenome assembly JACCDN01 (sample SAMN15323439, study PRJNA562643) | freshwater metagenome | isolation source: river surface water | place: USA:Blue River Watershed | collected 2017-08-16 | reverse complement strand
TGTACATGGTGCCCACAAAGATGCGTACGTTGTTGTTGAGCGAGGGCTAGTTGACAGCGCCCGGCACGTGGTCGAGTGCGTACTCGTCTTCGCTGCGTGCGTCGATGATGGTGCTGAAGCCACCGGGAGCCCCAAGGGGAGTGGCCATGCGGGCCATGGCGTCTTGCGCCGAAATAAAGGTCACGCTCACGGTTTATAAATTCTTTTTAATTTCTGGCCACACATTGGCCAACATGCGCGGGTGCGCTTCGGCTTTGGGGTGGATGCGGTCGGGCTGAAACTGCGCGGTGGCGTCTGGCGCATCGGCAATACCCTTGAGGAAAAACGGCACAAGACCGGTGCGGTATTTTTTAGCGAGATTGGCAAACATCACTGAGAACTTGGCGCTGTAGTCTGGCCCGTAGTTAGGCGGTATTTGCATGCCCACCAGCACCACGCGTGCGTTGACGGCGCGGCAGGCTTGAATCATGGCTTCTAGGTTGTTTTGGGTGCTGTCAAGGTCAAGGCCGCGCAGGGCATCGTTGCCGCCCAGCTCAATCACCACTTGCACAGGCCGCACTTGGTCCAGCATGGCGGGCAGGCGAGAGCGGCCGCCTGCCGTGGTGTCGCCACTGATGCTGGCATTGACCACGCGCACATCGGGGCGCTCGGCTTGTAATTTGTCGGCTAACAAAGCCACCCAGCCTTTGCCACGAGGAATGCCGTACTCGGCGCTGAGTGAGTCACCCAATATCAGAACAGTGGCAGCAGGGACGGTGCCCGGTGCGGGCGCAGAGCCTGGCGGTGGTACGTTGTTTTGTGGGGGCTGGCCACGGCGGCGGTGCGGGCCGGTGGAGGTGATTTCGCCCTCCATGCCTTGGCCGGTGGAGGTGATGATGCTTTGTTGGGCCGAGGCTGTGCCGAGGCCAAATGTCCCCAGTAAAGTTGCGCTCAGTGCGCCCAAGTTAAAGTCACGTCTTAACCACCCATTGCGCTTCATGACCCAGCCTTCATTTGAAAAATCATCCACATCGTCTGCACCGTTGATGGCCGTCTCGCACTTGTCCAAATCGGTGCAAGACGCCAGCGGCACATTGCACATTCTCCGCGATATCGACTTCACCCTTGCGCCTCAGCAATCCTTGGCCATTGTGGGGGCTTCTGGCTCGGGTAAAAGCACCTTGTTGTCCATCATGGCGGGGCTGGATACACCCTCACAGGGTACGGTGTGGTTGGGCAGCGTGGACATGTTTGCGATGGACGAAGACGCACGCGCGGCGCTGCGCGCTCGCCAGGTGGGCTTTGTGTTTCAAAGCTTTCAGCTCTTGGGCAATATGACCGCGCTGGAAAACGTCATGCTGCCGCTGGAGCTGGCAGGCTTGCCTAACCCCCGCGCGGCTGCCAAAGACATGCTCGTGCGCGTGGGCTTGGGCGAACGCTTGGGTCACTATCCCAAAGTGCTGTCGGGCGGCGAACAACAACGCGTGGCCTTGGCCCGTGCTTTTGTGGTCAAGCCCACGCTACTGCTGGCCGACGAGCCCACAGGCAGCTTAGACCACGCCAGTGGCGAGCGCATCATGGACTTGATGTTTGAGCTCAACAAAGAACTGGGCACGACATTGGTGTTGGTGACACACGATTTAAAGCTCGCTGCGCGGTGTGATCAGGCCATCACGATTGAGGCAGGGCAGGTCAAGGGATAATGTTCCCATATGTCTTCAGCCCCTAAAGTTCTCTTCGGCTTTCACGCCGTTGGCGTGCGCGTTAAAACAGCGCCGCAATCCATCATCGAAATTTACTTCGACCCTACGCGCCGCGATGCGCGTATGCGTCAGTTCATCGAACGTGCCACCGAGTCTGGTGTGCGTTTGATCGAGGCCGATGGCCCGCGTTTGGCCAAGCTCTCAGGCGGTCATGGTCACCAAGGTGTGGCTGCGCGTGTGAGTGAAATCAAGCAAGTGCATTCGCTCGATGAGTTGCTGGAAGGCATCGAGAAAATCGAAGCCCCTCTGATCTTGGTGCTCGACGGCGTGACCGATCCGCATAACCTAGGCGCGTGTTTGCGTGTGGCTGATGGCGCGGGTGCCCATGCGGTGATCGCACCCAAAGACCACGCCGTAGGCATCAACGCCACGGTGGCCAAAGTGGCCAGTGGTGCGGCAGAAACAGTGCCTTATTTCATGGTGACTAACTTGGCGCGCACCTTGAACGAGCTCAAAGAGCGCAACATTTGGATCATCGGCACCAGCGACGATGCGCCGAAAACCTTGTACCAAGTCGACCTCAAAGGCCCCACCGCATTGGTGTTGGGTGCAGAGGGTGACGGCATGCGTCAGCTCACACGCAAGACGTGTGACGAGCTCATCAGCATTCCCATGTGTGGTGGTGTTGAGAGCTTGAACGTGTCGGTGGCCAGTGGTGTTTGCTTGTACGAAGCACGCCGTCAGCGCACGGTTGATCAAGCCGCTTAAGCTTCCCAGCGAAACATCACATCGGCTTTGGCCCGTTCGGCCTCAATGAGTTGTGCATTGGGCTCATCGGTGTGTTGCACCCAGTCGGTGCGGCCAAACTGCTGGTGGCGTTGGGTCAGGCGGTCTATGCGCAACTTTTGTGGCACATCGACAAACCATGTTTCATCGAGCAGCGTCGCTGGAATTTTTAAATCCACCCCAAAGCTCCGAGCAACGCGCCAAAGCCCAAGAGCAACAGCAAGTGCGTTTTGGTCTTCCACACAGTCAATGTGGTGGCACCAGCCAACACCCACAGTGGCCAATCACGCGCAGGGTTTTCGTGGTTGCCTGTGAGCAACCAGCCTGTGGCGATGAGCAAGGCAATCACGATGGGCGCCATGCCGCTTTTGAACGCTTTGACGGCCAACATCTCGCGGTTGCGGTGTGCCCATTGCGTGGTGACGAAGGTGAGGGTGCAGGACGGAATCATGATGCCCACCATGGTGATGAGTACACCCCACAAAGCCAATGCCACAGCGGGCCATCCAGCGCCTAAGCCGCCACCTGCATTGAGGCCCACGTTCCAACCGACCAGCGCGATGAACATCACATTGGGGCCAGGTGCGCCTTGCGCTAGAGCGATAGATGAGGTGAACTGTGTTTCGTTGAGCCACTGTGTTTCATCTACCAAGTAGCGATGAATATCGGGTGCCGTGGTGATGGCACCACCTACAGCCAAAAGTGAGAGTGAGATGAAGTGCAAAAACAGCGAGCCCCAATCGGCTAGGGCCAACGTGATGTTCATGCTGCACCTCGTTGCTTGATGCAGTGCGCAGCCCACACGCTGGCCAAAGGGCCCATGCTTAGCAGCACCCAAGCCAGTGGCAAGCGCATCAACCCAATGGCGATGAAGGTGAGCGTTCCCAAACCAATGCACGTCAGCATGCCCATCGGGTTGTTTTTGAGAGCGCCCATGAGTTTGATGCCCACGGCGGCAATCAGGCCCGCTGACACAGCACCCATGCCTCGCAACATGCCTTGTGCTACGGGGGTATCAGCCACACCAGCCACAGCTGCGGCAATGAGTAATACAAGCACGGTAGGCGCTAACAGCAAGCCGCTCAGTGCTGCCAGTGCGCCCTTGATGCCAAAGTGACGTCCGCCAATCATCAATGAGAGGTTCACCACATTAGGGCCAGGCAAGATTTGTGCAACAGCCCAGTCTTCGACGAACTCATCGGTGGTTAGCCATTTTTTTTTATCGACCAACTCGCGTTGCACCACCGCCAATACACCGCCAAAGCCTTGCAAGGCTAAGAGGGTGAAGGACACAAACAAATCGGTTTTGCTCTGAGGTGTGTTGGTTGCTGCATTTTTCTGCAGCGCATTGGCTTTGCTCATACGGTCAAGCCGCCAGCCACTTCAATCACGGTCCCGTTGATGTAAGACGCTTCATCACTGGCCAAGAAGGCGTAAACATTGGCAATGTCTTCTGGCTGTCCCAAACGCTTCAAAGGTACACGGTCCATCATTTCGTGAATCACTTTTTCTGGAATGGTCGAAAGAATAGGCGTGGCAATGAAGCCGGGTGCAACCGCATTCACGCGAATGCCTTTAGGCCCCAACTCTCGGCTCCATGTTTTGGTGAAACCAATCACGCCAAACTTGGTGGCTGCATAGTTGGTTTGACCAAAGTTGCCATAGATGCCCACCACGGATGAAGCATTCAAAATCACGCCGCTGCCCTGTGCCACCATGGCATCGGTCACGGCTTGCGCGCAGTGAAACACGCCACGCAGGTTGACATCAATCACGCGGTCAAACTGTTCGAGCGTCATTTTTTGCAAGCGGGCGTCTTGTGTGATGCCCGCGTTGTTGACCAATACATCGATGCGACCGTATTTGTCGAGTACGGTTCTGACGGTCGCATCCACCATCTCGCGTTGCGTCACATCTACCACAAACCCAAGTGCTTGCGCGCCTATGTCTTGGCACTGTTTGACAGCTGCATCCACCGCAGTTTGTTTCACATCGCACACGATGACGATGGCACCTTCCTTCGCAAATTTAATGGCCGTGGCCAAGCCAATGCCTTGAGCTGCACCGGTGATAAGGCTGACTTTGTCTTTGAGTCGCATGTTTTGCAAGTTAGTTTGTTGATTCATACGGTGGAGTTTACGCATCTGGTTTGCCCCAGAAGATAAATCGACTTAATCAATCAAGGTGATCAAATTTCCAGGGTAAATCTCTAGGCTTTAAACCGATTAATTAATGAATAATTAATTCACTCAAGAGGTCCCTTGAGCTACTTAACCGTAAGAACAGAGAGACAAAACTATGAAACTCAATCAATTCGTATTGGCTGGTATGGCTGCAGTGTCCATGTCCGTGGCGATGGCTGGAGAGGTGGAAGTGCTTCACTACTGGACTTCAGGCGGCGAAGCCAAGTCCGCTGCTGAACTCAAAAAAATCATGTCTGACAAGGGTCATGCATGGAAAGACTTCGCAGTTGCGGGCGGTGGCGGCGACAACGCGATGACGGTGTTGAAGAGCCGTGTCGTCTCTGGCAATCCTCCTTCAGCAGCACAAATTAAAGGCCCTGCGATTCAAGAATGGGCAAAAGAAGGCGTCTTGGCTAATTTGGACGGCGTTGCCAAAACAGAAAAGTGGGACAGCTTGTTGCCTCAAGTCGTGGCCAACGTCATGAAATACAAAGGCAGCTACGTGGCAGCACCGGTCAACGTGCATCGCGTGAACTGGGTCTGGGCAAGCCCAGAGGTGTTGCAAAAGTCTGGCGTTGCAAAAATGCCCGCCAACTACGACGAGTTTTTTGCAGCTGCTGACAAAATCAAAAAAGCAGGCTTCATTGCCGTGGCTCACGGTGGTCAAAACTGGCAAGACTTCACCACGTTTGAGTCCGTGGTGTTGGGCGTGGGCGGTGCCAAGTTTTACCAAGACGCCTTGGTCAAACTCGACCCCAAAGCCTTGAACAGCCCGACCATGAAAAAGTCGCTGGAGACGTTCCGCAAGATCAAGGGTTACACAGACGCAGCCTCTCCCGGCCGCGATTGGAACTTGGCCACAGCGATGGTCATGCAAGGCAAGGCAGGCTTCCAGTTCATGGGTGACTGGGCTAAAGGCGAATTCGTTGCAGCTGGCAAAAAACCAGGCAAAGACTTCTTGTGCGCAGCAGCACCAGGCACAGCCAATGCATACACCTTCAACGTGGACTCCTTCGCGATGTTCAAGCTCAAAGATGCAGGCGCTCAAAAAGCCCAAGGCGATTTGGCCGCTGCCATCATGAGTACAGACTTCCAAGAAGTGTTTAACCTCAACAAGGGCTCTATCCCCGTGCGCTTGAACATGTCGATGGCCAAGTTTGATGACTGCGCCAAGCTTTCAAGCAAAGACTTTGTAGACACCGCTAAGACAGGTGGGTTGGTTCCATCAGTGGCCCACGGCATGGCGATTTCGCCAGCCACCGAAGGTGCAATCAAAGACTTGGTCAGCCAATTCTGGAACGACGACAAGATCAGCGTTGACGAAGGTCAAAAGCGTCTTGTTGCTGCTGCCGCTACAAAGTAAAACTTTTTCTCGTTTAAAAGTTTTTATCAGTGGCTGGGAAAGGGGCAACCCTTTCCCTTTTTTATAAAAACAAAAAAGGCATCCAGATGCAAAAGCATCGATTAGAAGCGTTGATACCCAAATTGGTGGTCGCCCCTGGCTTGGTGCTGGGCTTTGCGTTCATCTACGGCTTCATGATTTGGAATGGTGTGCTGTCAGTCACCGCTTCACGCATGTTGCCTAATTACGAATTAGTGGGCTTGGCGCAATACGCCAAGCTGTGGGAGATGGATCGCTGGTGGGTCGCTCTGAAAAACTTGGCCATCTTTGGTATCGGCTATGTGGGCGGTGCGATGGCGTTGGGCGTGCTGCTTGCCGTCTTGCTTGATCAAAAGGTACGTGCCGAAGGCTTCATTCGCACCGTGTATTTGTATCCCATGGCTTTGTCATTTGTGGTGACAGGCACCGCATGGAAATGGTTGCTCAACCCCAGCATGGGCTTAGAAAAACTCATGCACGACTGGGGTTGGGAGAGTTTCACATTTGGTTGGCTGGTCGAAAGTGACATGGCCATTTATTGCGTGGTCATTGCTGGCATTTGGCAGTCTGCGGGTTTTGCCATGGCTTTATTTTTAGCGGGCCTGCGTGGCATTGACGACAGCATCATCAAAGCCGCACAAATTGATGGCGCATCGCTGCCGCGTATTTATTGGCGCATTGTGTTGCCAGCTTTGCGCCCTGTGTTTTTCTCAACCTTGATGGTGCTGTCGCATTTGGCCATCAAGAGCTTCGACCTCATCATGGCGCTCACATCAGGCGGCCCCGGCTATGCGACTGACGTGCCCGCCACCTTCATGTACGCCATGAGCTTCACGCGTGGACAAATTGGTTTGGGTGCGGCGAGCGCCACCATGATGTTGGTCACGGTCGCTGCTTTGGTTGTGCCATATTTGTATAGCGAGTTGCGGAGTAAAAAACATGAGCACTAAGTTGTTTTCGATGCAGATACTCTCGCGTGCGTTGCTGTACGTCACGTTGGCTGTTGGCGCAGCCTTCTTCTTGGCCCCGTTGTATGTCATGGTGGTTACGTCTTTGAAAGACGCCGATGAAATTCGCCAGACCAGCTTGGTGAGCTTGCCGGGTGCGATGAACTTCGATGCATGGCGCTTGGCTTGGGACTCAGCCTGCACAGGTGCGCAATGCTCAGGCTTAGAACCCTTCTTTTGGAACTCGGTCTGGATGGCTGTGCCAGCCGTGTTGATCTCCACCATTTGGGGCGCACTCAATGGCTATGTGCTGAGCTTGTGGAAATTTCGCGGCAGCGAAACCTTGTTTGCGCTGCTGCTCTTTGGCGTGTTCATGCCATTCCAAGTCGTGCTTTTGCCCATGAGCCAAGTGTTGGGTTGGTTGGGGTTGTCTAGCTCGATTGCTGGTTTGATCTTTGTGCATTTATTAGCGGGTTTGCCCAGCACCACCTTGTTCTTTCGCAACTACTACGCTGCCGTGCCCAAAGACCTGCTGAATGCTGCACGCATGGACGGCGCTGGTTTTTGGATGATCTTTTTTCGAATCATCGTTCCCATGTCCACGCCTATTGTGATGGTGACTTTGATTTGGCAGTTCACCCAAATTTGGAACGACTTCCTTTTTGGTGTGGCTTTCAGTGGCGCGGATTCCAAGCCCATCACGGTGGGCTTGAACAACTTGGCCAACACCACCAGCAGCGTCAAAGCCTACAACGTGGACATGGCCGCAGCACTCATTGCAGGTCTGCCCACCATGTTGGTGTATGTGGTGGCCGGACGATATTTTGTGCGCGGGCTCACAGCCGGCGCCGTGAAAGGTTAAGAGGAATAGAGCATGTCTTCAGCATTGAAAATCAGCGGCATTCGTAAATGCTTTGGCAAGGGCGACAACACGGTGGAGGTGCTCAAGCGCATCGACATCGATGTGGCCCCCGGTGAGTTCTTGATCTTGGTGGGGCCTTCGGGCTGCGGCAAGTCCACCTTGCTCAACATCATTGCGGGCTTAGAAGAACCGACCGAGGGCAGCATCTCGATTGGTGACCGTAACGTGGTGGGCGTACCCCCCGCACAGCGCGACATTGCGATGGTGTTTCAAAGCTATGCCTTGTACCCCACGATGAGCGTGGCCGAGAACATTGGCTTCGCATTAGAAATTCGCAAAGTGCCCAAGGCCGAGCGTCAAGCGCGTATTGCCGAAGTTGCCGCCATGTTGCAGATTGAGCATTTGCTAGACCGTCGTCCGTCGCAGCTCTCGGGCGGTCAGCGTCAGCGTGTGGCCATGGGCCGTGCTTTGGCGCGTAATCCGCAGCTGTTTTTGTTTGACGAGCCTTTGTCTAACCTCGATGCCAAACTGCGCGTCGAGATGCGTGCCGAGATCAAGCGTTTGCACCAGCTCAGTGGGATCACCAGTGTGTATGTGACGCATGATCAAGTCGAAGCCATGACCTTGGGCAGCCGTATCGCGGTCATGAAGGGTGGTGTGTTGCAGCAGCTGGGTACGCCCGATGAAATTTACAACCGACCGGCCAACACGTATGTGGCCACCTTCATTGGGTCTCCCACAATGAACTTGATTGAGGGCAGGGCAACGGGCACGGGACAGTTCAGCATTGCCGGTGCGCAACTGGCGTTGAACGCGCATGGCAACGACCAACAAGTGATCCTGCTGGGCCTACGTCCAGAGCACATCCGCTTGAACGATGCCGCCGCATGGCGCGGTGTGGTGAACTTGGTGGAGCCCACAGGTGCGGATACCTATGTGGTGGTCGATACCGCAGCGGGCAAGGTCACGGTGCGTGCTGCGCCACAAACCCAAGTGTGCCCGGGGGATGCTGTGGGACTGGAGATTCAAGCTGACCATGTAACTTGGTTTGATCAAGCATCTGGTCTGCGTTTGGGATGAGTGTCCAGTTTTCGACCTCTGTATCATCGCATCAAGAGCTACGACACATCGCCCGAGCATGTGATTACCTCGGTCGATGCATCACTCAGCGCATTGAAAACGGATTATTTAGATGTGCTGCTCATTCACCGACCAGATGCATTGATGAATGCATCCGAGTTGGCGCATTGCTTTGAATACCTGAGGACAGCAGGCAAGGTGCGTCACTGGCACCTGTGCCGGTGTTGGGCTCTCAGCGCGTGGCCGCATATGCCCAAGCCATGGATGCATTGCGTTTGAAGATAGACCGCGAAATTTGGTACGAAATTTGGTCGGCAGGTGCAGGTCAGTGCGTTGCTTAAGTCTCTTGCGCGCACTCTGCAAACTTTAAGATCACACACAAACCATGAGTCCCCGCTTGTCCTAGACTCACTTCTCCGCCATGACGCTTGGAGATTTCTTGCACGATTGACAGGCCTAAGCCACAGCCTCCTGGCAGATCGCTGCCGCGCCAAAAACGGTCAAATGCTTGTTCACGCTGTGTATCGCTCAGGCCTGGTCCATTGTCTTCCACAATCAAGGAGACTTGGCTGTTGCTCACATGGACACGCACGGTGATGGTGGGCGTGACATGCGCATCATGCGTAATGCCGTAACGCAAGGCGTTGTCAATCAGATTGCTGATGGCTTCACGCAGCAGCAATGCCGAACCCATCATCCAGGCATGGGCTTCGCCTTCGTAGCCCAAGTCAACTTTCAAGCCGACCGCCTTCGGGCTGAGCTCACGGGCCGTATCTTTAGCCAAATGCGCCAAATCCAAGCGTGACATCTGCACATCTGAACCGCTTCGCGCTAAGGCTAAGAGTTGGTTGACTAAATGCGCGCTCCGTAACGCGCCCGAATGAACTTTGTGAAGCCTTGCTTTCAGCAGTTCACCAGCAGGTTCATTCATAGCCAAGTCGGTTTGGTTAATCAGTCCTGCCAAAGGCGTTCGCAGTTGGTGCGCTGCATCATTGATGAATCGTTTCTCTTGCTTCACGCTACGCTGAATGGCTTGTAGCAAAAGGTTGATCGCGGTGACCAATGAATGCACTTCTTTGGGTGCTGAGGTCAACTCAAGTGGGGTGAGATCGGCGCTCGAGCGTTCTTGCAATTGACGTTCGAGTCGCGTCAGCGGTGTCATGCCTCGTTTGATGCCCGCATAAACCAGGAAGCTCAAAACGAGTCCCAACGCAAGCAGGGGGGCCAGTAAGTCGGCAATCAACTCTTCGGCAATGCGTTCACGCGCTACATAACTTTTGGCCAATTGCACGCGCAGGACTTGGGGTTGATCCGCATCGCCATAGCTCACATCTAAAGCCACAGCACGCATGGGTTTTTTACCGATTTCGATGCGATAGAAAACCGGCATTTCGGTGTTGATGGTCAGCGGACCATCGGAAAACGCTTGGTTACCGATCAAGAACTTGCCGGGTGGTGAGGACACCATATAGCTCACGCGGTCATCGGGGTCTTCTTCAATGATGGCTTGAGCGGCTTTGGGAAAATCCACCAACAAGCCCGAGCCTAGGGGCTTGACCTGCCTCGCCAAAGACTTGACGGATTGCGACAGAGATTGGTCTAAGCCTTTTTCTGCATAGTTCAATGCGATGCGATAGGTCAGAGCGCCGCCGCCAAGCCACAAAATGAGTTGCGGCAACAAGAGCCAAATCAGCAATTGGCGACGCAAAGATAGGCTGGGTGTCATTGCGTGTGCTTAGACTGTTTCAAGCATGTAACCCAAACCTCGCACATTGCGAATGTTCAAGCCAGAGCCTTTGATTTTGCGGCGTAGCCGATGGATGTACACCTCTAGGGCATTGGAGGCGAGGGGTTCTGCTGACTCGTTTTGCCATGCCGCTGTCACGTCTTCGCGGCTAACCACTTTGTCCATCCGTTGTTGAAGTAAGTTGATTAACTCCCATTCGCGCTGTGTCAGGTCAGACGCCACACCATGAATCCAAACGCGTGGCAGCTCAGGATCTATGCGTAAAGCGCTGCTTAAATTTGCCGTGTCTTTTTGCATGGCAGGCAAGCTCGCACGACGGAGTAAGGCTTGCACGCGTGCGCTAAGCTCGGCGTTGTTGAAGGGCTTGGTGAGGTAGTCATCGGCGCCAGAGCTCAAGCCCTCCACGCGATCATCGATGCTGTCGCGCGCCGTAAGGATCATCACGGGTAAGGTCTCAAAGTGCTGACGAATCCAGCGTAATACGTCCATGCCATCTAATTTTGGGAGCCCGAGGTCGAGTAGTACGGCGTCCACATGCTGGGCCTGTAAGACGTTTTTTGCGCTGATGCCATCAGCGCAGTTGTCAACCACATGCCCTGCTTGACGAAGCAAGTCCGTCAATCCATCCCTTAATAAGTCATCGTCTTCAACAATAAGTAAATTGGCCATACTTAGAATTTACCGCACTTGATGGATGATTCTGTTTTTTTATTTCGTAGGTGATCAAGTACTCCCTCGCACCATCAGCTCGTAGCCCACATCCACACTGGGTGCGGCTACTTCTTCATCACGCATCAACGCCAGCAGCATTTGCGCAGCTGCTTGGCCAATCGCCGCTCGCGGCGTGCGAATGGTGGTTAGGCCTGGCCCCACAAGATCGCTGCCGGTGAGGTCGTTGAAACCTGCGATGGCCAACTGCTGGGGGACTTTGATTTTCAAGCGCTGTGCGGCCAACAACGCGCCTTGTGCCAAGTCATCGTTGCAAAAAAAGATGGCGTCAATGCTGGGGTCGTTGGTCATGATGTGCTGCAGCATCTCGCCGCCCAAAGCCATCGACGACGCTGATTTGTTGGTGTAGCTCAGCGCTTTGTCATACCTCTGGGCGGCTTTGAGTGTTTTGCGCCAGCCTTCTAAGCGTTGCATGGTGCGGGGGTCAAGCTGAGCCGCAGCAAAGGCGATGCGTTGTCGGCCACGGCTTAGCAAATGCTCTGTGAGTGTGCTGGCGGCTTGGGTTTGCGAGAAGCCCACACTGTTCACATCGGGTGATTGGGCCAGCTCCATCATGTGCACGCAGGGTATGCCGCTTTTTTCAATCAACGCGCGGGCTGCATCGCTGCGGTCCAATCCCGTGACCAAGATGCCGGCAGGACGATGCTGCAATTGCTCACGCAAGAGTTGCTCTTCTTCTTGTGTGTTGTAGTGGGTGATGCCAATGAGGGTTTGATAGCCAGCGTGACGCAGTGTTTTTTGGATGGACTCCAACACGTCCACAAATAAGTTGTTTGACAGCATCGGAATCAACACCGCCACGTGGTCACTGTGACGTGAGGCAAGGGCGCGTGCAGCAGGGTCTGGGGTGTAACCCAGCTTCAATGCTGCGGCCTTCACACGGTCGGTTAAATCACTGGCCACGGCACGTTCACCGCGCAAAGCGCGTGACACGGTGATAGGGCTGACCTTGGCCAATGCGGCCACATCTGCCAGCGTGACGCGGCCAGTGGCGCGAGATCGAGTGGTTTTAGTTGTCATCTTGGCTACGGGTTTTTGCTAGGTTGCGCGCGTTTGGATTTATTTATGATAGCGCTATCCAAGAGCGAATGATGTGATGGTTATCACTGAAGTCGCTCTCCTTTTAATTTAAATGGGATAGCGCTATCCATAATGCAAAGATGAATGCTCCAGTCGTCATCATGGGCGTCGCCGGTTGCGGCAAATCAAGTTTTGCGGCTGCTTTGTCGCAAGCTTT
>JACCDN010130505.1_pt1 | contig 12634 bp, 10 predicted proteins | sample 7441691 | NCBI WGS metagenome assembly JACCDN01 (sample SAMN15323439, study PRJNA562643) | freshwater metagenome | isolation source: river surface water | place: USA:Blue River Watershed | collected 2017-08-16 | reverse complement strand
TTCTTCTGAAAGGCGTACAATGTATTTTTTCTGCATGTTAACCTCTTATGCTTGTGGGTTTCACAAGAAGTTAACAAAAATTTTAATAGCTGTAATCCTAAATTCTATGCATGACCGAGCACTAGCCACCAGAAACCATCCTGAATAAGCCGCGCGCCAAAAGGACAAAATCAGCAACCGTCAATTCTTCCGCCCGGGCGCAAGGGTTTATGCCTAATTTTATTAATTGATCTTCAGAAAACAGGGGCTTTAAGCTGGAACGAAGCATTTTTCGCCGCTGGCCAAAAGCGTGCTGAGTGATGGAAGACAGGAAAGGAAGGAGTTCTTTTTCTTCAGGATCCAATAGCTTTGGAATCAGGTAAACAACGCTGGACGTGACTTTTGGAGCCGGCATAAAGGCTTTTGGAGATAAATCAAAAAGCCGCTGACCTTCACATAGCCACTGGGTCACAATCGACAAACGCCCATAATTCTTTGTGCGGGGCTTGGCGAACAGACGTAAGGCCACTTCTTTTTGAAACATTAAAGTCAAAGATGTTATCCGCTCAAGATTGGATAACCACTGGATCAGGAGGGCGGTACCAATATTATAAGGCAAGTTCGCCACAATTTTAATGTTCCCGTCAGGAATGACGACCTGAGGAGAAATTCCGAGAGCATCCCCTTCAATAACTTGCAGTTTACTTTGATGCGCCCCTTGAAAAGCAGCTTGAACATCGCTTAAAATTTCAAGGCACCGATGGTCACGCTCAATGGCGACCAGCTGGGCGCCTGCTTCCAGTAAAGCGCGGGTAAGGCCGCCCGGGCCGGGGCCAATTTCAAGAACGGTCACGTCATCAAATGTTCCGGCAGCTTTGGCAATGCGCCGGGTTACGTCCCTGTTCAGAAGAAAATTTTGACCCAGGCTTTTTTTTGCCAAGAGGCCGTAGCGCTCAATAACTTCCCTTAAAGAAGGGAGAGGATCCTTATTTCCACTCAATAAAAGCTGCCGTTTTTAATTTAGCCATTTCTTGCGCTGCCCGCTTGCCCAATTTTTCCTGTTCGAGAGCGATTGATGCCGTATCCCGAGTGAGCGGCGGAGGAGGCGCCACTTTTGGCATGGCCTTGGAACAAACCATCGTCAGAACCAATCCATCCGGCGTCATTGCCGGCTGCATACAATCTCCTGCCTTTGTCTTACGTACCATCGTCTTGAGTTCTTGTGGCAACTGCCCAAGTTTGACAATACGGTTTGCATCAATTTTCGTCGCTCCAAAACCACGGGCAGCTTTCAAGAAAGCAGCGCAGCCCTTTGCCTGGTGGGTTTCTTCAATTTTTGGCCCTAAAATCATCATAACTTCTTCAGACGTTTGGGGCGTCACGTCAAAAACAGCCTGGCACAATGTAACATCCATGAGATCGGGAGAAGGTTCTTCTGTTTTGACATCTTTTGCTTTATATAATTCTTTATCAACTTCTTGATCGCTGATATAAACGAGCGGCCCGTACATTTCCCGAATATAACGTCCCCAGGCCATTTGCGCCCTTAACCGCGTGAGCATGGTCTGTTTGGAAATACCATTAGACTGAAGCATTTTGATCATCGCATCCAATGACATCTTATTATCTTTAGCCAAATTCTCAAGGGACTTCTCTACATCCGCATCCTCTATTTTAATTTTTTTTGATTTCGCCGCCTGGAGCTGAAGAATTTCATCTACCATTCCTTGAATGATTTGCTTGCGCATTTCACTTGGAACGGGCCTACCGGCGCTCAACTCTATCAACCGGACGCGTTCTTCCACATCAGCAGCCGTAATCGCGTCTTTATTGACAATAACAATAAGGCGGGTTGATAGCGCCGACGCATTCACCTCATCGCCCAGCAATAAACTAATCCCTGTTAAGAGCAAAAGTATACGTAACAACTTCATATTTCTCCCATCCTTTTATTTACCCGCCTGAAATCGATAGGCCATTGCCTTTGATCATTGTTTTATAGTAAACCTGACTTAAGGTCTATTAATGTTTTTTACCCACTTGAATAATATATAAGATGCCCAATGTTCAGATGCCAGGGGATAGTTCCATGAAAAGGAATTTTTTTTAATGCTTTCCCTCAAGAGAACTCCCGGAACAATCATACCAATACGCAAAGGAAGCGTGGAACAATCAAGCAACAGCAATATTTATCCTTCTTTGCAGGGTTCAACTCTTACAAAAGCAATTCATAACCCGCAAACAAGAATCATTGATTTTGTTTGGGGTAAGGTTATATGACCCTTGTTACCCGCCATATCCTTAAATATCTTTTTACGAGTTTAACATTTCTTGCAACGGTTCTGACCACAGGCGTCTGGCTAACACAGTCTTTACGCTTTGTCGAAGTTATCGTCAACCAAAATGTATCCATAGGGGGTTACTTTTCCCTCGTTGGCTTTTTGATTCCAGACTTGCTTGCCATTGTATTACCGATTTGTATACTTATTAGCGTCCTGTTTACCTATAATAAACTCATAGCGGATCACGAGGTCAGTATTTTTCGCACTTGCGGGTTAAGTAACTGGCGCCTTGCCCGCCCGGCGCTTATTCTAGCCTTCCTCATGGCTTGTTTCGTCGCCTTTATCAATATTTATCTTGTTCCTCTATCTTTCCGCCATCTGCGGGATATGGAATATCAACTCCGTAATGAATTTTCTTCCAGTTTTATTCAAGATGGCATGTTCAATACGTTAAGAGGCGTGACTGTTTATGCTCGGACTCGGGCTATTAATGGAGATTTAGGCGGCGTCTTCATTCATAGCATAGGGCAGAGTCCGAGTTCAACGCGCCCCAGGCGAAATCCCTTTACAATTGTAGCCCAGCGTGGAGCGGTTGTCGAAAAAGAAGGCAAAAAGTCATTGCTCATGCTGTTTAATGGAACCCGCCAGGAAAAAGATGAGAAAACAGGCAAAGTGAGCTTCTTTCACTTTCAAACCTTAAGCTATGACCTGGATCAGCTTGCAGCCAATATCCAAAAACGCATCATTAAACCTTATGAGCGTTCTTTATCTGATCTTTTAGATCCACCAGATGCAGGCGACCTTCCTTTAACCATAAAAGCGCAGCTTCATTCAGAAGGACATCAACGTCTTTTACCTCCTTTTCTGGTCTTGCTGTTTACGCTGATTGGATTAAGCGCCCTTCTTCCCCAGGAACTCAACCGCCGGGGGCGGCAAAAACGGATTATGGTAGCCATCTGTTTAGCGACCGGCATTCACATCGGCCTGGTTTGCCTTATTAATATCAACGGGCGGTGGAGTATAACCATTCCTTTAACTTACCTGGCAATTGCGCTGATTGGATTCATCTCCCTTACTGCCCTGGAAAAGCAGAATGCCCTCGTTTGGTGGCGGCAACGCGCCCAAAAAAGAATTGCTACGGGTGTAAGCTTATGACCTATTTACTTTCTACGCTCAACTTGTATTTTTGTCGTGCTTTCCTTGCCTGGTTAGGAACATGCGCACTTGTGATTGGCGCAGTTATTTCTTTATTTGAAGGAACAGAACTCGTGCGCCGCTCTATAGGCAAAGAGAATATCGACCTGTCCATTATTTTTGAAATGATTATCCTAAAACTCCCCAATCATTTTCAAATGTTGATGCCCTTTATTATTCTTTCAGCAACGATGGTAACCTTCTATCGTTTGAACCATAGCCAGCAAATTATCGCTGCCCGCAGCTCAGGCTTATCAATATGGCAAATTTTATGGGGGCTTATCGCTTGCGTATTGATTTTAGGATTGATACAACTTATTATCCTCAATCCCCTAAGCGCTGCTATGAGCAAACGCCTCACAAACTTCGACGCTCTTTATTTTTCCGGCGCGAGTCATCACATTGCTATTTCTGAAACAGGAATGTGGTTTCGGGAAATAACCCCCGACCGGCAAAGCATTATTCATACAGTTCACCTGCAGCCAGGTACAAAAACCTTTACAACGGTTACGTTTCATAATTTTCATCCCAATGGGAGTTATGAGACACGTATTGACGCCTCTTCCGCCATCTTGCAAAAAGGCTATTGGGAATTACGAAATGCCATGATTTGGCAAGATAAGGAAGGCGCATTCAAAAACTACCCTGTCATGAAGATTTCAACCCCCTTAACGATTGAGAAGATTCAAGATAGCAATACGCCTCCTGAGACAATCTCTTTTTGGTCCTTGCCTAAATTTATTGATATTTTAGATAAATCTGGCCTATCAAGCATTAGTTACCGACTCTACTGGCATGGTCAAATTGCAAAAGTAGGAATGATGATGGCAATGGTATTACTTGCCGCAGCTTTTGGCATCCGCCCGATCCGCCAGGGAGGGGCGGCGCTGTACATCACTTTTGGTATTGGTAGTGGATTCGCTCTCTATTTTCTAAATGACATTGTTTATGCTTTGGGATTAGGGAGCCATATCCCCATTCTTTTAGCCGCCTGGACGCCAACGCTGGTTATGGCCCTCTTAAGCCTTGCGCTTCTCTTACACCTCGAAGACGGGTAAGTTTAATATGACATTTCGTTCCTGCTTTTCCTCATTATTATTGAGCGCTGCGCTTTTATTGCCAGCGTCTCATACGGCTATGGCTCATAGATACACGGGTGAGGTCAAAGACAACAATAATAAAGATGCCCTTCAAAAAGAAAAAAATAATGACCCGCATCTTCCCTCTAAAGCGCTGTCACCTATCCTCTTAAGCGCTGACGAGATTGATTATGACCAAGAAGCCGAAACGGTCACTGCAACGGGAAATGTCCAGATTGCCCAGAACGAGCGTATTCTTCGTGCGCAAAAGATTATCTATAATAGAAAAACAGGTATGATGACAGCAATGGGGAATGTTTGCCTGAAAGAACCGGAAAAAGGAAGGATTGCGTTAAATCCAGCCTCCCCCAACAGCAACGAATTTTTTAGCCACCAAAACTCTGTACTTCAGGGATTAATGCAAAATAGCGCCTTAATATCAAATCCTTTGAATTTGCCCACCCTTAGTAAACAGCTACCCGACACGGTGGCCAAAGAAGAAGAGGCCTTAACCGTCCCCAACTATAACCTTTCTTTTGCTCCCTATGCGGAATTTTCTAACAAATTTCAGGATGGCTTTATTAATGAAGCCAAGATGCTCATGGCGGATAACGCCCGTCTGTCAGCCCACTCAGCCAAACGTGTGGGAGGACAAAAAATTATTTTTCGCCAGGCCGTTTATAGTCCTTGCAAGGTTTGTCAGCTGGATCCAGCCAAAAAACCGCTATGGCAATTAAAAGCGGACAAGGTTATCCACGACAAAATAGACAAGATCATTATTTATCATCATGCCCGTTTGGAGATGGGCGGCGTACCTGTTTTTTATATGCCTTACTTTCGTCATCCGGATCCAACCGTAAAGCGTAAAACCGGCTTCCTGATGCCCGCTTACGGCTCTTTTTCAGATTTAGGAACCATCATCAGTACGCCTTTTTATTATGCCATTGCTCCCAACAGAGACCTGACGCTTGTCCCTATTATCACAACAAAACAAGGCCCTGTCATGGTCGCAGAATATCGCCACCGGTTTCGGGATGGAGACATGACAAGCAATGCCAGCTATACGCAAACCCATGATTTAAAGAAAATCCCCAAAGGGTCTAGCCTCCCGGGAAGCGATCGCTGGCATATTTTTACCAAAGGCCGGTTTGATTTAAATGATGAACATGTCGCCACTTTTGATATTAATAAGGCGAGTGACACGACTTATCTGCGCCGCTATCCCATCTTACCTCAAGGGTTCCGCTTGAAATCCCCTGTAAAAAACATGATCAGCACGGGGGCTGTGGAGCAATTTCGGGATCATAATTATGCGACTATCCGCACAACAGCCTACCAGACGGACAATCCAACCACAACGCCTTATGTCCTACCCCATGCCTGGTATAATTATCAAAGTGATCCCGGATCCTGGAACGGGATCTGGAACCTTGATGCTAATTTCCTCTCTCTCGGGCGGCGCCTTGACACCCCGGAACAAAACGCGCGGCATATGCAACGATTATCGCTAAACGGGGGGTGGCGCTTGCCTTATGTATCTCCTGACGGATACATTTGGACTTTACAAATGGCCTTACGGGGAGATACTTACGCCCTTGAACATTACCAGCCCACCCTTTCTAAGCCGGCTCTCTCCACTTTCCGGGGACGCCTGTTCCCCATAGCTTCCGCCCAATGGCGCTATCCTTTGGTCAAGCGCCTTGATAGCGCCAATTGGGCGCTTGAGCCAACCGCAATGATTGTGGGAACGCCGCGCGTCAACAATTATACCATTCCAAATGAGGACTCTTTGAACATTCAAGTAGAAGATACGTCTCTGTTCTTGCCTCAACGGTTTTCCGGGCTAGACCGTGTCGATACAGGAGGACGGTTCATTTATGGCGCAAACTCCACGTGGTTTTTCCCCCAACAAAAGCGCGTTCAATTTTTCCTGGGGCAAAGCCTCCGGCTGGATCATCACCAAGTTTTGCCTGATGGCGCAGGAGAAGATAAACGGGCCTCTGATATTGTCAGCCGTTTTCGGCTTAATCCCGCCGAGGGTATCCAGTTGCTCAACCGGATGGCCTGGCACTATACGCGAACGCGCCCCCGCATTTCCGACACAACGGCTACTTTTGGAAAAAAGTTATTTATTTTTCAGTTAAACCATACGTTTGTAAATAAATACTCAACAGCCAACGGGGCCGGCATTTCTCAAGCCACCTGGGTCATCGGATCCCAACCGTTCGATCACTGGAACTTTGCGCTTGGAGAAACACGGAACTTGAAACGCCACCAGCGTGGCGCCCTTTCTCATACGATTTCAGCCCTCTATCATGATGAATGTTTCCGAATGACCATGAGCGCCTTTAAATCGCACTCCTCTGACCGGGATATTCGTCCGAATTCAGGAGTTATTGCGCAGTTTGACTTTAAGAACCTGGGTTCTATCAACCCCTTAGGCGCACTTGGCATTAATGCCAGCAACATTATGTAGGCGCCAAATGATACGCCTCGCCCTTTATCAGCCAGAAATTCCCCAGAATACGGGAACGCTTATGCGGTTGTGCGCCTGCATGGGAATAAGCCTTGACGTCATCCATCCATGCGGATTTGCCTGGAACGACCGGCATTTGCGGCGTGCCGGAATGGACTATGCGGATAGGGCTGCCGTTCATCATCACACCACCTGGGAAGAATTTCATACCTGGGCGAGAAACGAGAAGCGCCGAGTCATTCTTCTGGATGCCAAAGCTGAAACCGCTTATACCCGTTTCTCCTTTCAAGAGGGGGATATTTTATTGATGGGACAAGAAAGCTCTGGCGTTCCCGAAGATGTTTTTCACGCCATTCCCAGGCGCCTGCTCATTCCCATATCACCCGATTGCCGTTCCTTGAATGTTTCTATTGCAGCCGCCATGGTGGTTGGAGAAGGATTGCGGCAGTTAAATTTTTACGCAAAGAAGAACGCATGACGACGCCTGACCAAAAAATACAATTAACCGCCTGGTTTTCAAACTTGCAGGCACGCATTTGTTCTGCGTTTGAGAGCCTGGAAGATGAAGCGATCCAGTTTGATCTTCCCCCAAAACATCTTTGTACGGGACGTTTTTGCCATAAGACTTGGGAACGCAAAAGCGCCTCTCTTCCCGCTCAGGATGGGGGGGGGGGAACCATGGCGCTTATGAAAGGCCGCGTTTTTGAAAAGGCGGGGGTCAATATATCTACCGTGTATGGCGCGTTTCCCCCGCAATTTGCCAAAGAAATCCCGGGCGCTGAAGCGGATCCCCGCTTTTGGGCCAGTGGCATTTCTTTAGTCATTCACCCCCTTAACCCTTTTGTACCAGCTGTTCACATGAATACGCGGCATATCGTAACGTCACACTCCTGGTTCGGCGGGGGATCTGACCTCACGCCAACATTTGAATTTACGGAAGATACGGCTGACTTCCACCAGGCTTTTCAAACCGCTTGTGATGCGCATAATCCGGAATATTACCCGCGCTTCAAAGCCTGGTGCGATGAATATTTTTACCTCCCCCATCGTCAAGAACCCCGGGGAATAGGAGGGATTTTTTATGATAACCTGACAAGTGGCGATACCAGGGAAGATTTTGAGAAAGACTTTGCTTTCACCCGTGACGTTGGCGAAGCCTTTCTCATGATTTACCCCGCCCTGGTTCGCCGTCATATGCGCAAAACCTGGACGGAAGAAGACAAGCGGAAGCAGATGCTCAAACGCGGCCGTTACGTTGAATTCAACCTTCTCTACGACCGCGGAACCCGTTTTGGCCTTAAAACCGATGGAAACGTTGACGCTATTCTTATGTCCCTGCCCCCTATGGCAAGCTGGCCTTGATCAATCTGGTGGTTTGACCTGCTACATAGAAGGGTAGCGTTGTAAAAATCGCTTGCCAAATCGTGACCGTATGTCTTATGAATTCATTATCAAGTCCCGTCCCGGGTGTCTTCTGTCCTTTAAAGTAATGGACGGGGAGTGATGTTTAGCCACATTGTTATTTGCCTTGCTTTCATGTTTAGTAAGTATTGAATTGTCTTACCCCATACGAATATGGTATCCTAAGGTTAAATGAAATAAGGAAAAAGCGCTAAGAATGCAGTACATACCTTACGAAAAAATGTCCATCAATTGGGTTGAACCCAGCCAAACCACGGATGAGGGTTTTGTGCTGACGCTTCCCTGGCTTTCGATGGAATTTGACGTGGAGCAAGAAGACAAAAGCTGGATTCAGGATGCAACCAGACGCCTCCATGCTCATCCGGAAAGCGAAAATGTCCAGAAATTTATACGGCAAGTGAAAGACTACCCTGTTTTTTACGTTAAACCAAGACAAATAAAGGAATTTGAAGGCAAAGACCTGCAGGAATGTGCGAGCCTTGATGTCGATACGTCAACGCCTTCACGGTTGGTTGAAACCTTTGGGTGCCCTATAGAAGCCTCCTTGAAAGAAGACATCCTTTCAGGCTGGACGTGGGACTGGGAGAAGATTTTAAACAAGGCGCGTATTGAAGGTACGGAGCTTTATGATCCCGTCAGCCTTGTCAGCTACCTCATTTGCTACCGCCTCGATTGGGAAAGTAGATCTTGGTTAGGGAAAGACGGGTTCGGGATTTTTCTGGAAACGCTTTTGAAAAAAGATGAACAGCAGTTTTTTCAGGTCATCGGCTGGATCGCCAGGCAATCCTGGCATGTCACCACAGAGACTTATGGCGCAATGAAACCTGCCCTGACGCGCTTCCCAAAAATGCGGGAGGTGGTTTCTCATTTTATGACGGATGAAATCGGCCATTATAAATTTATGGAACAGGTCTTTGACGCTCTTGACCTGAACAGGGAGGACTTCCCGGTGGGGGATGCGACAAAGTGGCTTCTGGATTGTCATAGACGTACCGCTGATATTTCGCCTCTTGCGTTTTCAGCGATGGTTAACATTTTTGAGGCGGCTTATTATGAGGGAAAGGATCCAATCTCCCGCGTCGTTGAACTCTCCTCGCGGCCTCATGCCGCACACGGGTATGACATGCATTACAAGATCAACCAGGAGCACCGCCATTGTGATATGCCCGTCCATATGGCTTCCCGCCTTGCGCCCCAGACGCACGGCCATGTTCTCCTGACATTAGGGATTTTTGAGTTGACCCTGAATTTCCTGGACCGGATGGAGCAAAAGCTTGCAAAAAGCTTTGACATCCATTAGAAGTTGAATTATTTCATACAACAAAAAGCAAATCATTCTAAAATCATGGGCAAAACTCTTAATCTTTGAGAGGAAATACCAAAACAGGAGGCTATTATGAAACTTCTAAAAATAAAGCTTCAAAAAACAAGGACATGGACTTGGGGTTAACCTCTCAATCACTACCGCCTGAAGGCGGTAGTGATTGAGAATATTACCTCCCTTTTTAAGAGGAGGGGAAATATTTATCTTTAAGTTTGTTAAGAGAATTTATTGATTCTTAAAAAGATACCTCTCTAAATCAGATCTTCTTTGGGCTTTAAGGATTGAGTTTTTTCATTAAATAATTTTTTATATCCATAATGATTTCATCCCCTTTAAGGTAATCAGGATAAATAAAATAATTTTTAAGTGGCTTATCTTTAGTGTCAGGAAGGATATTTTTAAGGCTGGAATTTTTAATGATTTTAAACTCTTCATAACTTCCCACGATCCCAACACCTTTCTCAGCAGCTTCAACCAGACTTTCAATAGAATTTGACGTATAGACAGGAGTGTGCAACTCCCCTTCCGGCATCCCCAGAGTTAAAATCCAGTTTGTAATATTATGATAAGGGTCTGTTGCAAGCTGAGGAAAGGCAATAATGTGATGGTTGATCAAGTCATCCACCGTTTGCGGTTCCCCGTAAGTCTTGAGATAGTCAATGCTGGCATACAGTTTTTTTTCTACGCTAAATAAATATTCATACTGTACGCCACCCATCTTTTTGTCTATCAATCTTGGATCAACCGGTTGAATAGAAATATCGGCATCATTTAAAACAATATCCATTAAATGATCATCAGCAACCAGTTCAAAAGAAATATGAGGATTTTTTTTAGAATAATCCAGGATTAAACCACTGAATACAAAAGCGGCAAGGGCATGGGTCGTCGCAATCCGGATTTTGCGCTTTTTCTCTTCTCCCATTTCCACGTAAGCATTGCCGCAGAATCCTCTCATCTCCATGAAAAAAGGGGTGACTTTCGCCAGAAGCTCTTCCCCTTTGCGGGTCAGGGCGATGCCGCCCACTTTACGGATGAGTAAAGGACACCCGACCTGTTTTTCAAGGATTTGAATCTGGCGCGTTAATACGCTTTGATCAGTATCCGCTAACCGCGCTGCTTTTGTAAAACTGCCGCATTTGGCAATATGATAGAAAAGCTTTGCCTTATTCCAATCGAAATCTTTAAAATTGGAAGCGGTAATAAGCTTATTTTTAACTGCCATAATCCTGTAATCCCCTCTCTTTGTGTTTCTTTGACTAAAACCCTAACCGCCAGGGCGTGTCATCAATTATTGGCTTTTGGACTGCAAATGGCGGTTTTCTGCGCTTCCGTTTCTAAAAATACGCCTTAAGTATTCTTGCGATACGGTTCTCAAAACCCACCATTTTCGCCACAAAATCCTTCAATTGATGACACGCCCTAAGAAAATGAAGTTTTCTGTTCCAGCTTTTAACCCTCATTCAATTCTCTTTTTATTATAAAAAATGTCTTCCCTTTAAACAGATGACGGGTTAACAAGTATTTTAAATCTGCATCTGTGTTATGTCTGACGGAATTGGCCTGAACCGTATATAAATATTTTTTTCAGGTTTTACAAGCCTAAAGATAAATTTATTTCGACCTTGAGAACCTTTAAAAATAAAAAATATACGGGTTACTTTTCGCTTACCATCAATTTCACGGCTGGATCGCTTTGTCGCTTACGCTCCCTGCCATGACGTAACCAGGGTTCAGTCATAATGAGGAACCATAAGCGCGTGAGCGTCTGGAGGGATGAAGCCATCCGTTAAATAGCCCCTTCCAAGGTGATGGGCGTCATTTATTATTTTAAGCAAATCTGTCTATAATTTTACTCTTTCTTTCTGGAAAGACAGGTTGTATGATTTTGTTGTATCTTTACGTATTTTTTCGATCCTCACACATTTCACGACATGACACGTTACTTCAGAGTCTCGTTTTTAAACAAGGATTAAGGGATTACTTATGACATTATCGATCAAAAAATTATTGATTTCATCTTCCATTATGGCTTTAAGCTTCTGCCAGGCAGGGCTTGGAGCAGAACGTACCCAGGACAACAGGAATAGCGCCGTAACCATAAGGCAATCTTCCATACAAGGGGAGGCATCTGCGCAGCAATCTCTTTCATGGAGGGAGTGGGCGATGGGTTTGACAACGCTACCGAAGGATTTTGTGGTAACCCTCTTTGAACCTTTTATTCAGGATGCGCCAAAGATAGCAGCAGCCATTGAGGAGGAAGGAGGAAAAATAGAGAAAGTGGGACCTTTCGCTTATGTTTTCAAGGGAGTCTATCACATAGCCACCACCTACCCCCTTGACGCTATTACATTCGGCGGCGCGCTCGTTTTAGGATATACGAATATCGCCGAGCATTCCGACCTCGTTCCCCTCACGGTTAGCATTGCCGATGGCATCAGAAAGGGCAACCTGTTCTACGACATTGCCAGCAACCTGCATGGACAGACCGTTCTTGACAAAACCCTGAAATTTGGCCTCTACGGGGTCGCCATTTATGCGGCCGCTTCACTCCCCGTCAGCTACGCCCTGTCAACGCCAACGTTGGGGACCCCGTTCCAAATCAACCAGAATCCCTCAACCTCCGCAGCCACTGTAGACGGTTCCGTAGCCGGATTGCCTGATGGAAATATTGTCTCGGCATGGACAGATAGCAACGATAATATCGTGGCGCGTATTATGAAGCCGAATGGAACAGCCGTTACGAATGAGTTTGGCGTGAGCGTCAATGCGGTTATTGGTGGTACGCCTGTGCCATCTGTTAGCAGCTGCGGGAATAACTTTATGGTGGCCTGGTCAGATACCGTGTCTATCCTTGGTCGTGTTTTTCTAACAGACG
>JACCDN011049311.1_pt1 | contig 12649 bp, 14 predicted proteins | sample 7441691 | NCBI WGS metagenome assembly JACCDN01 (sample SAMN15323439, study PRJNA562643) | freshwater metagenome | isolation source: river surface water | place: USA:Blue River Watershed | collected 2017-08-16 | reverse complement strand
CCTTGGAGGTGTATGGATGACTGATGAACCTACTTGCTATAAGCTATTTACCTCAAAACTTAAGAAATATCTTATTTCGATTCCAGAAGATGGCTTTGAACGAGAACCTGCCATCACGATGCTTTTACTTAGAAAATGATATAGATATGGAGAGCTGCCTATTAGATATTACCCCCGTCCTGTATCTCAATGAAAAAAGATTAAGCTTAAAGATGGTTGGATAGCTATAAAAACATTACTAAAGTATAGATTCTCTTCTCTGACAAAACTTTATTAATACGCCATTTATATCCCTTATTATGATGAAAAAAGCACTTATTACTTGAGTTACAGGTCAAGATGGGTCCTATCTTGCAGAATTATTATTAGGAAAAGGATATGAAGTCCATGGTATCAAACGTAGAGCATCATCGTTTAATACAGAGCGTATTGATCATCTTTTGCAGGATAGGCACATTAGTCAGACTAACTTAATCCTTCATTATGGAGATATGACGGATAGCGCTAATCTTATTAAACTTGTTTCTGATATTAAACCTGATGAGATATATAATCTGGCTGCTCAGAGTCATGTCAAAGTATCCTTTGATATACCAGAATATACAGCCAATTGCGATGCTGTAGGCACATTGAGATTGCTTGAAGCAATAAGAGTGGCCGAACTAGAGAAATCATGTAGATTTTATCAAGCATCGACTTCGGAACTTTTTGGATGATTAGAGTATAATAGACCTGAAAAAGGCTATAATGAAACATCGCCTATGCATCCGCGCTCACCTTATGGTTGTGCGAAGCTGTATGCTATGCGAATTACAAAAAATTATGCAGAAGGTTATGGCATGTATGCCTGTAATGGTATTCTCTTCAATCATGAATCTCCTCGTAGAGGGGAGACTTTTGTTACTCGTAAGATTACTATGGCAGTGGCAAAGATATCTCTCTGATTGCAGGAAAAGTTATATCTCGGTAATCTCGATGCAAAGAGAGATCGGTGACATGCAAAAGATTATGTCCAAGCGATGTGGCTGATGCTTCAGCAAGACCACCCGCAGGATTATGTCATCGCTACAGGGGAAGCGTATAGTGTGAAAGAGTTTGTCAATCGAAGTTTTGAAGAAGTAAACATATCGATTGATCGAAAAGGTCAATGAATAGAGGAAAAATGATATGATAGTACGACAGGAAAGTGTCTTATAGAAATTGACCCTCAATATTTTCGTCCAGCAGAAGTTGATTTTCTCCTTGGTGATAGTACTAAAGCAATGACAGAGCTTGGTCGAAGTACTTCATATAAAGTCCAAGAAATGTGTAAAGAAATGGTCGCAAGCGATATTCAGAAGTTTAAAAAAGAAGAAATATTGAAAGCTCATGGTTATACACTTTTAGATAGGAACAACTAATAGTATGGATAAAGATGCTAAGATATATGTAGCATGACATAGATGACTAGTAGGCTCTGCTATTGTGAGGCAATTGCAGCTTCAATGATATACTACTATTCTCACGAGGTCTCATAATGAATTAGATCTTACAGATACTTTTGCAGTTGCTTCATTTTTTACTTTAGAGAAACCAGAGTATGTTTTTCTCGCTGCGGCGAAAGTGGGCGGTATTCTCGCAAACAATATCTATCCAGCAGATTTTCTCTATAATAATCTTCAAATCCAGAATAATATTATACATCAATCCTATCTTCACAATGTCAGAAAGTTACTTTTTTTGTGATCCAGTTGTATTTATCCAAAAGAATGTCCTCAACCAATTAAGGAAGAGTATTTATTAACAGGATTATTAGAGTCGACGAATGAGCCTTATGCTATAGCAAAAATAGCTTGAATAAAGATGTGTCAATCGTATAATAGACAGTATGGGACAAACTTTATCGCTTGCATGCCAACCAATCTCTATGGTCCTGGCGATAATTTTAATTTACAGACTAGTCATGTCTTGCCAGCTCTAATTCGCAAATTCTATGAAGCGAGAATTTCTGAAGCAAAAGAAGTAGTTTGTTGGGGAGATGGCTCAGCTAGAAGAGAATTTCTCTATGTGGATGATATGGCAGATGCCTGTATTCATCTTATGAATGTTTTTGATCCCAATAAAGACCAAAATGAAAAAGGCGACATTTTCATGAATATAGGAACAGGAGAAGATATAAGTATCAAAGAATTGGCGGAATGTGTTAAGCATATTGTATGATTTGAGGGCGATATCGTATGGGATAGAACTAAGCCTAATGGCACGATGAGAAAACTATTAGATGTGAGTAGAATAGAAACGATGTGATGGAAATATATCATGCCCTTGGAACAAGGTATAGAAAAAACATATACATACTTTACTTCGTTATCATCATAATATGATCGCACAAGACTACTTTATGCAATCTGCTACAGTAATTACTGATTTTGTCAATAAAGGTTCATCTGATCTTGATGATATGACAAAAATTTGTATTGAGACAATCGTTGCCGGACATAAACTTATGATTTGCGGTAATGGATGATCTGCCGCCGATAGCCAGCATTTTGCGGCAGAAATAGTTGGCACCTTTTATAATAAATCGAGAAAAGGACTCCCTGCTATTGCATTGACGACGGATAGCTCTATTCTTACTGCTGTTGGTAATGATCTCTGATTTGAACAGGTATTTGCAAGACAAGTAGAATGACTCTGACAGCATGGAGATATATTGATTGTCATCTCAACGAGCGGTAATAGTAAGAACTGCATCCAAGCAGTGCATGCGGCAAAGGCAATAGGATGAATACAAGTACTAGGTTTGCTTGGTGGGACAGGAGGTGTACTGAAGGATCTCTGTGATTATATATTGATTGCTCCTTCATCTGATACTCCTCTTATCCAACAGACCCATCTTTGTATCTATCATTGGATATGTATGCAGATCGATCAGCATTTTAGCTACTAATGAGGCATATGAATAAAGCAGTTTTCCTGGATCGTGATGGTACACTCAATTATGATAGTAACTATGTCTATAAAGTAGATGATCTACAAGTATTGCCATGAGTGAAAGAATGATTGCATTTATTGCAGAGTAAAGGCTATCTGCTTATTATCATCACTAATCAATCATGAATAGCAAGATGATATTATAGTGATTGAGAATTTCTGGCATTTACTTACGAACTAGGAAAACAAATCGATATATCTTTTGATGCTATATATTATTGTCCTCATAGACCAGAAGAGAATTGTGAGTGTAGAAAACCTAAGACTAAGCATATTTTACATGCACAAAAAGAATATATTATCGATCTGAAACAGTCGTATTTCATTGGCGATAAAGAGTCGGACATGCAATGTGGTCGTGATGCGGGATGTAAGACGATATTATTAGGAAGTGATCCTGCTGTTCAATCAGATTTCCAAACTTTATCTTTTTTATCCGCCACTCATTTTATTCTATGATTATAAAAAATATTGTACAATTAAAAAAGATTATACTACCTCTCAAGGCAGAAGGTAAAAAGATTATCTGGACTAATGGATGTTTTGATATTATGCATCCTGGCCATATCAAGACCTTCGAAGAAGCGAAGAAGTTATGAGATATACTTATTGTGTGATTGAATGGTGATAAATCTCCGTATCGAACCACAAAACCTGGGAGGCCTATTCACTCGCAAGAATTTAGGTCACTTATGCTTGATAGTATCAAATATGTTGATTATATCTATATATACGATGAAGAAACTCCATTTCTACCTATTCAAGCTATCATTCCTGATATTCTTGTGAAAGGAGGAGATTATGCTCCCGAGAAGATTGTCTGATATGATATAGTAACTGGTCATGGAGGAAAAGTCGTGACGATACCAACAGTAGGGGGTTATGCTACGACTAACACTATACAAAAGATTTTATCAACATATAGCACTACGCATGACTAAGAATATAGTTGTTATTGGTGATACTATACTCGATCAATATCATTTTGGTCAAGTAAAAAGACTTAACCCTGAGTCACCCAACCCACTGTTGAATATCGAGAGATCGGAAAATAGGCTTTGAGGAGCCGCGAATGTTGCAGCCAATGTGGTATGATTATGAGCATCATGTACTTTGCTCGGTAATATCAGTCAAGATTCCCATGGAGAGGCGATTGTTCGTCTTTGTGGAGAATACGGACTAGAATTCTTTCCTATTATTACCGAACAGCCTACCATTACGAAGGCAAGATTTGTGGAGACATCTTATGGTCAACAGCTATTGAGAGCTGATTTTGAGGAAATGATAGCTCTTACGACTGAAGATATGCATACTATTATCGCGACGATACAAAGAATCGATCCTGACATTATTATTTGTTCTGATTATATGAAAGGAGTATTACATGAATCATTACTATCTCTACTCTGTGAGAACTTTGCAGATAAGAAGATTTTGGTAGATACAAAACCCTCAAAATTCGCATTATATAAGAATATTTATCTTTTTAAACCGAATTTTAAAGAATTTAAAGAAATCGTAGGACAAGATGTTGAAAATGATGATGCAGTGATTGCTCACTATGGCAAGAGTCTTGCAGAACAGTATAGGAGTAATTTTGTTATCACAAGGTGAGCAAAAGGGGCCACTATTATATCCACTAAAGGAGAAATTACTCATTTGCATACAGAAGCTCAACAGGTTTTCGATGTATCAGGAGCAGGGGATACTTTTCTAGCTGGTATGGCTGTTAAGCTTGCGGAATGAGCTACTTTGTCAGATGCGGTATTATTTGGCAATAAAGCGAGTGCAGTAGCAGTGAGTAAGATTGGTACTAGTGTGGTGAAGAGGCAAGAAGTATAATAATTTTATCTTGATGAGTATATGAGACCTAAAAAGATACTGTATATAAAAGCACAATGATTGGGTGATATGATCTGATGAATTCCTTTTTTGGTTGAACAACAAAAATTATGAAATGAGGTGTATCAGACTTTTTATGATATGAGATATATTAATAGAGGACTGCATAAATTAGATATACATGTACAGAAGCGATATAAAAGAACTCCTATGTATTGAGGATGGTATAATATTCTTGAGACTCTCAAATCTCAATGATTACTTAAGGATATTGTCCTTATTCCTTATAGCTATCGAAATATATTCTGCTTTCTGATGAGAAATTTTAAGAAGTATGATGAAGCTATTATCCCTATTAAGACGAGAGCAGCTAAACTTTTGTGATGGATACTAGCAAAAAAGACTTGTATTATATTTGATCATATCAATGATACGAGTAAATATAGAATTCTTGCTGATGGTGAACAGGGAGGGGCATGTCTACCTCTTTATCAATATCATCATATTATTCAATGGCCCTTAGAAAAAGTATTTTTATCAGAGAAATACGTGACTTTATTTCCTAGTCTGTATGAAAGAAGTATTGCAATGAAAGAATGGATAGGTATTATAACTTGGTTGAGAGAAAGTAACTATAGAGTTATTATTGTGGGTTGAGAAAGGGAGCAGCGATTTATAGATGATTTGCAAGATTATCCTATTTATACAGAAGTGGATAATTATCTCTGAAGAACTACTCTTCCGCAAATGATGTATCTATTCCAATACGCAATTCTTACTATATCCTGCAATGGATGACCGATGCGGATAGCAAATCTTCTTAACAAGAATTGCATTAATATACATACTGTTAGTGCTTTTATTATGCAACCGCCAGTAGATAATATTCATTCTTTTAATGTAAGACCGTATCATTATAAAGAATGTAAACCATGTGAAGCAGCTACTACTCCTCTTGACAGAAATATGCCTCAATGTGTATTTTGTAATACTACTAGGGTAGGAGAATGTAGAAATACTCTTGTGGCACAGAATATAGTATATATTATAAAAAAGTATTTGAGAGATTCTTAATATAAATTCATTTTTAAATTTTATAGCATCCTCTTTATGAATATATTTACCAGTAAGTTTCCTATAGCCTATATAGGTATGAATCCTATGAGACTTTTTAGATTTATAAGGTCTTTGCCATGGTTGTTGTCTGATTATTTTTCTTTAAAAAAACAATTAAGAAAAGATAGTAGTTTTAATATTTCTAGATTCTTTCTTATAGCAGAGGATAAGTTTGATAATAGCGGAGCAGCGTCAGGGCACTATTTTCATCAAGATTTATTGGTTGCACAAAAAATATTTAAAGCAAATCCAGAAAGACATGTTGATATTTGATCTAGAGTTGATTGATTTGTTGCTCATGTTGCATCCTATAGGAAAATAGATGTATTTGATATTAGACCATTAGATAGTAAAGTCGATAATATAAATTTCATTCAATGTGATCTGATGGGTGATTGTGAAGGTTTTTATAATTCAACAGATTCTCTATCTTGCCTACATACTATTGAGCATTTTGGTTTATGAAGGTATTGAGATCCAATAGATCATAATTGACATCTAAAAGGTTTAGAGAATATCTATAATTTTTTAAAACCAAAGTGATTATTTTATTTTTCTACTCCTATTGGAACTCAAAGGATCGAGTTTAACGCCCATAGAGTCTTTTCACTACAATATCTATTGGAAAAGTTTGAGGGAAGGTATGATATAAAAAGTTTTGTATTTGTTGATGATAGTTGATCCTTGCATAAAGATATAAGACTTACTAAGGAATTAATAAATAACAATTGTTGATGTGAATTCGGGTGTGGCATTTTTGAACTTATAAAAAAGTAATCATGATAACTGTGAAACTGATCTGATGATTGGGAAATCAAATGTTTCAGTATGCTTTTGCGAGAAAAATTTCTCTCACAAGAGATACGGGTCTTTTTTTTGACAATAATATGATGTGGTACGATAAGAGAGAGTACGAATTGAAACATTTTTCTATAAAAGGCTCAACAGCAACTGTACAGCAGAAACCGCGATATACAAGGTTATGGAAAAGTAAATTTCTAGATATTTTACGATATGCTTTGTCTTATATTGCTAAAAAAGTTAATCAAAATCATATACTAGAAAATCCACATCATCCTAAGGTTTATTCAGGTATGTATGATTTCCATCCGGAGATAGAACAGTATATACATTCTGTTGCAGGAGATCTGTATATAGAGTGATTTCGGCAGTCAGAAAAGTATTTTCTGTCTATAGATAATATTATTAGACAAGATCTTCAACCAAAGCAACCCCTACAGGATGAGAGAAATAAATCCATTATAGAGAAGATGCATACTATGCAATCAATATCTCTTCATGTCAGGAGAACAGATTATACGCATTCTCAGTATGCTGGGATATGTGATAAAGTATATTATGAAAAAGCAGCTGCTCTCATACAAGAAAAGTTTGATGATCCAATTTTCTTCATTTTTTCGGATGATATACAACGATGTAAAGAAAATCTTTATCTCTGACCTCAGTCATATTATATTGATCGAAATACAGGAGCTGATTCATATAAAGATATGGTATTGATGTCGAACTGTAGGCATAATATCATAGCAAATAGCACTTTCTCTTGGCGATGAGCATGGCTCAATTCTAATCCTGATAAAATAGTTATTGCACCTAAGCAACGACATAAAAATATTGATTATAAGGATATTATTCCCGAAGACCGAGTCAGATTATAATTATTGTATTTTTAGTATAATAAATCTTTCATGTCTTACTATAGCTTTTATAAAAGTTATCAAGCTATCTATCCCAATGATCTTCATCTCAAATATGAGTTGTGGTATTTTTTCAATAAGTACCATGTCATTACTAAGATCATCAGCTATCTCCAGAAATCCGGCAAAAAGCATGTACATATGTGTGATATAGGAGGGGGTTATGGTTATGATGATCTGTTGATTAGAAAAATCGCTGATGATATGGTATTAGATGTCACGATCGATGTTGATGTGATCGATCCGACGAGTGATTTCTATAATACTGTCCATCATCTAAGTGATTCCGATATTGCTAAACAGAAGGCAATTAATTACAGAGAGGAGTCTTTTGTTCATGCGAATTTGAGCAAAGATTATGAGAAGTATGATATCGTGATCTGTTGTGAAGTCATCGAACATCTTTGGACCAGTGAACAAGAAGTATTCTTTGCGAATTTCAACCGTATACTGAAGAAATGATGATTTATCGCTCTTTCTTGTCCAAACGGATCGACTATTTTTAAAGGCTTATTTGGTATCTATACTTGGTTGCAGAAGAAGAATGAGATCTTCGAAGCGGAATTCCATTATCGCTATAGTCATATTGGCGTCCCTACTGTCTTCCAAGTCTTAGGGTTGTTTCAGAGAAAATGATTGCAAGTCCAGAGTATCGACCCTACGGCATTAGTAAGTTCGACCAAAATAAGCTTCATAACAGTTTTGTGTAATATGCTCTTATTTATCTTTAAATATCTTAATCTTTTTCTCAGTACTGATCTTGTTTATACAGCGATCAAAACCCATTCGCTTGATGAATATAAACGATATAATCAGAAAGAAATCGTTTTGGATAATGATGCTAAAGTTACCCTTCAGATATAATATTAGTTTTTATCTCTTATCTTAATAGTATGAAAAAGCTCCATCTCTGATGTGGTTATGATCTCAAGCCTGGCTATATAAATCAAGATATCGTAGCTCTTGAAGGGGTAGATATGGTCTTTAATCTGGACATTTTCCCTTATCCATTTGATGATAATACTTTTGACGAAATATACTCTGCACATGTTCTCGAACATGTGACTGACCTCGGGAAAGTTATGGAAGAACTTACGAGAATCTGTAAACCATGAGCAGAGATTAAGACTATTGTTCCTTATTTTACGAATCCATGAACTCGAGCTGACTATACCCACAAGAGGTGATTTACTACTGCTTCATTTGACTACTTTCGCCCAGAGTTCTTTTACAATCATAATGCAAAGATAAGAGTGAGGAAATATAGAATTCACTTTTTTCGGAATAGAAAACAGTTTATGACATCAACATGGAATAATATTATTCCAGACTTCTTCATCAATCTTGCTCCAAAAGTATTTGAGAGATTCTTTGCGTATATGTTCCCCTGTGCAGAGATACATTATTTACTGACCGTAGAAAAATAGTATGTGAACTAGAGTCTCTATTATATTATTAAATTATAATGGCTTACTATTCAATAATAACTGTATTGATAGTCTTCTGCAACAGTCATATATTAATTTTGAGATAATCTTTGTTAATAACTTCTCGACTGATGGATCGTGTGAAGAAGTAGAGAGAAAGTTTATTAAGCAGATCAATGATTGAATAATAAAAGTAATACAGCCATGATATAATACGTGATTTGCCATGGGAAATAATATCGGTGTACAGCACAGCGATAATCAGTCAGAGTATATTTGTTTGCTGAATAATGATGTGACTGTACCAACTAATCGACTGGAGAGATTAATAAAAGGAATAGAATCGGACTCCACACTAGGTGCAGTAGGTAGTGTTATTTATGATCAGGGCTATGAAGAGCAGATCCATGATTTTCTGTTTAAAGATTATAAGAAAGGGGTAAATAATTATTTCTTTGATAGCATCACGGCTGAACAGACTGATGAAGATAAAGCGTGAAATGTTATCTATACAACAGGCATCTCATGATGCTGTCTCTTATATAAGAAGTCTTTACTCCCGAAGCCCTTTGACGATATATATTTTGCTTATATGGAGGATACAGCCTTATGTATAAAAATTGTTTTACAATGATATCGCGTGGGTATTGTCAAAGACTCTATCGTCCATCATGTATGATCTGCTTCATTTGGTAAAGAGCCTACATTATTTAAGGTCTTCCATGGTATGAAGAATTATATGCTTAACTTTATCCTGCTGAGTCAATGATATCGATGGATCATTGTTTTGCCATGGCTCATAGTATGAATATTTGTGAGATCCTTGTTCAGTTATCCTTTTCTTAGAATACAATGACTAGGTAAAGCTTTACGACGGGTCATAACTCATGGAAGAGTCATTTCTGATATAAAAAAGAATATGAAAGTCACTATTGCTTCTAGAGTACTCTATCAAAAGCTTTCAGAGAAATTTATTAGTACGCCATTTTATACTCAACCTACAGTTATACAACAAAAGGTTATTTCTATGCTAAATTTTCTCTCGATTGTATATTTTATGCTTTTCAAGTATCTCATTCGTTAGTAGTATGATCTTTATTATTAATTGTAGTGATGATTAAAAATATTATAGAAACGAAAAGAATCAAAGATGCTATTGTGAGTTATCGAATTTGAAAAAAGATGCGGATTTTTATTGTACTTATAACTAAAGGATTTTTTTGTATCTGGTCTGTTATTAAAAAGCTATTGAAGTATTTTTGAGTAGATTGTATTACCGTCTACTATTGAGATGTAATACAATATCAAAGCATTGTAACTTCTATTGTAGAACCAAAATTTACTATTCCACAAGCAGATGTAGATATTTCGATTCCATTTGAGATTCGCTCATTCGCTAATCAGAGACATTATGATTATATGCTCTGTCGTATACCTCACGGTAGAATTATGTGACAAAGTACTATAACCACTAAAGACAATACCATCATTCGAAATCTTACACGATGGTCAAAGCATTGATATGCTACTAATCCTTGGGCATACTTTTTTAAACCGAAGTCAGTTATTAAAAAGTCTGGTACGGCAATTATGCTCAGATGAAATGATACTTTCCAGAATTTTCATCACCGGGTATTCCTAGGTATTTCAAAATACTATCTTTACCAAAAAGAAAGTATTACCCCAGATCGATATATAATCGATAATCAGAAAGAGTTTCATAAGCAAGCTATTCAAGCATTGTGAATTCCTCAAGAGCGTATTATTTCTCCTCGTGTTGATGAAATATATGAATTCGATATGCTCGTTGCTACTACTACTCCTACTATCTATGGGATTATTCCACCACGAATGGGGGAGTTTATGCAAAATACCTTTTTACCTCAGTCATTACCTCAAACTGTAAGAAAGATCTATCTCAAGAGAACATGAACAAGAAGAGTACTTAATGAAAAAGAGTTTGATAATTATTTAATCAGTCACTGATTTGAGATTATTACTACAAGCCCAAATACAGCCGAATCTCTCGATGCTGAATTATTCGCAAGCGCTAGTCATGTTATCTCTCCTCATGGAGCAGGGATTACTAAAATTATTTTCTGTAAACCTCATACAAAATTGATTGAATTATTTCATCCTGATACACTTTTTGGGCATTACTATGCTATGAGCCAGTCGATAGATCTTGATTATTATTGTTTTGTAGGAGAGAAAGATGGGACTTATGAGTGATTAGATATGGATGCTCCTATTATCATTGATAGAGAAAAGTTTGATTTATTTATGAAGAGGGAATGAATAGTATAGAAAATTATATCTATTTAAGGATATCTTTATAGTAAGAATGAGTATTATTTACCATTTTTGATCGATCATAATCTTGAGCAATAGCTTTTACTTGAATAGACTCTTGATGTAATTTTACTGATGAGGATGATATATATTGTAAAATAGCACTCGCTATCTCTTCACAACTTCAAGCTTTTATGAGTAAGCCATTACTATGAGATTCTATGAAGTATTTATTATCCCCTACATCAGTTGCAATAACAGGTAAGCCACAGGCAAAAGCTTCTAATACAGTTAAAGGCTGTCCTTCTCCTAAAGATGGCAAAAGAAAAACATGGGATTCTTTAAACTCTTGGAGAGTTTTATCATATTCTAATTTTCATTTAAATATAATATACTTTTCTAATCAATATTCTTTGGTTTTTTCTTGTAAATTGTTCATTTCACTACCATCTCCCACTCGAATAAACTGCACCTTGGTATCACTTATGTCATTTTTTATTTTTTGGAGAGCCTCAAGTATTATAATATGATTCTTTTGCCAATCCATTCTTCAAACTGTCAGAAAGGTTAACTTTTCATACTTCTGATTAACTTTTATTTTCGAGATTTTTTCTAAATCAACTCCATTATAAATAATTTCAACTTTTTTACTAGCAGGATGATACTGAAATATATTATTTGATACCGATATAAGAAGCGTATAGGGGATAAGACAAGTCAAAAAGTATTCAATATAATAAAACAAATTCCTTCTTTTTGCATCAAGTAACATAGTCCCATGAACAGTGTATACACAAGGTACTCACGTTAATAACGAAACAATCTTAATAGGTAATCATGGCAACAAAGCATGTCAGTGAATGAAGTCATATTTCTTTTTTTTAGTTGCCCAATAAAGAGTCCATGTAATTTGGCAAAGCCATATAATTCTATATGGTAAAGAAAAGAAATCACTTGCCCATCATGTTCTTATAATATTTCGTTTTCAAGACAAAAATGATTCATTATTTTTATAAGACTTTCAATCATTATCTTTCAGCTTTCTTACAAATAAGTCTACAAAACATCAATGATCTTTTACTAGTCATTCACAAAGATATTTCACATGGATTTGCCCTCATCCATAAATAGGATCTCGTCATTCACTTATCATTGCTATTTTCATCCTATCTTCTCATACACCGAAATAAATCTCTCTACGCAATCTTTCCATCTAAACTTTCTCATTGGAATGATTTTTCATTTTCCTTGATAAATTTGCTGTACTCATTTTGCTATGCT
>JACCDN010899895.1_pt1 | contig 12650 bp, 21 predicted proteins | sample 7441691 | NCBI WGS metagenome assembly JACCDN01 (sample SAMN15323439, study PRJNA562643) | freshwater metagenome | isolation source: river surface water | place: USA:Blue River Watershed | collected 2017-08-16 | reverse complement strand
GATCAACCTTTTCGGTAATCAAATCAAGTTCTCTTTTCGCTTTTTCAAGTTCTGTCATGATGAGTGATGTGTGGCTGTGGGGTCAGCATCTTAATTACTTCGTCAAGAGAGATCGGGGAGTAATTTTGAACATCGGTTCCGATATCAAGAATTCTTGCGCCGACAACCCCATTTGGACCGGCCTTAGGCCAGGGGTATTTACAATTGCCATGAGTATGCCCATGAAGATGCATTGCACCATGATGTGCCTTATTCCATTCCAAAATCGGGAAATGGTGAAGGACTATCTTCAGTGGATATTTTTCACCGTTCGGAATTGACAGCTCATGATAGTGGCGACACCAAACGAAATGTTTTTGAAGCTCACGATCTTTTTGAATTACCGCGTCATGATTACCAAATATGAAATACTTGACCCCATTCAATCTCAACAAAATTTGATTGACTCGGTCGGCTTGCGCAAACGCAAAATCGCCGGTATGATAAACTTCATCCGTCGGTAATACCTTTGCATTCCAATTTGCGATTAACGCCTCATCCATTTCTTCAACGGACTTAAATGGACGCTTTGAATATTTGATTACGTTGGCATGGCCAAAGTGCGTATCACTGGTAAAGTGCTTCATGAATTTTTCTTCTTATTATTATATATTTTATCACTTATCGTTTTTTATGTCTATTAAAATTTACTCAGTCAGTGATACGACGTCTTGCCGTATTCGGTTCGATTTTGATCGTTTTCCAGGTTGGCTGAGCATGAAACTTAGCAGCAATCTTCTCTAGCTTTGTATCGATTCGCTGAAGTCTAGCTAATGTATTTTTAATGAACATCTCAAGCATTCGCTTCAATGCAGCTACAACGCCAGCTTCTGCAATTAGAGCTTCAGTTTTAACAGTCAATCGCGGCTTGCTCGCCGTGGTTTTTTCTATTGTCGTGTATTTTTTAATTAGGCCATCTAGGACTTCAATCAGCTCTTCTGAAAGGAATTTTGTCAGCTCACCACAAACGGCCTCGTAATCGACAACCTCAATAGATTGGGCCGCCTCCGATTTTGATAGCTGAAGAGTCAATTGACAAGTTTGCACAACACGTGTTAGCGCAGCATCCTCAATCGTGTCAAAATGCTCTAGAATAAAATCGGTAATTTCGAGATTGGAGCTATCTCTGGCGTCTTTAGCTTCTTTAAATTTATCATCAAGCTCTTTATATTTCTTAGCAAGAACGGTAGCCTTCGCCGATTTGGAGCCAGAAAGAGTAGCGATGACCTTAACAATAACACCCTTTTTCTCAACATCCTCATACGTGATTAGGTCACTTTCTTTTTCTCGCTTGTGAATATTAGGATGCTCCTCCGGTGGATCGTCGCTTTTTTCCGAAAGAAGATTTTTAAAAAGGGTCGTCATTTGAATTTCCTAAAAATAATGGGAAGCTTGGCTTCCCATTATTTATAACTAAAATGACTATCGAGTCTAGATCAAGCCCGAGTATTCCACTTTCGTATCGCTTCATCTCGACTGTCACCGGTAATTTCTGCCCCGCAACCGCCTGCAGTTTCGGGACAGTGCATTGTCCAACACCATTGCGCCCTTGGCACTTCTCGAAACGAGTGATACGTGCGCATTTGTAAATCATTATCGAATCGCCAGCCCGTGCCGGGCGGATACAAAGTATCCGCATCTTCTAGATCAGAAGCCATACCACAAAATGGGCACGGTTTCATTTCAATTTGAGTTGACATTTTCACCCTTTCGAATACATCAACAGCTCACCAACCTGCTCGGTAATCAATTTAAAATCTTCCTGAACATCGAGATACCATGAAACGATCGATGATCGATCGTGAACATAATCAATAGATTCTGAAAGGCGTTTCCTTAAATCCGTAAGCTTAATTGTCACGATTTCTAACTGCTTAGTATTCGGGACAACAGTCAGATCAACGAAAAACAAATCAATCGACTTAATCAGCCAAATTTTAATTTCGTCATGATTTGCAGAAAAAGCCTCACAGGCATTAACCACATCGATTAGAACAGGGTCGATCACAACATCTTCCTGATCAAGACATTTAGCAACAACCCACGATTGAAGTTGTTTTCCTGGGTTATCTCTAAAATCGCGAGTCGCATTCATTCCCTGCCAATACGCGATTGGCAGGCGAGTCAAGGTCAGAAGATCATTAACTTGGTAATGCATGAAGATCCCTTACATGCGATTAATATGCGCCTGAATGTCCTGGGCGGCGCCAGGGCCCAAAGCCTTATACAGCTCAATGGCCTTTTCAGTGACCTTAAGCGTGTGGTCGTAGGCGCCGATCCTGTGAAAGATACCGATTCCACCAGCAGCAATCCACTGATCGACGTTAGACTGAAGATCATCGATCAAAAAATGATTTGGGGCTGCGTATTCTTGCTTTTGAAGGCGTGGCACGACGATGGTCTCGCAACCACCCATATGACGCTTGACCCACTCGATTTTGTCAGGCTTTCCTTGAGTTCCGGATGGTAGCCCAGTTAAGACGGCGTGATCATAATGCTTGACAAGCTCCCACAGCGGGGTTGCGTCAGCCATCCAATCAAGCTCAAGAAAGAAGTGCTCGTCCTTACCAACAGCTTTCCAGTATTCCTTCTTTGTCAGATCTTTTGGGTAAGACCCCGTAAGCTTTTTTATTCGGCCGTCAAAGTCGGCAAATAAGCCATCGAGATCAAGATAAAATTTAAAATCGGTAAACACGAAATTCCTTAATGAAATATTTTTGCGCAATTCGCATCAAGCAAAAGCGGTGATTTGAGATATTGATGATCGTTTGCCAGAATTACGAAAGACGATTCGACGGGCTTTCTTGTTGGTTCATGAGAAAGCGTGATATGAAGGGGGCGACCACCATGTTGTGCCAGCGTTGAACCATTGATGCGAACGGTTACTGTTTCGAGAGATTCATCAGTAGCATATCCGATAACCTCAATCGTATTTTCTCGAGAGAGGTATTCGTCAACAACACTCTGTGGCATGCCGATCGAGGTGCCGAAAGTTTTCGGCCCGCACAGCGTAATATGGTGGGCTACAACTATGCTAAACTTAGGCGCAAAAACGCTTAACAGCTTTTGACGAGATTTTTCAGTGAGTGGGATAGCTAAGTACATATAAGTATTATATCACAATTTGCGCTAGACAAAAATTAATACCAGAGACAAAATCCGATATATTTTGGCTGCCACCATTTTCGATGATTCATTTCTAATACATCAATGAAGTGCAGCTTAGTTAGGCTGTGATTCGTAGTAGAACAATCAAAAAGTTGAAACGTAAACGTGCGAAGATATTTATTTTTGTACAGAATCATTGGAATTCCAAAACGTTGAATTTTTGATAATTATTTCAAGCTCATCATCTTCAAGATAAAACAAATCCTTTTTGGCCCCGATGCGATCGTTGTCAGTTAGCCCGATGATTAGCTGTCCGAGTCGAAGATCTGGATTTTGCTTCCAGAGCTTTTCGATCAAATTTAAAATTCGACTTATTCTATTTGGGTCTCTCATATCGTTCCTTAAAACAAAGTGGGAGCCGAGGCTCCCACTAGTCGAAGTTGATTACAAGGCTCGTGCTCTGACCTCGTGGAGCTTACGCCGCTAGGCGAAGATCTCCATAGTTTTCATCATTTGCGATTATTTGCATTGCGCTGATTACGTCAGTCACCTCTCGAGTCGCCTCACTTGCATACTCCATCGCCGTCGAAACCGGGGCACTCCCAGAAAAATTATAACAGGTGGAAGTGGCGGGAATCGAACCCGCGTCCGACAATCTTTCATCAAGCAAAGTTTACGACCATTGCACTACTATTTATAAATATAATATCATGCTTTGCTAGGAAACTATCGTGCAATTTAAATCATTTATCACAAAAAATACTACTAAAAATCTTTTCGAATCTATTCAAAACGACGAAGTCTTGATGGAGGGGATTGTCGATTTCATCGGTAAATATGTTGCACAAATCAAGAATAAGGACGATTTGTCCACGCTTGATATTAGTCAGCTTGCTGTTATGATGACAGCGCTTCAGATTCTTGGTGACAAGGATCTTCGTGACAGCATTACAAAAGATGACGTTGGTATTGATGCTGCCGACACCAAGCAAGTATACAACCTGCTTCAAAATGTCAAAGCTGAAGGCTCGCAAGAGTCTGGCGTCAAGAAGGTTATTAATGGAATTGTACAGCTAGCTAAAACAAAGCTCAAGGCGAATGTTGACACGCTAGCCCTGTTAAAGAGCGATGACGAGACCGAAAAGAAAAATGTCATCAATATGATTTCGAAGATGTATTCAAATCTTCAGCAATCGATGAACAAGATGAAATCGTCAATCGGTAAAGATACCGATATTGGTAAGATTGGTGATACCTCAACCGGTGGAAAGCTTCCCCAGCTTGAGAGCGCTGTTGATATTAAAATGGCAGCTGACTTGCTCAGTAAGACCGGAGAAGATCTTGATGTACGAACTCTTCGTAGCACGATTCGATATCTGCTGAGAGATTGGGAAGACGGTATAGAAGCCGTTGATGTCTCAATGCTCAAATCTGAAAAAGAAAAAGATTACCATTCTGAAATGGTTGATATTAAGCGAGCGCTTGAAGAGCTTCTAAAGAAAATCGACAAGGCGATCCATTAACCCCATTCCATTATACGAGCATTGCAGTTTTCAATTTCTAGCTTCAAATTGTTTCTTGCTGCTTGCTCGAGTGAAGCAAATTCGCTCGAGTGATAGATTCTGTCACGCAATGAAAACTTTGCTGCCCAAGCTTTTCGAGCCTCATAAAAGGCGATAGTAGCTTCTCGAATATTTTTTGTTTCGGGAAAACATCCCAAATGTTCAACTCTAAGGTCGTCGGTATTTTCCATCATTCGATCGGCATCGGAAAGCTCAGCCAAATCAAGATCTAATACAAGCTTCGAAGCTTCGCCTGACGGGACGTGCGTAATCGTATCAATGATTATTTGCTCAGCTTGAGATAGCGAATCCTCAAGATTCGGATTCGCCTGAGTTTTAAACAAATTCAGATCATCAAAAATCATTACCCAGCTACGAGTAAACGTCTTCATCAGATCCACAGACAGTTTCTCATTTGCTCCTGAGCTACCAGGAATATACACCACGTCGTGCCAAAGAATTGCCAGCTCTTGAGGGAGCGATAAATGAAGATCCATTGCGAGGGCCCGAACGAACATTCGCTTAATATGGCCTGCATTGTGATACGATCGACCAGGCAAATTATAGTAGCCAAGCGAGGTGTTGACATACGTCATGTCTAAATGCTGTGGTAAAAATGCTGGCTTCATATTTTGGAATCCATTTTAAAAATCGTATCAGAAAACTGCTTTGGTGGGTTCAATCGATACCATTCTGCCAGCGCAGCGATAGCTCTGGCGCGTCCTGCGGTATTTCGATAACAATAAAAATCCAAGCAAGCGGTTGAATAATATTCAGTAGCTTCGATTCGCTTATCACATTTTATACAATCAAACATATTCTTTCAAGCATACCACGTTGGAATTTCTCGATTTTTCCAGGTAGCGAGGTGCTTCTTTCCTTGACAATAGTAATTGCGATAGCAGGTTAGCGAATCGCTTGAGATTTTAAATTCTTCGGCCATGGCCGGCGTTGGATCGTAATACGATCCGATAGGAATATTTATCGGCGCAATTTTCAAAAAGTCGAGCAGCGCGGTTGATTTATGTACCTTGTCATAACGATGCATGAATTCAGCATGCAGAGCGATGAGCAAAGAATACAAATATTGATAGTTACTATTTGTTGCGCGAGTCCAGACGGTGCTCGGATGATTTAGATGAGTGTGACCATAGCATTTAGCTCGATCGATCGCCCACCATCGAATCACATGCATTAACTCAAGATCAAATACTTCCTCGAGCTTGATTGACTCGCCTTCTAGAAGATAAAAGTGGCGTGATCTGGCTGGGAATTCATGATCGTCAATTGGGGATTTGGTTTTAACCCCGTCAAGAAAGCGGTGCGCCGATGATAGAAGCTGCGAATACTCGAGAATCATTTTGACGCAATGCTTGTCATTATGAGCTTGAGCGCATTTTTGTACATCGTGATCTAGAAAGAAGATATTAATTTTTAACTCCCGTAATTTCTCAAACGCGTACTAGAATTTTCGCGGTGCGCCAGACACATTGACCGATAATCTCACCCTTGCTGACATCACCTTCCATTAGAATATCTTCCATGCAATCGGTGGAAATTTCTAACTCGAAACCACGTGGATCAAGAATGCGCCATACTTTGTTGGAAGTTGACCAACGTGAAACGCTCTTTTGAATTCGAAAGCCGGATATAGGAACATTATCGATGATGATTGGTTGCAGTTCCTTATTAACTAATTTTTCTTCTTTGATGAAGATGTGGCGCTCAGCGCTCGTCGGGTCTGAGTTACGCTCCCACCGACCATTATTAGCTACCATACGTCCAGCGGCATCTACGAAGCAATCGCCATACGCCCAAGCATCTTGAGTTTGGGCGCGTTTTTCGTAGGCCTTGAGGTGGGGTTCATATGCATTAGCAAAACCTAGTGGCGGCCCATAGCCTTTAATGTAATTGCCTGCAGCATCGTGGATGTAATTGCCTACCGGGTCACATTCGTAGAACGACTGTTCTTTGAGAGTGATGCGGAGCTTTTCTGGGTGTTTCTTAATTGAACTCATAGGTTTTATCTTCATAGAATTTCAGCTTAAGTAATCCATCCTTCGAACCATCTTCATCGCGCCACTTCATGAAGGCTTCATATTCCTCGGCGGTGTCCATTTTCACCGAAGAGACTAGGCTCGCAAATTCGGTATTGCTCGCAAACCCTTTCATTGCGAAAAGCTCGTCGAATGTCATTCGAGACTCCTTACTTCCTGTTTCAGTCTAGCGTTTTCAGAAAATCTTCGCCGAGTTCGAATGAATTTTTTAAGGCCTGCTTTTTGTCGAGCTTGCCCGCGGTGACCGTTGGTCGCGTCCCCATAGCCGGTGCCATACTTCTTCAGATTACCCCCGAGATTCGGGCGGTCATCTTCACCAACAAATTGTCGTTGATGATTAGTTTTCATGAGAATACAATTTCTTAAATGCGGTATCAACGTTCATCTTCAGAACCTTTCCATATGACAAGCCAAGAGCTGAAATGCATTGCGTATAGTTGTTAGGACTTTGGCCGTCGATGCCAATCAGATCAAACGTGTCGATCAGCGTTTTCAGGGCAGCATGACCATCAGTGGAATTATAATACACAAGGCTCGCAAAAAGCATTCGAGCACGATTTGGCATTATTCCAGTGCTCAAAAATGATTGACCATTGGTTTGATGATTTAAAATCTCATCGATCGGTTTAATCTGCGTCCAGCCGGCTTTTATCTGATCAAGTGAAACCGACTTTGTAACGCCGGTCGGCTTAGATAGATTATCGTATTCAGATCGATGCATTAGCTTCTCTGCCCAGACTCGCGTTGAATCTTCAAGCGTTAAATTATGCTTTCGAGCTTTCATAATAGAAATCTCACGAAACGCCAGTTGACGAAGTGGTGCAGCCGCATCGCTATCGGCGGTTGCTGTCAATTGTAAATGCTCAGCAATCGAAAAGAAGACGTGGCGCGGGTCAAGTCTACCATTATGAAGAATTACGGATAGCTCGAGCTGCCCGCCCGCTTGATCACGGGTTTCATGATATTTGCTGGATTTTTCAATCGCGGTTTTCAACGATCGCGTGGCATCCATTCTTGGCATTTCGCGGCGCGGGTAATAAGTCACATCTTCGTTAAGCTCGATTGGGCTAATCGAATCGCTAAATCTAAATGGGGTGTAGTCACCAATAGTTTTAAGATGACTAATCCATCGTGATTTTGCCGTTAGCTTTTCACAACGATCATCGATCAGCGCCGAATCGATTACTTCAGCCTTGCACTCGAGCTTTTCATAATCGAGAGAATGCCAGAACCCGAACAATGGTCGATCGAGAAGAATACGATCAAATTTATATTTCTTAACGAGGCGATTAATGTCCTCGATTACGTTTGGTGTCTTGAAAACAGAAAGATCGAAGCCGCGAGCCCAGAGCTCGTCAGAAAACTCATTAATTGATTCGTAAAACAATTCAAGATTTTTTTGGCTGGTACAGTCGTAAATTCTTCGCTCTCGAGCGTCGGCGAAATAGTATGGTGAGTAATAAACAAAAGCCACCTCACCGGTTAGTGAGCTCATCAATCTCGATGAAAGGCGGAATGTGTTTGTCATCCAAACAAGGGTTCTCATGATTGTCTTTCCGAAAATGGTGGGTACCACTTAAACAATTCACCCGTCTTAGTATAGCCATCAAATCCTTTTTCAAGCCACGACTCAAATGATTCTAGAATTTGCGAATTATTTAAAAATTCCTGACGTGAATGGCATGCCAAATAATCAGCCCGAAGATTATACACGGTCGTCCGATGGCCGCGAACCTTAACAATTCTCGAATACTTTAAGAAGTTGATAATCAGACCAGAATCGGAATATCCAATAGCTTGACACGCTAAGAGGACTCTAGAAATAATTCTATCATGGTGTTGCTTTTGGAAATTTTCTTGATGTAAGAAAAAAGCAGCATATCCAATATCCTCGTCATCCACGTAGAATGATACTCGATTTGGATTTAAATCCTTGACATAATTCACCGCATGAATAAAGGCGATTAGCTCATGCAAACCTTGAAAGCGGCGATCGACATGATGATGCTTATGAAATTCGATTGTTTGATCGTCGTGAATAGCGACGAGACCGCACGAAACGACCGCTGAATTCGAGTCGAGCTTTTGACTTCCACCATCACAATAAATAACCACATTTTCCATGGTTACTATTATAACACTTATCCGGTGACCCCCAGCTTTTTATCGCAGTTGGGACATTTGATGTAATGAAATAGATCGCTACCACCGCCGTAATCGTAGTGCGTTTCCTGTTTCACATCATTTGGCGTGTAGCTGAGCTCAAAGCCACAATTGTGACATACGATAAACTTGAGCACTTTAGCAGAAGGTTCACGATTTACGATCTTGATTGCCATCTTCAATTCCCGTTCAAAGAGCAGCCTCTATCATAACACAACGCTCGCCCTTCCGCAATCGTAGCTTAGCTTGTGTTTTTCTGAATAGTAGATATATGAGTATCCACCATCGATTTTTCGCTGAAGATAAATCGGCCCATGCTGTCGCTCTCGAATAAGCTTGGTTGATGGATCAAGTTGAACTTCCCAAAACAGGCTCGGTGAATGATTAATGCTATGATTTATCACGTTAGACCTTGAGAATGTTTTTCAAACGCAGATACATAAGCGCGTTAAAGGCTCGAGCATCTTGCTCGGTTGTCATTTCTGGCGTAGCAAATGAATTACCATTCATAGAAAAACCAGCAACCCAACCTGAAAAATTAGCACGCTTCATCATCGTGCCTGGGGCAAATACGATTGGCCCAAGACCAATCTCAGTTTCAAACGTTTTCAATTGCGCGAAATCACGATGATCTGAAATTTTTATGCCGCTCTCAGTCGAAAGGAGATCACCGGTTTGATTCTTGAAAAATGAAGCTTCCCAATCTGGTATTGCGCCCTCTAAGCAATGATCAAATAATTCCTGAGTTGTCGGTATCGGCTTCTCAGAAGCTTTAACATTTTTAAAATCAGTTAGATTGACTATGTCTCCCACGTGCGCTCCTCCGTTAAAGCTATCTTATTTTGATTTTGATTATTTTGAAATTTTTTCTTGCCTTATGAAAGAGTCTGAGACCCATCGTATGTCGTTACGCCAGTTAGCTCAACCGCACCGCTAACGGTAACTCGACCAAATACCTCAACGTCGCCACCAACCTTAGCATTATCCTTCACTATAGCTCGACCATAAATTTTTGAATTGCCCTGAACAATGCTGCTGCCGAAAATTTCACTTAACCCATAAGCTAATGCAAAGTCTCGAACCTCGGCGTTTTCATAAACTCTAGCGTCACCATACACCTTAGCGTCATTCATTACCTTTGCGGCACCATATACCCTAGCGCTTCCAGAAATTTCAGCGGCATTTGAGATTGTCGCGGTACCATAAACTTGTGGAGAGTCTGTGATAGTGCCACCAGCAATTCTTGCTTCACCCTTAATGATGGCGGTGTCGGTAACCGTAGCAGCCCCATATACGCTAGAACGTTCTGAAACGATCGCGTCGCCAGAAATTTGAGCCGTGCCATATACTCGAGAATCCCCTGTGATCTGCGCGGCGCCTGAGATAACCGCAGCGTCATATACCTGAGCGTTATCAGTGACCAGGGACGTTGTCCCGCTGATGGCTGCTGTGTCGTATACCTGAGCATAACCAGCTACCCTGGCGGCCCCTGAGACGGTCGCAGCACCATAAATTTGGCATTGCCCTGAAAGAACTGCGGTACCTGACACCTTCGCGGTATCATAGATTTTAACGGTGCCTGTTACGGCGGCTGTATTGAATACCTCGGCCGTTGGGCCAACATAAACAGTTGCCGCGACAGAGGCGGTGTCGGCAACCCAACCCCCGCCATTCGCGTGCTGAGTAGCATTAACAGCCCCAGCCCCAAAGTCATGAGTTGCCATATTCTTCCTCTATAAATAATTTACTGATTATTTATTGACTATGACGAACATGATTCTGATTAAGCTAAAATTTCTGATTGGCCTGACTCTAAAACCAAATGAGGTCAAGCGCCTCGAAAGACAGCTTGACCTCATTACGGTTGCTCGCCAGAAATCGGAATTTCTGGCGATGAGAAGATCAATGAATCGTCATTGATTTCTTTGGTGCCATTTTTGAATCTTCCGATACGCAGGTGGAGATTTCAGATATCGGCCCGAGGGATCGTAGGTGCTCGTTCACCTCGATAATCTCCGCAGTTTGAGTGCTAATCAAGCCTGTGTAATCATACACCGAAAACAGCATAACGCTCTTTGCGCCTGGTAGTTTTCCAACGCTCCCGAGCTCTTTGAATTCATCCATCATATCGTCGAATTCCTCTTGTGATTCAGCGGCAGCTTGAAACGCCTCACACATACACAATACAACATGCCCAGAATCTGTTAGCTCCTGAACCAATCGAAGAAATGTTTTTCTTGATGGATCAAAATCTAGCAGCTGTTGAATTTCCATAACGGCCTGAGGAACCAACGCTCCCTCTTCATTCGGCTTGGTAGCAACGATCATGCCGCCGAAAAACACAGATTTTTCAGCAGCTTGAAAATACGATATGACAAACTCACGATGAAATTTGATGAGCGTGGTGAGCTGAGCAGAAGTAATCATAGGTCCTCGATATTGAACAAGTGGGTTTCATCAAACTGTTTATTCAGCATATCATCATAATGATAACCACGTGGATTATTCACTACACGACATTGATGCACAAGATAATTAACCGAATTGTGAGTATGGCCGTGAAACCAAAGATCGATTTCACTGTACGCAATTTCATTTCCGATATCGCTATGATAGTAGCCAGCTCGAAGCGTGTCATCGGCATACCGATCATCGATGCTCAGATTTGTTGGTGCATGGTGTGAAATCACAACAATTTTCTGATTTGAATTATCACGAGTTGCGTTGTCGAAAATGTACGAGCGGGTTTTGAAGTGCGCCGCAAGAACATCTGACTCTTTGATCTTATGATATGCATTACCGATCGTGATGTACTTACGATCATTAGCCATGGCATTTTGCCAGCTCAATCTCGTTAGCGGGTCTTGCTTGTTCATATCAGTCCAAAGCGTCCCACCAAGGAATTTTACGTTATCGATAACGATCTGACTATCTTGAATGAGGTAAACATTAGTCAGACCACTCTTGGCGAGGTCATTTCGAACATTGTTGTATTCGTTGGAGATATTGGAATCCCAAAGGTCGTGATTTCCAAGAACAAAAATCACGCAGTAAAATCTTTTAGCAACGGTGGCTAGCCAGAAATGCTCACCACAGAAAGCTAGGTATTTCCTGGATGTCCAAAGATCACCAGCGATAATGAGCGCGGTTTCTTTATCCGTCGGAAGCTCGGTTGGTACCCAACACGGCAATGGATCCTTAAACGGCTCCCAACCCCGAGTCGCCTTGATATCGAAATCAAGATGCAAATCGCCAAACTCTCGAAGATATTTGAGTGTCATAATGATCCTATTATAACACAAATTTAACCGGTTAAGGGATCGGGTGTTTAAGGGATTCTAAGTGTGTCCTGTGACAAATCCCGGCGTCGGTGAGCTTGAATATTCTAAAAACTCCAGGCGCCAAAGCGATTGGGCTAACATCCACCAATCGAAACCACTCTTCTTCAATCCCGCGCTCAAACGCCGCCGTTTCTTCCTCGGACATGTCGACGCCGATTTGTAATGCAAATTTACCACCGTCATTTGCAAGTGACAATAATTCAAGCTCGTATTTTGAGCGGGCGTGATGTTCAGCAACTTCAACCGACATACAGTCCTTGTTGGCGGCCATGTATTCGGCACCAGCGACGGTCTTAAATGGCCCTATGCAGTAAGTGTATTGTGGGTGTGAGTCTGAACCAGGTTTAATCGGATAGTGAAACACTTCTCGTGTCAGCAAG
>JACCDN010490095.1_pt1 | contig 12650 bp, 7 predicted proteins | sample 7441691 | NCBI WGS metagenome assembly JACCDN01 (sample SAMN15323439, study PRJNA562643) | freshwater metagenome | isolation source: river surface water | place: USA:Blue River Watershed | collected 2017-08-16 | reverse complement strand
GTACGAATCACGAGAGCGATACCACCACCCACATACGCAAACGCGAGTGCGGGAATAATTGCAATAATAAGACCAAACGGAATGAGTTCGAAGAGTGCTGCAGTGAGCGCAATCACGAGCGCATATTTCACGCCAAGCAATGTGAGTCCAAGATAGGTAAGAACACCGATGATAACACCAAGCAACATTTGTCCTTGCATCCAGAGTCCGATTTTTCGTTCAGTGCGTTGCCAGAGTCCAATCACATAACTTTCTTTTTTGAGTGGAGTCACGATACGAAGGAAATTTTCAATACCGCGTTCTTGGAGTGATAGATAAAATGAAATAACGACGATAAGTGCGAGATTCACGAGTCCACCAAATAAGAAGCTCGCCGTTTGAATAAATCCACCAGTTACGCCTGAGACAAGTGATTGCGCGTCATGCACAAGCTGGCTGATTGAAGAAGCCCCGCCGGTAATATCCGAGACTAGCGTTTGTGTATTCCCCACCGTTGGATTTGCAAGACTCAAATTATGAAGCGCGCTGGTTTGCGGAATATACATTGCAAACGAATCAACGAGCGACGAAAGTTCGTTGAAGAAAATTGGCATGAACACATAAAACAGCGCAACAATTGCAGTGAGTCCGAGCACATAGACAAGCACGACGGTCAGCGTCCGAGGAAAATGAAATCGACGAAACCGCGCCACCGCTGATTCAACAAACGAGGCGATCACGATTGCAGTGAGAAGCACGAGTACCAGATTTTTTAAGTAAAATAACGCCACCAAAAACAAAATAATGCACACAAACCGAAACATGGTTCCAGTTGAAATGGAGATTTTTTGATAGCTACTCATAATGAGATTATACCATATTAGAACTTCAAAATTTCTTCAAGATCCTGAACATTCACCTGCGGACCAATAAGCGCCAATCGCGCATTTTGTGCCTTAAAAATGTCTTGTGCAACCTTTTGCACGGCCTGTTTGGTTACTTTTCGAATTTCTTTTTCAATCTCTTCTGGTCCTTTCAATTTTTGCCCGAGCACTGCCTGGTTCCCATACAATGATGCAAATGAATCACTCGACTCAAGTTCAAGCTTCATGTTACCAACGATGTATTCTTTCACGCGCGCAAGTTCTGCATCTGTTATTCCATTTTTCGCAACTGAAGCAAGTTCTTTCACTATTTCTCGAAGCACTTCACTCACGCGTTCATTCGCCACACCCGCTGAAATACTAAAATGTCCGTGATCGGTAAATTTCATTGCGCCTGCATACACATAATACGCAACGCCGAGTTCTTCGCGGAGTTTCATAAAGAGACGTGAACTCATTCCCCCACCAATCACAGTTGCGAGTATTTTTTGTGCTGGATTACGCACATCGCCATAGGCATACGATGAAAAACCGAGTACGAGATGCGTCTGGTCGCTCGTTTTTTCAATTACAGAAATTCGCGAACCACGCGTTGGTATCACGGTCGGTTTCTTTTCTTTTTTTGCACGACGCTTCACACTTCCAAATGCACGAGTTACGTACGAGAGCACATTTTTCTCAGTCACCTTTCCGGCAACAACCACAGTCGTTGCATTGGGAACATAGTGTTCGTTGTGATAGCGAACAAAATCCTCGCGAGTAAATCCACGAACAGTTTCCTTCGTTCCTGTAATTGTCCAACCCACTGGCTGATCGCCATACATGAGCGACATAAAACTATCCTGCACACGCGACTGTGGCATGTCTTCGTACATATTTATTTCTTCCACAATCACACCTTTTTCCTTTTCCATTTCTTTTTCAGGAAATGTTGAATTGAGATAAATATCAGAAACAATATCAAAGAGTTCGGCAGTGTGTTCGGCTGCACCTTTTGCATAGTAGCCGGTATATTCATGACCGGTAAATGCATTGTATTGGGTTCCGAGTCCATCGAGCGTGCCCACAATATCGTGCACCGTTGGACGTTTTGTTGTTCCCTTAAAACACATGTGTTCAAGAAAATGCGAAAGTCCGTTTTCTTTTTTTGATTCGTATTTTGAACCAGTCGCAACAAGCACAAGAACCGTGACGGTTTGCGTGTCTTTCATTGGGACGGTAATAACCTGAAGGCCGTTTTTGAGTTTAGTTTTTTTGAATTGCATATGTTTTTTCTAACATTAATATATCGTATCCTTTTTTGATCTGATCCTCTGGATGTATTCCGAGAGACATTAAAAACTCAAAAATTTCGCTATGGATTTTTTCAGCATCTTCGTCTGAGACTTTTTCAACTTCAATAAAAGAACCGAGCTCTTCTACGACATCCAAACAGATCTCATATTCTTTGTAGTGACACACTTTACGTTTCTTTTTTACAGAAAAATTGGAATGTACATATCCCATTAAAAATAACGCTTGCTCCATTTGTTCGGAATTGGTAATGCTTGTTTCGTATTCGTGTTTAATCAGAGAATCTTTGGAAGCGGGTTTCTTTACTGTAAAAATATCCCCGTTGGGTGTTTTTCGAATACGAAGGAAATGATCATTCGCCAAAAATACTTCAAGTGGTCCCGTGTTTTTTACATATACAGTGTCAGTCTGTTCGATTTCCGGACCAAACTCACAGCCGAGATTTTTAAGCATGCTAAGCAATGCTTTTTCATCCCGAACACGCGCCTTAACTTCTATTTCCTTCATTTATTTTTTGTTTAATTACTCCAACAAGCTCCCCTATAGCAACATGTTCTTGCTCCCCCGTATCTCGATCACGAACCGTTACCATATCATTTTCAAGCGTATCAAAATCAATCACGATACAAAACGGTGTCCCGATTTCATCTTGCCGGCGGTAGCGTTTACCAATGTTGCCATTGTCGTCGTACATAATTGTGCCGAATTCTTTTTTCAACATTCCGTACACGCTACGTGCTTTTTCCTGAAGTTCAGGTTTGTTCTTCAGCAATGGAGACACACATGCGGTTACTGGTGCGAGATGTGGCGCAAGTTTGAGCACAGTGCGCGTTTCTCCGTCCATTTCTTCTGTTTGATATGCATCACACAGAACTGCGAGGAATACACGTCCAAGTCCCATCGATGTTTCGAGAATCCATGGAATAAAATTGTCTCCCTTGTCGGCATCAATATAGTGCAAATCAACACCTGAAAATTTCATGTGTTGCGTGAGGTCGTAATCTGAACGATCGTGCACACCTTCCACTTCATCAAATCCCCACGGAAATTCGTATTCAATATCCCATGCATCTTTTGCATAGAACACTAAATTTTCATGTTGCGTGAATCGCAATTTTTTTTCATTGATACCAAGAGAAAGAAACCAATTCCATCGATCCTGTTTGAGTGTTTCAAATGCTTCTTTGTTTTCATTTGGACGAATAAAAAGCTGTGTGTCGGCCTGTTCAAATTCACGAGTGCGGAACAAAAAGTTGCGCGGAGAAATTTCATTACGAAATGCCTTCCCTATTTGTGCGACACCAAACGGAATCTTCGGGTTCATCGAATCAAGAATATTTTTGTAGTTGAGATAAATACCCTGACACGCTTCCCCTGGAAGATACACGGGCGCATCGCCTTCAGACGTAAAATCTCCTAAGTTTGTTTTCACCAACAGATTAAATGCACGAACAGGCGTAAAATCTTTTTTCCCACATGATGGGCATTCAATTTCATCTCGATGCTCATCGAATAATCGGTTGATTTCCTGCTCCGACATTTTTTCGTCAGCCGTTACATTAATTTTTGAGAGTTCTTTATCCACGCGAATACGCGCGTTGCAACTGCGACACTCTGCAAGCGGATCAGAAAATCCTGCTGTGTGACCACTCGCGTCCCAGACGCGTGGGTTTTTAAACATACCTGAATCAAGTCCAAAGTAGTTTTCTTTTTGATAGACGTTGGCACTCCACCATGACTTTTTGATGTTATTGAGCAGTTCAACGCCCCGTGGACCAAAGTCGTATACCCCTGCAAGTCCGCCGTATATTTCTGAACCTTGATAGATAAATCCCCTGCGCTTTGCAAGCGAAATAATGTCTTTCATGTCGATTTCCATGACTCTACTCTACACCAATTACCTGTCCTTTGCTACTGGACGACTTTTTCCGTACCCGGAGAGTAAATTGCGTCATTGAAGAATTGCGTCGTAATCGGAGCCCATTGTGCAGAGAGCGGTGCGTTGGTAAACGAATCAACACCTGTTGCTTTTGTCTGCCCGAGAATACTTGGCGCTGAACCAACTTGCGAGAGCGATGGTATCATTTCAAGCATAAAGTACACGCGTTTTGGATTTCCTGAAATACCCGCACCCTTAGGAACTGCGCCCACTTTCCAGACAATTTCTCCCGTCGTTGAGTCGATACTCACGTTTTCGCTTGCTGGTGATGGACTACCAATAAAGTGCACGTATGTTGGCATTGATGCGCGTACTTCAACGCCGGAGAGAGCTGACGACGAATTGCTGATCGTCCACGCCACGGTATACGTTGTTTTTTGTTCTGCTTTTGGTGGAATTGGACCCGTGTTTAAAAACGGACCTTCAGTGCGAAATGTTTCTGCAACGATTGAAAAATCAGTTGAAAACTTCACGACTTTCTTTTCCGAACCTTTCACTTCATCGAGCAAATTTCCTTCTGTTGGACGTCGTCCTTTAATTGACACTTCAACAGTGATCGTTGGATTGTCGTAGAATGTTTGATCAGCACGAACGAGTGAGAGTGATGCGAAGTTGAACGACACAACACCTTTTTCTCCTGGTTCGATCGATGCAAACTGTGGATTCGTATCGCGATTCCACACAATCGTATTATCGACTGAATTATAAAATCCTTCGTTCGCATTAATTGCATTTCGATCAAGCACACCTCCAGTAATTTTCGCGGTAATTTCTGCATTCAGAATTCGTGAATCAAGATTATTCGCCCACGCGATTTCTCCACGAATCTGACTGCGCGGTGCTGCGATAATTTCCGGTGCCTCATTCCCATTGAGCGTAAGTGTTGATTCAAGAAATGGGCGTGCAAGCGCAAGTTTGGTGAGTGTAGAATTATAGACAACACCGAGAAGGTTTTGATCATTTTCTGATGCAGAACCAACATATGTGCGGAATACTCGTTCTTCTCCATCTTCACCGAGGACCGTTCCCATAATTTGAATGTGCACGTCTTCTCCCGGCGTGAGCGATTCGATGCGCCAAATATTTGAAAGTGAACTTGGTGCAGGAATAGCCGATGCAAATTTAAATCCGGTTGGATATTCCACGCGTACCATCACATTTTCAACTGGTTTTGTGATATTCGGTGTGAGTGTCAAATTCAATTGAACGTCTTGATTGGGGCTGATTTTTTCTGGCGCTTCGACAGTGAGTTTAACGGGAGCTGAACTGATAGAAACTTGAAAATTCGATTTTTTTCTAAAAATTGAGTTTGAACCGGGAACACGATATTCAAGCGTGAATGTAATATCTTTTGTACTTCCCTGTTCACCATAGAGAACAAGTGCGGTACGTTCACTCACTTGCCGTCCTGAACCAATGGTGCCAATTGTAACGCGCTTGTGCTCAATCTCGCTTGCGAGCGGACCACCTGCACCTGTACCTTTTGGATAATCGATAATCAAATCGGCATATTCAAGCGCCACACCGTTTTTGTTCGTCACTGCAATTTCAAGTGGCAATTCTTCTCCGCCGTTTGCAAAGGTATTTCCAAACACATCAATCATGATGTTGTCGGAAGAGACCGCATTGCCTCCCGAGAAAAATCGAAACACGCCCACACTCAGTGCAATCGCGAAAAAGATAAGTGAACCGATAAAAAACTTTTTAAACATTGGCGTGTTCTTTTGATCATGAATTTCTTTTTTTACTTTTTCTGCAGTGTCTTGTGTTTTTTCCCAACCGCGCGCCACCATTGGTTCCACACGACGAAGAACTCCTTGGCGTTTTTTGGGAAGGAGTTGTTGATTATTTTCGTATAACTTTTCATTTAAGTCGTCGAGGCGACTTTGCTTTTCATCACGATAATCCATATCAAGAATAGTATACCATTCTCTTGTTACGAAAGAAGCTGTGATTCACGAAGTGCATCGTTGATCATTTGTGCAACGGCGCGACGTTCTGCGGTGATTGCATCAATCCGTGTGCCAAACGGTGAAGTAATGAGTGGCGACATTGTTTCTGTGGGTGCAATATAACCAAGATAATACAGCATGCGAAACACGATGTGGAGTTCGATATCATGACGCGCAGAAAATTCGGCCTGTTTGAGTGCAGTAATAAACACCATCAAATCATCAAACAATTCTGGATTACTTTCTTCACCCGCACACAGTTTTTCAAGGAGACGAAACACGCGCGCATAGCGAACAATCAAATCTGCATCCGTTTCTCCAATCGCAATATGCGCGCCCGGTGTTGCCGACGTAATTCGCCACACATCTTTCCCACGCACCAAATCAACACGCGCGATAGAGAAATCCTGAAGCGCAAAACGGAGCTTTGAACGAAGCAAACGAATCCCCTGCGTTGCCGCATGCACCAACCCGAGCTCTTTCGTATAGAGCACGATCATCTTATTTGCTTCGCCTTTTGATCGGCTACGAAGAATGAGGGCGTTGGTGTGGTAGATGTGATGCATTACCGTACAATTGTAACCGTGAATGAGTAGTCGTCAAAGGCAATCTCTGCTCCGTCGTTTGCTTCAAATACAAATTCATTCGCGCCTATTTCTTTTGCGAGGTCACTTACAGTCATAAGTTCTTTTCCAACATCGTTTGCTGCAACTTTGAAAGTAACTCGATCACTTGGCTGAAGTCCCTCTTTCTTTCGAAGATCTTGAAGTGCGCGAACAAGTTCGCGGTAATCGCCTTCTTTTTTGAGTTCGGGACTGATTGTTGTATCAAGCGCAAAATCTCCTGAGAGAATTTCTTTGACGTTGAGTTCGTCTTTAATAATGTCGTGATACGCGTCGAGTTCAATTGCTTCAAAGGAAAGCGACTGCAGTGGTTGGCGAATTTTAATTCCCGCTTTTTGACGAAGTTCGAGACCTTTCGTAACAATCATACGAACGTTTTCCATAGCAGAGAGAACTTTGAGCGCAGCACCCATGTCGTGAGTGCGAGGCCATGTCGTAAGATGCACACTTTCTGGATCACTTTCCGTTTTCAGTTTCTGCCAGATATCTTCCGCTGCAAACGGAGCAAACGGCGCCATAAGTTTCGCAACAGTTTTCAAGACAACATACAATGTTCTTTTCGCATCTGTATCTCCTTCTTTTATTCTTTCTCGTGAACGGCGAACATACCACGTTGAAAGATCGTCGATAAATTCACGCATCTCACGCACCGGTTCAAGAAGTTTATAGTTGTCCAAATGCGTTGTACTGCTTTCAATCAGTTGGTTGAGTCGCGTGAGAATCCATCGATCAAGAACATTGTCCAATTCTTTGTGTTCAGTTTCAACCGATACGTCTCGATAGAGTTCATAAAACGCGAGCACGTTATACAGCAAGTTGAACACTTTATTATGCAATTCAGCAACAGTTTTCTCATCAAAGTTTTTTGATTCTCCTGGCTGGTTCACTGAGTACATCCACAGACGCAGTGTATCGACGCCATATTTATCCATCATTTCCCACGGATCCACGATATTCCCGAGCGACTTACTCATTTTCTTTCCTTGCGCATCGAGAATGTGACCAAGACAAATCACGTTGTTGTATGCACGTCCCTTCCCCATCAAAATACCAATCGCATGGAGTGTATAAAACCATCCGCGTGTTTGGTCAATTGCTTCAGAAATAAAATCTGCCGGATACAAAACTTCTTGAGGTGTCGACTTGTCCTGAGCTTGTCGAAGGAATGGGTAGTGATCCTGTGCGAACGGCATTGCACCCGAATCAAACCACACATCCATCACTTCAGACACGCGTTTCAATGGCTCGCCGTTTTCTGTGACGAGTTCGACGGTGTCGATGTATGGACGATGGAGATCGAGTTCGAAGGCGTCGTTGTGTGGAAGTGGAACGAATGCGAGCTCACGAAATTCTGCATTATCAAATCGTTTGAATTCAGGCACAAACACATGTGTGTCGGCTGTTTTATATTGTTTCCCTTCTGGTGTATATTCACCAGAATTGACGAACATAAGCCATGCCGGACCACCGTGCGTCACCATCAAAATATTTTTTCCTGCGTATTTTTTTTCCAGATCATACAAGCAACGAGCAATCCGCACACGCACATCGTTCAGTGATTCTCCATTTGGAATTCTGTGCGTAAACCATTCATTCTCTATTCCATAAATATATTTGTGATAGTCATTCCATTGTTTTCCATCAAAATCACCGGCATTGATTTCTTGTAAATCATCAGAAAACACAACCTGATCATCTGAAAGGCCAAGTGTTTTTTGTACAATCGCCGTTGTTTCGCGAGTGCGAGTAAACGGTGAAGAAATAATCAGATCAATCTTTTTTTCTTTGAGGGCTTCTGCTGATTTCGCAACTTGTTCTTGACCGAGTGCAGTGAGATTATCTTCAGCTTGGTTTTTGTAACTCACAATCCCCTGTTCATTTCCTTCAGTGCCACCATGTCGCATCACAAAATACTTGTTTCCACTTTTCTTTGTGAACTTTTTCAATGTCTCAATCGAATCAACCACGACAGTTTCTTTCTTGTCTGCTTGACCTGAGCTCGTCGAAGGGTCTGTCTGCCAAATTGGAAGTGGCGTCCCCCAATATCGCTCACGTGAAATTGCCCAATCTTTCAAATCTTTCAGCCATTCACCAAAACGTCCATCACGCGTATACGCTGGTTCCCAATTAATGAGTTTGTTTTCTTCAATGAGTTTTTCTTTAATCGCCGAATCAGACATGCGAATGTACCACGAATCGCGCGCGTAATAAATGAGCGGAGTTTTGCAACGCCAACAGTGCGGATATGAGTGTTCGTATTTTTCTTTTTTGAAAAGCAGTCCGCGATGCGCGAGATCTTTGATAACATCCACGGCCACTTCTTCGTCTTTCACAAATCGTCCTGCAAAATTTCCTGTGCCTTGAATAAACGTTCCATCCAAATTCACCAAATGAAACTTTGGAAGTCCGAGTTTTGTGCCGAGTTCGAAGTCGTCTTGGCCGTACATGACAGCCGTGTGAACAACACCAGTACCGTCGGTCGTCGTCACAAAATCAGCAGCGTAGACTTTGAATGCTTTTGCGAGATTTTCTTTTTGAGATTCAGGAAGCAAATCTTGCATGTAGGGATAGAGTGGTTCGTATTCGAGACCAACAAGTTCGCTTCCTTTCATGTCCAAAAGTATTCCGTGTATCGTAGGGATTAATGAAGAACATTTCTCCTTAGCCATAACATAAATCCCAGGTAGTAATATGGACACACCAGTTTCAACAACATTAGGAACTTCAACAACCACATAATCAATATCACCACCAACCGCCAATGCAACATTGCCCGGCAACGTCCACGGCGTTGTTGTCCACGCTAAAATAAACGTGTTATCGCCAACTTCATAGTCTCCTATTTTTTGTCCTGCTTTTAGTTTAAACTTCGCCGTCACCGACAAATCTTTATCATCCTGATATCCCTGCGCCAATTCATGACTCGAAAGCGCCGTTCCACACCGCGGACACCATGGCACAATACGATAATCTTTATAGACAAGATCGTGTGCATGTATTTTTTTGAATACATTCCACACTGATTCGATGTACGAATTGTGATACGTCACATACGGATTTTTTTGGTCTACCCAATAGCCGATACGTGTCGTGAATTTATTCCAAATATCCAAATACGTCCACACACTTTCTTTACATTGTTCGTTGAACTTTTCGATGCCATATTCTTCAATCGCTTTTTTTGAATTGAGTCCAAGTGCTTTTTCAACTTGGAGCTCCACAGGAAGTCCGTGCGTATCCCATCCCCCTTTTCGGCGCACATGAAAACCGCGCATCGTTTTGTAGCGAGGAATTGCGTCTTTGAATGCGCGTGCTTCGAGGTGGTGAATACCGGGCTTGCCGTTGGCTGTGGGTGGACCTTCATAAAAAACAAATTCTTTCGCACCGACCGTGTTTTCAACCGTCTTTTCAAAGATATTTTGTTCTTCCCAAAAGCGAAGGATTTTTTCTTCACTCTCGGCGCGCACTGATTTTTTATGTTCGTTTTCCATAGATGTATATAAAATAAAAATAACACTCGTCCGTATATAACAAAAGTTATACAAGGACGAGTGTTATCTCGTGGTACCACCTTGGTTCTCCCTCGACTACTCTCGGGACTTCGTGACGGCTGTAACGGGCATACCCGCTGGGTTCTACGTTCCAATAAAGGATTTTCTTCCCAGTGCTCGGAGGTGATAGCTCCTTAGCGCATGTACCGTGAGTGTATCACAAAACATTCAGTACGCAATAACACACAAGATGTTCACAGTTTCACTTTCAAGAACACATTCCTTTGTTATACTTCTTTATATGAATCGTGCATCACAATCTGGTTTCAGTATCATGGAACTCCTTATTATTATCGCCATCATCGGCATTCTCGCTGCAACCGTCCTTTCCAATATTGGTGGCGCGCGTGAAAAAGCAAAATTAGCAAAAGCAAAAGTGGAAGTCCGCAATCTTGAAATTGCGATTCAATCACTCGGTATCGACAGCGGACTCTGGCCAGGGGCCCAAGAATTAGGCGAGGTTGCCTGTGGTGGCACAGACGACGTCATTGACGATTTAACAACACCAGAAGCTGGGCTCGTGCAATCTGATTCAAGCTTCACACAATGGAACGGACCATACATGCCAGAAGTTCCTCTTGATCCATGGGGTCACAATTATTTCTTTGATACCGACTACACAATTAACGGACAAACCGCAGTCGTCGTTGGCTCATACGGACCAAACGGCGTTGGTGCGAATCTCTACGACGCAGATGATATTATCCGCGTTGTCGTCGAACCAATCACCTGTCCGTAATAATAAAAAACCATCATCCTGCGATGATGGTTTTTTATTTACATTCTTTCTGGAATTTTTATTCCCAGCAATTCCAAACATTTCGTGAGTACCTTCCCTGTTGCTTCCACCAACGCCAACCGATAGCCACTTTCTGGATTTTCTGGATCAGCGACTTTTGTTGATTCGTAAAATGAACTGAATGCACGTGAAAGACTAATCGCATATTGCGCGATGTGGTGCGGACGAAGATCATTTGCTGCACGATGTACGATATCGCCAAAATACAAAAGCTCTCGTTCAAGTGCGAGCACTTCACCGTCGTTTCTTTTTTCAGATACTGTTACACCAACCGATTCCGCTTTTCGTTTGATTGATGCAATACGCACTACCATGTACTGCAAATACGGACCTGCGTCGCCGTCGAATGAAATCGATGTTTCTGGGTTGTAGATAATATCACCACCAATTTCTTGTTTCAAAATTGAATACTTCAGCGCACCGATTCCGATTTTTTCAATATCAGCAGCAGTCACGTCTTCTTTGTGTTCACGCGCAGCCATAATCTCCCCCACTGATTCGATCGAATCCGCAATGAGCGATTCACCGGTAATCACATTTCCTTTTCGAGAACTCATTTTGCCCGTTGCGAGTTTCATCATGCCGTGCGTGATGTGCGTCATACGTGCAGCAAACATCGGATTAATTTGTCCAATCGCCTTGCGTACCACTTTCATATATTCACCTTGCTCTATCGCAGTCGTCACAATTGAAAGATCAAGATTATATGTGCTAAATTTTGTCATCGTCAGCCCAATTTCTTTTGCCTCATACATCGGCAGTCCTTTTGAACTAATGAATACACGAGTGTGGAGTTTTGGATCGTAGTTTTCAGCTTTAAACACAATTGCGCCGTCGGATTCTTCAAACACGCGAGGTGTATTATCGCGAACAACTTGCGCACCAACAGTCGCCATGTCACTTTCAAAAAAGTATTGATCAAACGTTGTACCAAGTTTTGCGTAAATAATTTCAAAGGCTTCAAGCGTCACTGCTCGCCCCCAATCGTAGATTGCGTTTACTTCGGCGTCAGTTTTTTCGTAAATAATTTTATTGAGTGCATCAATTTCTGCTTTTACTGATTCATCAGTATCGTATGCGTTTGATCCTTCACTGTAGCATTGTCCAATCCATTCAGCTGCTTTCGACGGATCGTTTGCAAATAACGTTTTATAGTCAACATTCTTTTTTTGAATTTGCCAGATAGATTTTGCAACATGCAAACCCACATCACCTTGATAGTTGGCACGAACGACTGTTGCACCAGAAAATTCCACGACGCGCGAAATCGCTTCACCAATTGCGTTACTCATAAGGTGACCAATATGAAACGGCTTAAACGGATTCGGCTGTGTATATTCCACCATTATCGTTTTTCGTGCAAACAAATCATTCGCACCAAATTGCGCATTGTTCAATGCATCACCAACCAACGTTTCAAATGCGTTTTCTGCGAAAAAGAAATTAATAAATCCAGGACCCGCGATCTCGATTTTTGAAATAAGATCACCTTTGTTTTTTTGAAGTTCAGCCGCAATTTCGTCGGCAAGTGCGCGAGGATTTTTGCCTGCCTGTTTTGCCGTTGCAAGCGCGACGTTTGTTGAATAATCACCATGCTCGGCGTTATCCGGTCGATCAAGCGAAAAACTCG
>JACCDN010348730.1_pt1 | contig 12651 bp, 12 predicted proteins | sample 7441691 | NCBI WGS metagenome assembly JACCDN01 (sample SAMN15323439, study PRJNA562643) | freshwater metagenome | isolation source: river surface water | place: USA:Blue River Watershed | collected 2017-08-16 | reverse complement strand
CGGCATGCGCGGAGAGAATTTCCTTGGCCTCGCGCGCCTTGACCATCAATAAGCGCGTATCTTCATCCGACAGCGGCGCCAGATGCGACTGCTCGATGATCCAGCAAAACAGCCGATGATCAAAGTCATCGCCACCCAGCGCAGAATCACCGCCGGTGGCCAGTACTTCGAATACACCCTTGGACAGCTTGAGGATGGAAACATCGAATGTGCCGCCACCCAGATCGTAAACCGCATAAACGCCTTGCGAGCCATTATCTAGTCCATAGGCAATCGCCGCCGCCGTCGGTTCATTCAGCAGACGCAGCACATTCAAGCCAGCGAGCTTTGCAGCATCCTTGGTCGCCTGGCGCTGCGCATCATCGAAATACGCAGGCACGGTAATAACCGCACCTACCAGTTCATCGCCCAGCGCATCTTCGGCACGCTGACGCAGCGTCGCAAGAATCTCTGCCGAGATTTCAACCGGACTTTTAGTGCCCGCAGCCGTTCGAATCTGCACCATGCCTGGCGCATCAATGAAGTCATAGGGCATGTTTTCCGCATGCACGATATCTTTCAAGCCGCGTCCCATGAAACGCTTGGCGGACACGATGGTATTTCTGGGATCGACCGTCTGCATGGCCTGGGCACTGTAGCCAATATTCGCGTGACCCGTCGGCAGATAGCGAACGATGGAAGGCAGCAGCGCACGACCATCTTCATCATCAAGTACTTCGGGAATGCCATGGCGAACCGTCGCCACCAGAGAATTGGTCGTACCAAGATCGATACCTACCGCAAGCCGATGCTGGTGCGGTGCGGTCGACATGCCGGGTTCGGCGATTTGCAAAAGTGCCATGGTGAGATAAATTCAGGAATCAGTTAGCGATGGGTTCAGGCTTCCAGCGCCTCAAAGGTACTGGCGACTTCATCGCCGAATTTTTCAACGAACATCAGCTCGCGCACCTGCTCGCCGGCTTCGCTGAACTTCGATTGCTCCAGCAATTCAGCTATACGCGCAATCGCCTGACGGCGCGCCTCGTTCAACGCTTGCTCCAGCACTTCGAGCCGGGCCGTATCGCGTTCGCTGCGGGCTTCGTCGAGTGATTCACGCCACTCCATTTGCTGCACCAGAAACGCGGGTGGCATGGTGGTGTTCGATTCGATACCCAGATCGACCCCATGCAACTCGCAAAGGTAGGCCGCACGATGGAGTGGATTTTTCAGTGTCTTGTAGGCTTCATTAGCACGCGTTGCCCATTGCATGGCGACGCGCTTCTCGGCATCACTGGCAGCCGCAAACTTGTCCGGATGCACACGGCCTTGCAGTTCGCGATAGGCAGCATCAAGCTGCGCGGCATCAATCGCGAAACGGGCGGGCATCTGAAACAGGTCAAAATGATTATCCATGCGCTTCTAAAAAGAAAAGCCTGTCATGCTGCAACAGGCCTCTTGAACATCGGTATTACTGATCAAATAGTGAAGCTTTCACCACAACCGCATTCATTTTTTACATTCGGGTTGTAGAACTTGAAGCCTTCATTCAGACCTTCGCGCGCAAAATCAAGTTCGGTACCGTCGATGTAGGGCAGGCTTTTTGGATCAACAAATACCTTGATACCGTGCGACTCAAAAATCTGATCTTCCGCTTCGCTCTCATCCACATATTCGAGCTTGTAGGCGAGGCCAGAGCAACCAGTGGTACGCACACCAAAGCGCAAACCTATACCCTTACCCCGCTTTTCGATATAGCGAGAGACATGCTTCGCTGCTTTTTCAGTCAGAGTGATCATGATAATTCTCTTCCTAATTCGATACGTGATCCCGGCGAATGCCGAGATTCAGCGTCAACTCAGACCACCTTTTGTTCTTCACCGTGACGCGCCTTATAGTCCGCAACAGCGGCCTTGATCGCGTCTTCGGCAAGGATGGAGCAGTGAATCTTCACCGGCGGCAGCGCAAGCTCTTCTGCAATCTGCGTATTCTTGATGGACAGTGCCTGATCCAGCGTCTTGCCCTTAACCCACTCGGTCACCAGCGACGATGACGCAATCGCTGATCCGCAGCCATAGGTCTTGAACTTGGCATCTTCGATAACGCCGTCAGCGCCGACCTTGATCTGCAGTTTCATCACGTCGCCACAAGCGGGCGCACCGACCATACCGGTGCCGATCGTCTCGTCGCCCTTGTCAAAAGCGCCGACATTGCGGGGATTTTCGTAGTGATCGAGTACTTTGTCTGAATAGGCCATGATCTGACTCCTGAAAAAAATTTAGTGTGCTGCCCATTGGATCGAGCTGATGTCGATCCCATCTTTATACATATCCCACAGCGGCGAAAGTTCGCGCAGCTTGTGTACCTTTTTAGTCAGCAGATCAATCGCAAAATCCACATCTTCTTCCGTTGTAAAACGTCCGAAAGTGAAACGAATCGAGCTGTGTGCCAACTCATCGCTGCGACCCAGAGCCCGCAGGACATATGATGGCTCCAGACTGGCTGAGGTACACGCGGACCCGGATGACACGGCAATATCCTTGATTGCCATAATCAGCGACTCACCTTCGACATAATTAAAGCTGATGTTCAGGTTATGCGGCACGCGGTGTGCCATGTCGCCATTCACATACACTTCTTCGATCTTGCCCAGACCGGCAGCGAGCCGATCGCGCAGCGCGCGTATGCGTGGGATCTCGGTAGCCATCTCTTCACGGGCAATACGGAAAGCTTCACCCATGCCTACGATCTGATGCGTGGCCAGTGTGCCGGACCGCAGACCACGTTCATGACCACCGCCGTGCATCTGCGCTTCGATACGCACACGCGGCTTGCGACGCACATACATCGCACCAACGCCTTTGGGGCCGTAGGATTTGTGGGCAGTGAAAGTCACCAGATCCACCTTGGTTTTTTCCAGATCAATCGGCGTCTTGCCCGTTGCCTGCGCAGCATCCGAATGAAAAATAATGCCCTTGCTGCGGCAGAGTTCACCGATTTCGTCGATCGGCTGAATCACACCAATTTCATTGTTGACCCACATCACCGACACGAGAATCGTATCGGGGCGAATCGCCTCTTCCAGTTGCTGCACTGTGATCAAACCATCATCGCCCGGCTGCAGATAGGTCGCTTCGAAGCCCTGGCGCTCCAGCTCGCGCACGGTATCGAGCACAGCCTTGTGCTCGGTCTTTACCGTGATGATGTGCTTGCCTTTGGTTTGGTAGAAATGTGCAGCACCTTTGATGGCGAGGTTGTTACCCTCAGTCGCGCCAGAGGTCCAGATGATTTCGCGTGGGTCGGCGTTGACCAGCTTGGCCACTTCTTCACGCGCTTCTTCAACGGCTTTTTCGGCCGACCAGCCGTACATGTGGCTGCGCGAAGCGGGATTACCGAACTGCTCGCGCAGATAGGGAATCATTTTGTCAGCCACGCGCGGATCCACCGGCGTAGTCGCCGAGTAATCCATATAGATAGGGAAATGCGGTGCCTTCAGGGTTTCCAACAACGATTGATCCAGTGGTGCGTTCATCTGCTTACTCCGGTAAATCAGGCTGCCTGATGCGAGCGCTGCATCACGACGACGGGTTTTTGTTCTACTGCCTTCTCTTTTTGCTGGTCGACTAGATCCTTGAGCGAAACCGAATCAAGGTAGTCCACCATCTTCGCGTTCAAAGTCGCCCACAAATCATGGGTCATGCAACGTGCGCCAGACGCTTCGCGTTCACCGTGGCAGTTTTCCTTGCCACCACATTGCGTCGCATCCAGCGGTTCATCGACCGCAATAATGATGTCAGCCACCGTGATATCTTCAGAACGACGCGCAAGGTTGTAACCCCCACCCGGACCACGTACCGACTCCACGATTTCATGGCGACGGAGTTTGCCGAACAGTTGCTCCAGATATGACAGCGAAATCTCCTGCCGCTGGCTGATGCCGGCGAGCGTCACCGGACCGTGATGCTGGCGCATGGCCAGATCAATCATCGCCGTGACGGCAAAACGACCTTTGGTAGTCAGACGCATGAACCTACTCCAAATCAGGTGCTGCGAAGGGATGTCCGGGATTCCCGAACAATTTGGTCGAGTATAGCAAAGCCGACTGGAATTGTCAGGTATTGGCTTTCGAGGGAACCAAACAGGAAATTGCGTTAATTGAAATTTTTGGAGCGCAGCAAGTGCATGGGGCCGAACAGGCTCTGCATCGATTGGTTCTGTATGAAGGAAAGGTTGTACGGATGTTCGGCAATCGACTTGGGGAAACGGCTGAGGGCTGGCAGATCCTCCAGCCACTGCGCAATCCTGCCCCACAGCACGAGGGTCGGTGGCGAAACGCCGGGGCGATCTGCCAATGCTTCCAGTACCGTTTCCAGAAACGGCCGCCATACCTTCGCCTCTTTGACCGGCGGCACATGCGCGCGAAACACCAGCGCCGCATTCAGCAACAGAAAACCGTGGTCCGTCAGATTCTGCTGCAGCTCGGGCAGGGTCTGGATTAAACCTGAGCCGGGTTGCCTCGCTTTGGCCGCTACCGGCGCTACCGCTTCACCGCCGGTGGCATCGGGTTGCAGCAAGCCGTCAGCCACCAACAACATCTTCATGAAATTTCGCAATGAGGTCGCCCGATTAACTGGCTTGGACAATCCTTGCTCAGACCAAAGCTTGTCGACCGCGCCATCCATAAAACACACACCGGTTGCGCTTTCCTCGCGCGGGTAAGGTCCCTCTCCGACCAGCACGTAACGAACTTTGTCCAAAGGCTGAGTGAAGGCAGCAAATACTCGCCCCTGTGTGGGCAGGAAACTGTCATTTGCCAGCGCTAGCATATAACCGGGAAAGGCGGCACTTGAGGCATCCAGCCCCTGAAGGAGCACGGCTTGCCATGAAGGTGCTGATTGGTCGACAGCGTCAGTGAATAAATGAGGAATCATCGAAGGCCGGCAAATGACAGATTTTATCGTGGACGCGTTAGCCCACAGGTGCCTCATGAATAAATTGATTCGTCGGGCTGCCAGCGAGGGGAAACCTCAACACCATGATAACCGGATGGTAAGCCATCAATAATACAACTGCAGCCCAAGTTTTTAGCACAGGAACTTTCGTTGATCAGGAGGCACTCATGAACGTTTTCTGACAACCCCCTACCTTCAATTGGAGCCGCCTCGATGTTATCCAACTCATCAGCCACACAAATTCAATCGAATACAAACAAAGCCTATGCCGCGCTCGAATATGCGCGCCTATCCAATACGGACCAGATACCCCTGCCTGGTGTAGTCAATACCCGCCGCCCCAAAATGACCAGTAAGCAGATCGCTGGCCGGTATCTGGCGTCAGTCAAAGACAATCCCGACATCGACATCAACAAAATGAAACTGCGAGGCGATGCCCCAACCGACTCCGGAATCATCACCGGCAAGCGCAATGTTGCTCAGAGCAGAGAATTTGCAACGAAATTTAGCGCCGCATTTATAAAAGAATGGCAAGAAATAAAATGCGACCAAATTCGCACTTTCGATTTCCGCGACAACGGATTCAAACGCGCATGCAACCTACTCAGCGTTCACGAGGAAGAGAATTTTATTGGAAACCATACGCTGAGCATAGCGATAACCGCCCTGGCGGCTTCTGTGAGTGATCATGACTACACAATAGGCATTACTCATGGTGACAAGCCTCTTTTTTTGGAATCGTATATAGCCGACCCGATCCTCATCGGCACAGAAAATTTTTCCAAAAAAAAATTATTTCCGAATTAATCGTACCGGGAGTAACTCTAGTCATGGCGCCGGCGCAATATTGCGACAAACTTAAAGAATACAAGCCAAAACAATGTGTAACTTTAGAACTGGGTGATCAGATAGCGCAAATTGATAATTTTATAAAAAATAGTTTTCATACTTTGGGCGCCCCATATTTTTCAGAAAATTATTATAGTTGTTTGATACTTACGGATCGCGACACGATCGATAACTGGGCAATAAAAAATGCCGAGAAGCAAGACCGGATAACTGAGGCAATCGCAATTCGCCGAAATTTCACTATTAATCCATGGTTTGTTGCTGGTTCACTTCTTGGAACTGGACTTACCGCCATAGGCCTGATCGCCTGGCGCAAAAGGATAGCCGCCGGCTGCGAAAGCCTGAAATCAGCTATTTACTCAACCAAAAAAGAAAAATCGGAAGAAAAAACTTATCCCTTGTCCGAAATTAAGGACACAGAAAACGACGAAGGAAAAAATTCGACTGCAAAACAAAACGCAGAAAACCAAAGCAATCAGGAAAAAGAGAAGCGCATCGAACAACAAACCAATCACGCAATGAAAATCGATGGGCAAGAAACGAGCAGCGATGAAAAATCGCAATTCAAAGCAACCTCTGCCGATGAAAATCACAGCATCCTTGAGGAAATTTCCAGCTCCAGCGAAGATGTGGAATCCGACAAATAACTCGTTTTAGACACTGAAAAATGAACAGTTCGACATACACTCGACCTGTTCATTTTCCAGAAATAGAAACAATATTATCCGCACCTGACGCGCCAAAGAGCTGACTCTTGAGCAGGTGTAACTGATCCCGTACCTGCGCCGCCTTCTCGAACTCCAGATTTTTTGAGTGATCCATCATCAGTTTCTCAAGTCGCTTGATCTCTTTTGCCACCTGTTTCTCACTCATCGCCTCGTACTTCGCCTGCTCCTGCGCTGCCATCAGTTCCTGGCGTGCGTCATCGATTTTGTAGACGCCGTCAATCAGGTCCCGAATCTGCTTCTTGATACCCATCGGGGTAATGTTATTTTGGGTATTAAAGGCAATTTGCTTGTTGCGGCGGCGTTTGGTTTCATCCATAGCTCGACGCATGGAATCGGTGATCTTGTCGCCATACAGAATGGCCGTACCGTTGATGTTTCGGGCGGCGCGGCCGATGGTCTGGATCAAACTGCGCTCGGAACGCAGAAAGCCCTCTTTATCCGCATCCAGAATCGCGACCAGCGATACCTCAGGAATATCCAGACCTTCTCGCAACAGGTTAATACCCACCAGCACATCGAAGGTACCGAGCCGCAGATCGCGAATGATCTCTACACGCTCAACGGTATCAATATCACTGTGCAAGTAGCGAACCGCAACACCGTTATCACTTAAAAATTCCGTCAATTGTTCGGCCATGCGCTTGGTCAACGTGGTGACCAATACGCGCTCGCTCTTGGCGACTCGATCTGCAATTTCGTTCATCAGATCATCCACCTGCGTACTCGCAGGTCGAACAATGACTTGAGGATCGACCAGGCCAGTTGGACGCACCACTTGCTCAACGATTTGCCCCGAATGCTTTCGCTCATAATCCGCCGGCGTCGCCGAGACAAACATGGTCTGCCGCATCTTGGATTCGAATTCATCAAACCGTAGCGGGCGATTATCCAGTGCCGAGGGTAGACGGAAGCCGTAATCCACCAGGTTCGTCTTGCGCGCCCGGTCGCCGTTGTACATGCCGTTGAGTTGCCCCATCAGCACATGGGATTCATCCAGAAACATCAGAGCATCGTCAGGCAGATAATCGACCAGCGTCGGCGGAGGCTCGCCAGGCTTGGCGCCCGACAAATGACGCGAGTAATTCTCGATGCCTTTGGTGAAACCGATTTCTTGCATCATCTCCAGATCAAAGCGCGTGCGCTGCTCGAGGCGCTGTTCCTCTACCAGTTTGTTCTCTTTACGGAAAAAATCCAGTCGCTCGCGCAGCTCTTCCTTGATAGTCTCGATCGCCCGCAATACCGTCGAGCGTGGCGTCACATAATGCGAGCCCGGGTAGACAGTGAAGCGCGGAATTTTCTGTCGCACACGACCGGTGAGCGGATCAAAGAGTTGAATGCTGTCGACTTCGTCATCGAACAATTCCACGCGCACGGCCAGCTCAGCATGCTCGGCGGGGAAAATATCCAGCGTATCACCACGCACCCGAAAGGTACCGCGCCCGAAATCGATATCGTTGCGGGTGTACTGCATCTGAATCAGACGGGCGATAACGTCGCGCTGAGAGAGCTTGTCTTTCGTTCGGAGCGTGAGCACCATCTGGTGGTATTCGGCAGGATTACCGATACCGTAAATGGCAGACACTGTGGCGACGATCACGACATCGCGTCGCTCCATTAATGATTTGGTACAGGAGAGCCGCATCTGTTCAATGTGCTCGTTAATCGCAGAATCTTTTTCAATGAACAAATCACGCTGCGGTACATAGGCCTCAGGCTGATAGTAGTCGTAATAGCTGACGAAATACTCCACCGCATTCTTCGGAAAAAAATCCCGAAACTCACTGTAGAGTTGCGCGGCGAGTGTCTTGTTGGGTGCGAACACAATGGCGGGACGCCCCATTCGGGCGATAACATTGGCCATCGTAAAGGTCTTCCCGGAGCCGGTCACACCCAGCAAAGTCTGGAAAGACAGGCCATCCTGCACACCCTCAACCAGCTTTTCGATTGCAGCAGGCTGATCACCCGCCGGTTCAAAGGGCTGATACAACTGAAATGGCGAATCCGGAAAACGCACGAATCGCGACTCATCAAGCGGAGTATCGACCTGGGAGATTTCAGCCATCTGATTTTGACCTTTGGTAAAATGCGGGGTTTCGCAGTTTTTGCAGCACTTGTCGTCTTTTTACGTGCAATTGAGGCACGTAAGAGCAAAACCCAATACAACTTTTCATGGTAACACGATGAACGCTCCGTTATCCGCACCCTTGTTCGCTGCTATTCAGATGGCACCCCGCGATCCCATTCTCGGGATCACCGAAGCTTTTAACGCCGACCAGAACCCCGACAAGACCAATCTTGGCGTCGGGGTTTATTACGATGACAATGGCAAAGTGCCGCTGCTGCAATGCGTGCAGCAGGCCGAAGCTACGCTGATGCAAAAATCTGCGCCGCGCACCTACCTCCCCATTGAAGGTCTTGCCGCTTACGACAAAGCAGTCCAGGAGCTGGTGTTTGGCGCCGACAGCGAAGTCATCGCTTCAAAACGCGCGATCACTGCGCAGGCACTGGGTGGCACGGGCGCGCTGAAACTAGGCGCCGATTTTCTCAAGCGCTTCGCGCCAGATGCGCAGGTGTATATCAGCGACCCGAGCTGGGAGAATCACCGCGCCCTCTTCGAATCCGCCGGTTTCGTCGTCAATAATTACGCGTATTACGATGCGAGCACGCGCGGCGTGAATTTCGCAGGCATGCTGGATGCCCTCAAATCCATGCCAGCAGGATCGATCGTCGTCCTGCATGCATGCTGCCACAACCCAACCGGGGCCGATCTGACCGATGCCCAATGGGCGCAAGTCATCGAAGTCGTGACACAACGTGGCCTGGTACCGTTTCTGGACATGGCCTATCAGGGATTTGGTGACGGCATCGCCGAAGACGGCAAGGTGGTTCGCCAGTTCACCGCCGCGGGTGGGCCGCTGCTGGTGTCGAACTCCTTTTCGAAGTCATTCTCTCTGTATGGTGAGCGCGTAGGCGCACTGTCCATCGTCGCTGCCAGCGCCGAAGAGGCCGCCCGTCTGATGTCCCAGCTCAAGCGCGTCATCCGCACCAACTACTCAAACCCGCCAATCCACGGCGGTCAAGTCGTCGCCACCGTGCTCGCGACGCCTGAACTGCGCCAGATGTGGGAAGAAGAGCTGGCTGGCATGCGCGTACGCATTCGCGCCATGCGCGGCGAGATGGTGGCCAAACTCAAGGCAAAAGCACCGGGCCATGACTTTGACTTTGTGGTCCAGCAGCGCGGCATGTTCTCCTACTCGGGCCTGACCAAAGCACAGGTGGAACGTCTGAAGACGGAATTCTCGATTTACGCCGTTGATACCGGCCGAATCTGCGTGGCAGCGCTGAATTCCCGAAATATCGACCGCGTGGTCGATGCGATTGCCAAGGTGCTGTAAGCGTTTTACCCGCCGGCCTTGATCTTGCTCTTGATTGTGGGGTGTTTTGACAAGGACATGGCCTTCGGGCATAATCTCGCGTCTGTTCCCTGATAGCTCAGTCGGTAGAGCGACGGACTGTTAACTCCGCAGAGTTTGGGAGTTTTGCTAGTCAAGCAACATAAAAAGCCTTTGTAATCAATGTGTTACAAAGGCTTTATTATTTAATTAGCAATTACACGGTTATTACACGATTACACCGTAGGCTATTGCTATTTTGATAACTTTCGGACATCATGTCCGATTTCCACAAGCAACAAAACACCCTTGTGCAGGCAATCCACAGATCGCCTTGACTCTCCAAGACCGTCCCTAGCCTGACCGCTTCAAGCACCACCCTCTGTCGGAACTTTCCGCTGCCCGTAGTTACTCACCGATCTCCACCACCTTTCCCGCCGCTGCGGGTCACTGGAGATCGACATGAACAAATCAACACGGACCGCCGCACAGTACGTGCGGATGTCCACTGAACTGCAGCAATATTCCACCGCCAACCAAATGGCGAGAATTGCTGAGTATGCCGAAGCTCACGACCTTACCATCGTTAAAACCTATCTTGACGAGGGCAAGACCGGACTCAAAATCCAAGGACGTAAAGGCCTACAGCAACTACTGGCCGATGTCATCGCTAATCAGGCGCCGTTTGAGGTCATTTTGGTCTATGACATCTCACGCTGGGGTCGATTTCAAGACAATGATGAAAGCGCCCATTACGAGTTTCTATGCCGACGGGCCGGCAAACAAGTCGTCTATTGCGCCGAGATGTTTTCCAATGATGGCTCTCCCATGGCCAATATCGTCAAGGGCCTAAAACGTGCCATGGCCAGCGAGTACAGCCGGGAGCTCTCGGATAAAGTGTTTCGCGGTCAGTCAAACTTGGCACGATTAGGTTGGCATGTGGGCGCACGCAGCCCGTATGGCATGCGACGCATGATGGTCGGGCCGTCAGGCAAGCTCCGTGGGACGATGGACTACGGCGAGCGCAAGTCGCTTCAATCCGACAAGGTGATTCTCGTCCCCGGGCCACCCGAGGAGGTGGCCATCGTTCGAAAGATTTATGACTGGTTTTTGACAGAAAAAATCTACTACCAATCGATCGCCGATCGTCTAAATACCATGGGTATTGCGCCCCCTGCTTATTCGCGCGGCTGGTCAAAAGAGATTGTCAAAAACATCCTGCGAAACCCGAAGTATTTGGGCACGATGATCTACAACCGAACGACAGAGCGTTTGTCCACGTCGAAACGAAAGAATCCGCGATCGGCTTGGATCACCAAAGAACAAGCATTTACAGCGATCATTGAACAACGCGTATTTGACCGGGTCCAACGCCGTATTCAAAGCAACATCAGGGTCCATCAGGACGACATATTCGAGGAAAGCTTACGCCGCGCGCTCTCCAAGCACGGGCGCCTGTCGGTTGCGACCTTAAAAGCTACTAAAGGCGCGCCTAGTGCGATTGCCTACCGACGGCGCTACGGCACCATGAGAGCTGCCTATGCAACGATTGGGTACACCCCGCATCTAGACCCAGTCCCTGAAATTCGGAAAAAACACACGACGCTCGCTCGTGTGATTGCCATTGTGGCGCGCCTAAAGTCGCTATTACAGCATCACGGGCTAGCCGTCACCGTACAAGATCACACCACAGTAATCATCAATCGCCGACTCGTTCTATTGGTCAGGACGTTTCTCCACAATGAATCGCTCAAAGGTTATCAATTATTTTTTTCTGAACAGGCTGATTGGACACTTGCCATCATGCCGTCTGAGCGCAGTACCGAGAGCGATATGGAGTTCTATCTCTTACCCAAAGGCGTGGTACCGGGTAAAACTATTTATTTTTATCGTAAGCGTCCACTGTCATGGCTATTACCCTACGCGGTTCAATGGGAAACCATGGCTGAGACGATTCGGGCACTTCTGGCAGCGCGGCCACTGGATGAATCCCGTTTGAGCGATGCATGTTATTCGCCGGAAGAAAAATTATAAAATTTGTAATTTATCGCTTCATAAAAACGACGTTCATGGAGTAGGCTAAAATGAAAAGTGTGCAAGTAATTGTGCTCGCCCTCAAAACTAGACTTAGATTGTCCACATGTTCGACGACTATTTAAATTCCGATGAGTTGCGTTCACTGACCCGTGCCGGTTCTAGCATCTTCCAAATCAAAAAACTACAAAAACTCGGTGTGCCTTATGCATTGGACCAATACGGAACCCCCTTGGTTAGGCGGGCCGACGTAGAACAAAGCTTTAAGACTAGCCTTGAACCGTTGTACAACAAATTGGGCGTAGGTTTTAGGTACCCCTTCAAAAAATAAGACAGGCGCACACTACCCTAATTGCGCGACGGCGAATCTGTGGCTTGGTCAGGAATACCAGCAAGACGTCGGTCAGATATGCTGAGATCGGCATAACCGATCACAATTGCGTGGACGAAAAAAAAGCGTCTACCCGTTTTGGGTAAACGCTACTTATTTGACTTTGGTCGACACCTATTTGCTGCAGCCGTAGAGCTCTCGGAATGAGCACTGACTCAGCAGATCAATGCGAGCGCAGCTACGTTTTTACACGGGCGGGACTTGCTTTTTAACTACGGAGTGTTGCGATTTTGACGGTTTGAGGCTATAATCTTTGGTCACGTTCCCTGATAGCTCAGTCGGTAGAGCGACGGACTGTTAATCAGCAGGTCCCTGGTTCGAGTCCAGGT
>JACCDN010699961.1_pt1 | contig 12652 bp, 12 predicted proteins | sample 7441691 | NCBI WGS metagenome assembly JACCDN01 (sample SAMN15323439, study PRJNA562643) | freshwater metagenome | isolation source: river surface water | place: USA:Blue River Watershed | collected 2017-08-16 | reverse complement strand
TAGCATTCGCGGCACGCTTACTGGTAACCAGAAGAAACTCGAAGACAACTATGTATTAACACTCAGCGGCACACCCAAACGTTGGACATTGATTCTTTTGCCGAACGATCAACAGATTGGCAAGTTCGTTTCAAAGATCACCATCTCGGGCCATGACGATAAAGTAACAACCATTGAATACTTACAAGCCGATGGCGATAAATCTGTGATGACCATTCAGCCTGCCCATTGATCATGACCAAACGATTGCCCATCTTTATATGGCTTTGCGCAATCGCACTTGCAGCCATTGCTGTAGTTCGCGCCAATTATGTGGCAGATATGTCTGCATTTCTGCCGGCAAACCCCACCAACAATCAAAGCATACTGATTGAGCAGCTGACTCACGGCTCGCTCTCTCGCACAATTCTCATCGGCATCGAGGGCGCACCCAGTGAAACGCTTGCAAAAGCCTCGCAGGGATTATCGACGGCCATGCAATCCAGCCAACGCTTCAGCATTGTTCAAAATGGCAACCCTGAAGGCACCCGTAAGGACCAAGCCTTCATATTCAACAACCGATATCTGCTAAGCCCGACAACCATTGAGCACTTTTCAGGGCACGGCTTACACAAGGCTATTTCAGAATCGATCGATCTTCTTGGCTCGCCGCTGGGATTGATGATCAAAAAAATATTTCCACAAGACCCAACGGGCGAGCTGCTCTCCGTTATAAACAACCTTGGATTCACCAACCAAATCGAAAGCGCGCATGGTGTTTGGGTAGTCAATAATGGTCAACGCGCATTGCTGCTCGCACAAACTAACGCTACTGGCACAGACACCGATCAGCAAGAAGCTGCCGTCCACTTTATACGCGAACAGTTTGCGCTCATTCAGAAATCCATAGACAGTAATCTCACCCTAAAAATGACTGGCTCCCCGGTATTCTCCGTCAATGCGCGTGAAACGATTCACTCGCAGGTGCTTGTCTTCTCAGCGTTAGGTCTAGCGGCAATCAGTTGTCTTTTTCTATGGGTTTTTCGCTCTATCAAAACCTTTGCCCTTGGCACACTACCCATACTTTCAGGCATTCTTTGCGGCATTACAGCCGTAAGCATCTCCTTTAACACAGTGCATGCCATCACAATTGGCTTTGGCTCTACACTCATAGGCGAAGCCGTCGACTATTCCATTTACTATTTCTCACAAGCTCAAAAACAAAGCTCAGAATGGAGGCAGCGGTTTTGGCCAACCATACGTTTAGGCACGCTTACCTCAATCGTTGGTTTCCTGGCGCTCCTAGCGACTGACTTTCCGGGCCTTGCGCAACTCAGTGTATTCACCATCGCAGGGCTCTCAGCGGCAGTGCTTGTAACACGATATGTTTTACCTGCGCTCCATAACCCCAAGCTGAGTGATCAAACTTTAAACTCTATTGGCAATACGGTTATCCGGCTTCTGCCCGCCGTATCGAAACTCCGTTACATCGGCTATGTCTTTGCACTATTGATGATTGTTCCCTTTCTTTCAGGCACCGTTAAATGGAGCAATCAGGTATCTGATCTGAGCCCTATTTCTAAGGCAGATAAGGCGCTAGACATTGAACTGCGTTCTAACCTTGGCGCTGGAGGCGCGCGTCACATCATCGTTATGAAAGCGGTATCAGAAGATGCCGCGCTTGAGACAAGCGAACATATTGCCTCACTCATCACACCTTTGCAGGAACAAAACCTTATTGCAGGATTTGATGCACCTTCCAAATTGCTGCCAAGCATTGCCACACAAACCCTGCGGAAAAATGCCATACCCACATCAAGCTTGCTTAATAAACACCTCGAAGAAGCAATCAAGGATCTTCCGGTCAAACGGAAAACACTGGAACCCTTTGTTACAGATTCTGAATCTGTTCATGACGCACCACTTATTAATCAAGACAGCTTTTCTGGAACCTCTCTTAATGAAGTGATTAAATCACTTCTATATCCAGTGGGCGACAAATGGGTTGCGATTGGCATCATTAAAGAAACCCCTGAAACGCCCATTAATCCGCAAAGCATAAAAGACCTACTGAAACAGGTGCCTCAGCTTGATGCCCAATACATCGATTTGCTTAATGAAAGCAATCAGATGTACGAACAATATGTCTCAGGCACCCTAAGCAGCTGCTTATATGGAGTTTTTGGCATTTTTATTCTCCTATCAGTAGCACGCCGCTCAATACCTGACGCGATACGTATCATGGCACCCTTAGTGCTGTCGTCAGTCGTTGTAGCTGGCATCCTCGGCCTGGTAGGGGTTAATCTTACCCTGCTACATGCAGTTGGATTTCTTTTAATTTTCGCCATTGGCTCAAATTACGCGCTTTTAGTACAAAACCACCAAGGTGAGATTGACCCAATAACCATCGCCTCGCTGATTGTAGCCTGTTTAGCCACCATGTTCGGATTTGGCGTCCTGGCTTTTACCGAGGTACCTGTACTCAGAGCAATCGGTCAGACAGTTGGCCCGGGGGCGCTGCTATCCCTATTTTTCTCGCTATCCACGGCTACCATCAAGCCAAGAAATAAATCGGATGCTATTAGGTAAAATCTTACAAAACACGGAGTTTTGATTGAAACCTATATTTATCGATTCGTACACTGCAACCACCTGCGTCGGCCCGGGAAATGATGCCTTACTGCGTGCATTACATTCCGGCACAACAGGTTTGTCCCATTGCGAGTTCGATACCGTTTCGCTTGATACTTGGATAGGCAAAGTTTTTGACGTAGATACAACACGCTCATCGCTTCCGGTAGATCTGGCCGCATTTGACTGTAGGAATAACCGACTCGCTTACTTAGGGTTGCAACAAGATGGCTTCGATGCGCGCGTAAGAAAATTGATCAGCAGTGTAGGCAATCAACGCGTCGGCGTTTTTCTAGGCACCAGCACATCCGCTATCTACGACACCGAGCTTGCCTATCGCCATGTTGATTCAGCAACGGGCAAGTTTTTAGCACCTATTAATTACTCTGGGTCGCACAGCGTTTCTTCACTTTGCAACTTTGCGCGCGCCTTGTACGGGATCCAGGGGCCTGGTTTTGTCATATCTACCGCATGCTCCTCCTCTGCCAAAGTGTTTGCGGCCGCGCAGCGCTTCATCTCACTGGGTCTTATCGATGCCGCACTGGTCGGTGGTGTCGATTCGCTTTGCCTAACAACGCTCTATGGCTTCAACTCGTTGCAGCTCACTTCAGAAAAGCCCTGTCGACCCTATGACTATGATCGTAACGGCATTTCTATCGGGGAGGCGGCGGCTTTTGCGCTGCTCACTAAACATCAAAGTTCTGACTTAGCACTCTTGGGATATGGCGAATCAAGCGATGCCTATCACATGTCTTCCCCTCATCCAGATGGTCTTGGTGCCAAACAAGCCATGGCATCGGCATTAAACAGCGCAGGACTCATGCCTTCCGACATTGACTTCATCAATCTGCATGGCACTTCCACCCCTAGCAACGACCGCGCCGAAGGCATAGCCGTCAATAGCGTCTTTGGCGAGCGAGTTCCCTGTAGTTCCACCAAAGGCATTACGGGCCACACACTGGGCGCCGCAGGCGCCGTTGAAGCGATTGCCTGCTTCGAGTCGTTACGTAACGGATTTATTCCTGGCAGCGTCGGCACAGACATCCTTGATCCAACGATTCATCTGAACTATCAGATGGTGTCTTCGAACCGTCCACTGCAGAGGGTACTCAGTAACTCTTTTGGGTTTGGCGGCAGTAACTGTAGCCTGGTTTTTGGAAGTCACTCATGACTCAGACCAACACGCTTGATATTGCCATCTTGGGTATTGGTGCTTTGGGGCCAGGCTTTGCCAATTGGCCTGAATTACAGATGCAACTTAAAGATGGCTACCGATTCGGTTCAACCAAGACACAATTGCCTAGCCCTGAAATTCTGCCACCTGCCGAACGCAGGCGTGCGAGCCCCATTGTCAAAGCCGGGCTAAGCGTCGGGCTTGAGGCATGTGCCGATGCAGGGCTAGACCCTCGTGAACTACTCACGGTATTCACCTCATCAGGTGCAGATGGCGCTAATTGTGAAGCTATTTGCGAGCAATTGGCCACGGATGATCGACTCATTTCCCCCACGCGGTTTCATAACTCGGTGCACAACACCGTCGCAGGATATTGGGGCATTGCCACGGGTTGCGTGCGATCATCCCAGGTTATATCCGCCGAAGACGGTAGTTTCGCAGCGGGTCTGCTAGAAGCCGCCATCGAAGCAATGCATAACCAAGAACCCTGCTTACTCATTTGTTACGATACCGCTTACCCGGGCGCATTACGTCATCTCCGCCCAATCAGTGATACTGCAGCTATTGCCCTCATCGTTGGAAAGCCCGAAAACACCAAGGGCAAATATCCCACTGTACAACTGAAGCTCGACCACACAGGCACTAGCGGGGATCCGACTGTAACGATTCCTACCCTACATGCCTTACCGCTTCTGAATAAAATTTCTCACCTTGCGGCTGATTGGGTTTCCATCTATTTTCAGAACAACTGCACACTTGCGGTTAGGGTCAAAGCGTGAAAACTCATTCTTGGCTTCTAGAAAACCTACCCCATCAGGGCAGCATGAGTCTGCTTGATGCCGTATTGTCATGGGATGCAGACAAAATCCACTGCATCGCAACTAGCCATCTTGACTCCAACAATCCACTGACGGAAAACGGCTCGCTAGGCGCAAGTGCGGCAATCGAGTATGCAGCACAAGCAATGGCTGCGCATGGCAGACTGACCGGGCCAGCCAGCAACGCACCACGTCAGGGATATATCGCCGGCATTCGCGACATCCAATTCCATGTGCAAACGCTGAACCAAGCCAGCCCACAGATCGACATTCAGGCCACACGCCTTATGGGCAATGATGACAATGTAATTTATCAATTCACCGTGTCAGATCAAGGAATTAATCTGGTGACGGGCCGTGCAACTGTTATTCTTGACCGAAACAAAACCATCAGCCTATGAAAATTGCATTAATTACTGGCGGCTCGGGTGGCATTGGCGCTGCCATCGCTGAAACACTGGCACAAGAAGGGGTACATGTCATTGTTCATGCCAATAGCAACCTTGACCGTGCAAATTCAATCGTCAACCGTATTTGTAAAAATGGTGGGGCTGCTGAATCGGTTTGCTTTGATCTACTCGATCAAAGTGCTGTTCAAGGATTCATTGATGTGCAGCTTGAGCGAGGTGGTGTTGATATTTTAATTAATAATGCCGGCATCCATGATGACGCGGTATTCCCTGGCATGTCGACTGACCAATGGCATCGAGTCATTGACGTTAACCTCGATGGATTTTTTAATATCACCCAGCCACTCGTTATGCCGATGATCCGTAAGCGATGGGGGCGAATTATCAACATCAGCTCCATATCTGGCATCACAGGCAATCGCGGCCAGGTGAATTACTCCGCAGCGAAAGGCGCTATACATGCTGCAACCAAAGCACTTTCGCTCGAATTGGCAAGCCGTGGCATCACCGTTAACGCAGTAGCGCCAGGAATCATCAACACCCCAATGATAGAAGGCGTGTTCGATCCCGAAGTCATAAAGTCTCTGGTGCCTATGAAACGTGCAGGTACCCCAGACGAGGTCGCTGACCTCGTCGCCTTTCTTGTATCTAAAAGAGCTGCATATATCACTGGCCAGATCATCTCTATTAATGGCGGCATGATCTGATGACTGTCCACCAGTCAGAGTTGCTCCTCTTCTTTACCCTCTTGCAACTAGCCATCATTGTTCTGGCCGGTAGAGTGGGAGGCGCAATCGCGCTCAAGATTGGACAATCTGCTGTTGTAGGGGAAATTATTCTCGGCATACTGCTCGGCCCCTCTTTATTTGGCATGGTCGCGCCGGACTTGTTCGCATGGGTGTTTCATTCAACCCCACCGGGGCCGCTGTCCATGCTGTCTCAAATTGGCCTGATCTTCCTGATGTTTCAAATTGGCCAGGAATTTGATTTTTCTCACCTTAAAATTTCTCGGCACCGGAACACGATGATTTCCGTAGCGGTTGCCAGCATGGTGGCACCATTCATACTGGGATTTGGCTTTGGGTATCTTGCTGCCCCGGTTCTTTCCCCTGATGCGAACCAATTCGGTTCCGCGCTATTTGTAGGCACGGCATTTTCCATTACCGCCCTACCCATATTGGGGCGCATCATGATCGAGTTTGGCATCACCAACACCGCTGTAGGCGTCATTGCCATCAGTGCCGCAGCGATTAATGATGTTATCGGATGGGTCCTCCTAGCCCTCGTAAGCGCCTTGACCATATCGGCCTTTAGTCCGGAATCACTTGGTTCGATTCTATTTGCGATTGTGATTTATATCGCAGTCTGCTGGTTAGGCGTTAGACCCCTGATGAAAAACCTGATCAATCGACTGGGCTCTGCCGCTAATCCACTCAGCAATAATGTTCTCGGCGCCACAATCGTGCTGATCTTTCTATCCGCCATGACAACTTACAAAATCGGCATCTTCGCGATCTTTGGCGGTTTTATGCTTGGCGTGCTTGTGCACGATGAAACCGCTTTTGTTTCTGCGTGGCGCAAAAAAGTCGGCGCTTTTGTGACTGTATTTTTTCTACCCATTTTTTTCACCTACACCGGTTTACGAACAAGCATCGGTAGCCTAGACACAACAGAGCTCTGGGGCTGGTGTCTGTTGCTGATCCTTCTTGCCACATTGGGTAAATTTGGCGCCGCCTATTGGGCCGCCCGAATTAATGGCCTCAGCAAAAACGAATCGACCGTCATTGGTGCCATGATGAACACACGTGCCTTGATGGAGCTTATTGTCATTAACATTGGGCTTGATCTTGGGGTTATTTCGCCCACAGTCTTCACCATGCTCGTGATCATGGCCATTTTCAGCACCGTCCTAACTACGCCAGTGCTTCGCAAACGACTACCGGCATTAGGATTAGGCACGTGACTCAAGCCAGGGCGCCGCGCTGGAAGCCAAATGCTGTCATCAAAGCCAGCCTATTGATGCATGGTATCGTTGGCATAGGTCTGTTTGTCGACCCATCCTCTGCGTTAATCTGGCTGGCCATATTGGCCAGCAACCATGGTGTTCTCACGCTAGGCGGCTTACTACCCAAAGCAAAAATACTCGGGCCGAACATAACGCATCTGCCCCAAGCAGCCATTGCCAAACGTCAGATCGCACTCACCTTTGATGACGGCCCGGATCCAATTGTTACGCCTCAAATTCTCGATATTCTTGATAAGCATCAGGCAAAAGCGACCTTTTTCTGTATCGGACACCTTGCTGAGCAGCACCCAGAACTTATAAAGCGCATCGTGCGCCAAGGCCACCAAGTCGAAAATCACAGCTATAGCCACCATACAACCTTCGCATTTAACGGAAGCAAAGGGATTTCAGAAGAAATTACGCGCACTCAAGTGGTTCTTACAAAGCTCACCGGAAACACGCCGCAGTTCTTTAGACCCATTGCCGGAATTCGCAACCCATTACTTGATCCAGTTTTGAGCAACCTAGGCATACGCCTTGTTTCATGGTCGCACCGCAGCTTCGACACCCGGTATAAAAATCCACACGAGATGCTACGCAGACTAAAAAAAGGTATCGCGGCGGGAAACATAATTCTCCTACACGATGGTAATGCAGCGCGTACCCATGAAGGTGTCGCTCTTTCTGTGGCTTGTCTACCTGGTTTTCTTAAAAGCATCGCGGATGTAGGTCTTACAACCGTAACGCTTAATGAGGCATTTTTATGACAGTCTCACAGTCCGACACACAACAGCCGACCCTCCTAGCGCGCATCAAACGACTCATGCCCATCAAGGCGCTAGGCACAACCCTTTTTATCTATCTGTTTTTTCGTGCTTACTTCTGGGTCATGGAAAACCCGAATGCCACACCATTCACCGTGCCCACTACTCCGATAGATGACTGGGTCCCTTTTAATATTATCGGGTTACCCATCTATCTCTCTTTGTGGATATACGTATCTCTGGCCCCGGCACTACTGAACAGTTTACGTGCACTCGTAGGCTATGGGTTCTGGATCACACTCATGTGCGTAGCGTGTTTATTAATTTTCTGGTTCTTTCCTACGGCTACACCACCGGCACAAATAGACACCTCACGCTATCCGTCTATGGCCTTTTTACGCGTTGATACTGGACTTAATGCATTTCCATCCTTGCATGTTGCATCTGCCGTATTCACCGCAGCGTGGCTAAGCATTTTGCTACGCAAAATTAATGCCCCCAGCTATATCCATACGCTAAACATCGTCTACTGTTTGCTGATCATCTGGTCGACAATGGCCGTAAGGCAGCATGTATTTTGGGACGCCCTTGCAGGTGCAACCATTGGGCTAATCTTTGCGATTCTTTCTATTCGTCATATGCAACGCAAACTGCCATACAACGACATCTAACGCGCCTGTATTTTTCTATACGCCAATATCGGCAACCTCAAGACCATACCAATCATCAAACGTGTATGCATCCAAGTGAGCAGCTTGTTGTCACGAAAGTACTGAAAGTGGGAAACGCCACCGTCTGCTTTGGGAAAATAACGAACAGGCGCCACTACGTTTATTGGGTACACACCGGCCCAACAAAGTCTTACTGCCGCTTCAGGGTCGAAATCAAAGCGGCGCATCCATCTCGTGCTTTCCATGATCTTGCGCAGAGGTGCAATTGGATAGACCCGAAATCCGAATAAGGAATCACCAATCCCCATCCAGAATGTTTCGAGGTTTGCCCACCAATTTGAAATTTTTCGACCTTTAACCCTAAGACTCGGTGCGTCAGATCCAAAATCTGGATCTCCCAGGACCATTGCCCCTGGATTGGCTTCTGACAACGCCATAAATTCAGGAATTTTAGGTGCGGGATGTTGGCCATCCGAGTCCATCGTCAGCACATGACTGAACCCAGCACCTTCCGCTAGCTTTATCCCTTCCAAAACCGCTGCGCCCTTGCCCGAATTAGATGGCAGCGAAATAACCCGCAGCCCAGGTTCGGATTTCGCCAACTCAAGCAAAAGCTCTTTGCTGCCGTCCGTACTCCCATCAACAACTACCCAAACAGGCGCCCAATACTTCAACACCTCTTGAACCGTAGCCTTTACTTTGGATCCAGGGTTATAGCTTGGAATAAGCACCAAATGCGTTTGAGACAAATTCATAATCGTTGCTGGTTGAAGTAAAACTCGAGTTCTTTGGTCAAAGCGCCATAATCTACAGATGGCATAAAAACATCGCCAGCCGTCAGAGAAATGGTCATCGGTAAACTCGGCAGAGCACTTACTTTCCGATGTTTCCCCAAGAATGGTTGATCATAGCGCAAGAAATAAGTTCTGATTGGCACCTTCAAACGAGATCCCAGCAATGCTGGGCTTTGTGTCAGTGAAATATGACCCTGTCCCGTTGTTCGCGTTCCCTCAGGAAAAAGCAACAGATTGGCATCTTCACCAACGGCTTCTTTAGCATAAGCAAGCATACTAAACGGATCAGCATTACGTATAAAACCTGCCAACCTAGCCGCTGCCCCTAGCAAAGGGTTGTCCAGCAAAGACGCCTTCATCACGCAAATGGTATTAGGCACTTTGGCCAGAAAGATCACCGCATCGAGCAAAGAGGGGTGATTGGCAATAAGAATATTCGTACCTGTTAAAGGCTGTCCAATGTCTAAATCTAGTTTGAACCTGCAGCCGCAAAACACGATTAAAAATGACAGGTAGAACGAAAGTCCAAAACGAATCACTAACCGACCGAATAGATGCCCCAAACGCTTGGGTAGCACCGTGTGCAATACAAAGGCAAACGGTAACCAGATTGCGCACAACACAGCGAGCATCGCAAAGCCCATAAACAGCGCCACTGGGGAATAAATTAACCAGAAGGCAGTAACTAGCTTACGCAACACAACCACTCGCTTCAATCTCAACCAAGAGATCACTGCGGCATATGTCTCCAAGAACATAATGCACATTAAGCGGCATGGGCGCCGCCTGAAAAAACTCAGCGAAGCCACTGCAAACATGGTCATAATCGCGCTCGTTTCGCACATACACGCGATACAGCATTGCATGCATGGGTAAAGGTCGCTCTGCTAATTTTTCCGCTTCGGCAATGACCAGCTGTATATTCTCAAGCGCAGTCAGCGTTTGCGCCTGCGGGTTGCTCACATGTACTGATTCGTGCCCAATAATACTGGCCGTACCTGAAACCAAAAGCAGGTGCGATTCACCAACCTGCACCAACCCAGCTCTTGAGAACGATGGACTTTTCGGACCATACTGTTCCGGGTACTGATACGCGCTCATCTGACGCGGGTTTTCCAAAAGGAGTGCTGGCACCGCCCCCGCCAGAAATGCGATGGACAAACCACCTTTGTGCGTACCAATGGCAGATGCTGCAGGCATACCCGCAGCGAGTAGATCAACCGCCGTATCGTAGGCACGTTGCCGCCCTACATTAAATGCACGGTAACGCTCCAATCCTGAGGCAGTGTCGTTAATACCGGAAAAATAATTCCAAAGCCGCCACAGATGCCTACTGCCTGACGATCTGAGGAACTGCAACACCTCAAGGTAAGCGTTATAAGTCAGATCTTCAAGCTTATCGTTGGGCGCCTCAGGCAAACAAACATAACCGAATATGGTTGCGCCCTCTTCTACATACCTGACATTACCTTTCTGATTAAATTTCGTCTGGCAACTCGACAGCCAGATTTCATAACCAGAATCAGCAAGGGCTCCTAATACGGGCATATCCAGAGGCATGAGACCATCTAAACACGCACCCGCCAGGTGAGCCCTACCAAAACTAAAACCACCAACAGGGTTGCCGGACTGGTCACTTACTGACGATGCCCACGAAATATTCACAGGTATACCCGACACTAAAGTTGTATCCAACGACATCCGATTAAATCGTGTCAGTCACTGGGCGAATATTAAACCTTCTTCGCTTCCAAGCCATCATCGTACGCTTGAAGTTAGCCAACGAAGCTGTGTAGTAAATACACTTAAACAGAAAAATCGACTTCCAAATGGGCGTTTTTCCAAAAATATCACCAGCCAACACCGAAAGAATGGCCTCCTTGATCCGGAACACATTTCTCGGATTCATGAACAAATCGCGTAACGTTGGGTTCGTCACCCTATAAATAAACCAAGAAAACTCCTTAGGCCCATGCTTCATGGCCCTATCAAACTTGGCTAGAGCCTTTGCCGCCATGGCAGGATTGCCAAGGCATGTATCAATAGCTTCAGCACCAAGCACGCCGCTATTCATCGCCAGCAGTACGCCGGAAGAGAATACCGGGTCTATAAATGCATAAGCATCGCCCAGCATAAGATAATTTTTGCCATGACACCGTTCTGATACATAAGAAAAGTTTCCAGTAGCTTCCGCCTCAGAAACCATCGTTGCATTAGGCATCTTCGCTTTCAGCAACGGACACATATCTATCCCATCCAACAGAAACTGCTCTAGCGTTCGCTGCCCTTTGGTTTTCATGAAATACGGCCAGGTCACCATACCAATACTGGTCGTACCATCTGCCAGCGGTATAAACCAGAACCAACCATGCTCAAACCAGAAAATGGCGATATTGCCTTCATCTGCCCCTTCGTTCCGCACCACACCGGTAAAGTGAGCGTAAAGCGCTGAACTATTGTGCTTCGGGTTCTTATGTTTAATCTGCAACTTGTTGGCAAGCAAGGTGTCTCGGCCAGAGGCATCAACAACAAACGTTGTTTTCCATGTCTCAATTCGGCCATCGGCATGCTCGGCCTCGACTACAGCACCGCCATCAGCGTCAAGATTCACCGATCTCACGCGGCAATCTTCTATCACCTCAACGCCCTTAGTTGCCGCATTACGGATAAGGATCTCGTCAAACTCAGAACGACGCACCTGAAATGCGCTGGGCATTGATTTATCCCAGGCATCGGCAAAGTAAAAGCGCTGCTGATGATCATGCCACGGAGAATTGAACTCGGCGGCATTCTTCACCATACCTACTTTGGCCACCTGTTCCGACACTCCGAGCAGATCGAAAATCGGCAAATTTGCAGGCAACAGCGATTCGCCTATATGAAAGCGTGGATGACGCGACTTTTCAATCAAAGTCACCTTGTAGCCCTTTTGTGCCAACAAAGGCGCAACGGTGGAGCCTGCCGGCCCACCGCCGATAACTAGCACATCACAGGCTTTCATATTTTTCACTTTATGAGCTACTCATTGAGCAGCTTAGCTTTTTGTGACTCGTATTCTGCCTTATTAATAAGGCCCTCATCTTGCATTTTCTTCAATTCTTTCAGCCTACTGTAAAGAGCCTCTTTGTTTGATTGTTGCTCTTTTTTATCATCATCAATGCAAATGAAAATTATCTCGCTACGCGGAAAGTTTCCTAATATCTGCAAATAAGGAGAACGTGTTTCTTGCAGAATTTTTGATTTTTTACCTTCTTGTTTGCAAAATTTTGAAGCTCGCTCGGTAATCCTCCCCTTTTTAAGGGGAATCAGGAGTAGGCGTTACGCGGCCATGGCCAACCGCTGTTTCGGGGTAATACCGCCCAAGGCCATGTTCGGACGGTTGTGATTGTAGTCGTACATCCAGTTG